>OGXW01000940.1_pt1 | contig 22271 bp, 12 predicted proteins | sample 1576341 | NCBI WGS metagenome assembly OGXW01 (sample SAMEA3541592, study PRJEB24748) | human gut metagenome | biome: human gut; feature: human-associated habitat; material: faeces | place: China | collected 2012
CCTGCGCATAAGTTCGCCTTTGCATTTTTTCATCTCAGGCAGCAGCCCGTGAATAGGAAGGGTATTGCAGATGAGTTTCCACTTATTCCACCAGAGGGTCGGGTATAGAAGTTCATCCCGGTCGCGTTGCGGATGACTAATCATGTCTGCCTGCGATTGATAGGAGAGTACCCACCGCTGGTAGCTTGTGGCTTCTTCCGGCAGAAGGGTGCTGTAGTGAGTCTTCAGCATCTCCATGAAGAAAAATTCAGTATAACCTTGTAGATATTTGTCGACGCCGCCGGCGGTGGCCAGGACCGCATCAATTGCATATCGGAATAGCTTCGGATTCTTTTCCATGACCATGAATGCTATCGACACAGCGGTCTCGTTGCATGTGAGAAGCAATTCGTCTATAATTGGCATTATGGTGTTTAAGTCAGCAGCATTGTCAAGCAGGAGATTTTCGTAGACATGCAATATCGCTTCGTCGTAATGATTGCGCAATGAATCGAAGAGCGCTGTCTGACTTAGGCCGGAGATGCTGGTTCGGCCTGTGGTCCTGATTATTTTTATTATGGAGTTGTGGAGAGCCCGGAGAAGTCTTGTGGGATTAGTTCGGCTGATTTTTTTGCATAGTTCATTTACGATATGATAACTCTGGTTGTTTCGTGTAGTGGAATCTGCCTTGAAATAGGATGTTAGCAGATGCTCGATTCGTGAGAATGCAAAATCCGGATTGCTGTTTATGGCGTCTGTTATGCGGTAAATTACCGAATGGGGATTGTCGTGGCTTTTTGAGTCGTAGGCCGCCTTTACAGAAGCATTGTTGTAGTCGTTATGGCCCGATAATACATAAGAAATGGCATTTGCACGCAGATCGGTATCGCCTATAATGTTGATCGCCTTAAAAATATCATCCGGATGTCGGAATGAATACCGTGCGAGACACGAGACCAGAGGCGCGAAAAGCACTTCATCCTTTTCGGCAGGAGGAAATACTCTCTCCGCCATGGCGAGTACGGTTTGAAACCATCCGTCGCTTTCGGCCCCTCGCAGGAAATGTACGAGCAGACGTTTGTCGGAATTGCATATTTGACTCAGCACACGCTTCTCGCAGGGTCGTGGATATTCGGCACTTGCCATTAGCGATACTGCTAACAACTTGATATGTAGCCTAATACGATTTGATTTCAGCAGCTGGGTAAGTTCCTCTGAGTATTTGTTTTCGTCATGGCCGCGATAGTATTCGAGTATGGCTTTTATAGTGGCACGTACTTCAAGACCCTGAAATTCGGTCTCAAGATCGGATATGAACGAGGCATTGCGTGTAATATAATTCCGCGCCAGAACATAATCGTAGAATGTCTGATGAAAAAAAGATACTGAGCCAGAATCCGCTATAAGTATGCCGCTGCTTGCGAGATATGCGAAGGCCCGCTGACTGGAGGCGCTGGGCTTCCATACAGGTCTTAAGGTTTCGGAAGATTTGATACATGCCGCTATCTTGAAAAGAACGTCTTCAAGCTGAGTCGGCGGAAATGCTGTCTGTGAGCTTATCACGGTCTCATATAGAGCGTCGTATAGCTCGATTGGATTCTGAAAATGGAAGTTGCGCTGTCCGTTGCGATATAAGTAGCAGAAAGAATTGAGGTTTTGGGCATTTTTCAGCAACATGCGCGTGGAAGCGTCAAGTTGGGTGATTAGGGCGCTGTCAAGTTGTTGAAGTACCGAGTTAAGCTCCAGCTCGGTCAGTAGTCCCACCTCTATTATCTCTGATTTTTGTTTCAGAAGATTGAGCGAAGCATCAAACTCCAGATCGTACTTTCGGCACGAGGCAATAGTTATAACGTTCGGCCACCTGCTGAACTCCGAAAGAATATTCAGCATGGCGTTGAGCCGGTTGCGGTCGTTCGACATGCTTTGCGACAATGCGTCGATCTGGTCAATTGCCAACACAACCCGCTCTTCACCTGAGGCAAGCGTAGCGATGGTATTGTGGACGCGTTCAAACCATCCCGGGTTGCTTTGGTCGTCGATGGTATCGGCCTTGATAGCGATCACAGGGGTAGATGACTGCCGAAATTCTTCAATTAGGTCCTTAATAATCACTGATTTGCCGCTGCCTGCGTCACCAGTAAGCAGGATGAGATTCTTCTCTGTGCCAGTGTTGATAAGTGACATAAGGCGAGCAACTTCCTCGCGTACTATGTGCGAATCGGCCATTCCGTGAAACGTGCCGTTGATACCATTGAACGCGACCATATAGACGGCTACTAAGTCTGTTGCCATCTGCCGTTCGTCTTTGATTGACGACATCCTGTCTCGATATAGTCTCTTCCATAGGGCCACGGTCTCATCCAGATTGGACTTTGAACAGATTTCTTCAACTTTAAAGTAGTAGCGCCCTCTATCTTGAATATGGTCCGAACGATTCTTATATTCCTCGATGGCGGTGGAGTTGATAAGCCGCCAGTAGAATTTGCCCGCATCGGGGTCGCAGGCAATGAATATCACTACCTCGCCTTTGTGGCGTTCGGAATATGCATAGATTGATTTTGGAATGTCGTAGTAAGCTATTCCATTGAACTCGGGCGTGGTCAGATGCTTGACTTGCACTGCGATTCGTTCATAGGCCGTTCCGTCGTCAAGTAGAAAGTCGATATAGCCGTCAATATTTGGTGTGCTGCCTCCTTCTTCAATCTGGCAGTCGGCAACATCGAGTGGAAATATGCTTTTCAAAAAGCGCACGGACTGTACGTCGAGTCGTTTCGACGCATACATGCTTTTATTTGGCACGAATTCTCCCATTGCCATCGGATGGTGTTGTTGCGGTTGACGGTTTCTCCCCCTCGGGTGGTTTGCCATTGAGGGAGTGGATTATACAAAAATAGGGGAAAACATCAGTGCAGCCAAATATTTTAACATTCTCGGATGAAAAATTGTACATTTCCCCAATGGAGTGAATATTTTGAGCGCGACGATTGTTGATTAATAAGAAGCGGATTGCACATGTTATTTTATTTATGCAACGAGGCCTCCGTCAAAGAAAAAATCAATGGCAATAAATGCTTCTGAACAATTAATGAATGGAATAACACAAAAGTGGAGTGATATCAGATGGGTATGAATCAGATAAAGATACATGTACTGCACTGCGGACGTGTTCATACATCGCCCTATCTGCCGTTTGATACGGATAATGCCGGTCTGCTGAAGGTAGCCGGCATCGGGGTGCCACGCAATCAATGGGTATGGATGCCGGTGTCGGCCTATTATATCGAGCATCCCAAGGCAAAAATATTGGTGGATACCGGTTGGAGCCGTCGCATTAGCCCGGCCGGTGTAATTGATGAGAAAGCTCAGATTGCCGAGCTCGGCCATGTGCTCTACACTCTTAATCAGGGCTATCTTCCCGCAGGCGAAGCTGTCGACGAACAGCTGAAAAAGCTGGGTGTCGACACCCGCGAACTCGATTATGTGGTGCTGACACATCTTGACTGCGACCACGTTTGCGGCGTGCATCAGGTATCCGATGCCCGCCATATTATGGTTTCGGAGGCAGAAATGAAATTCGCCGGGAAAAAGTTCTCGATAACCAATAAATTCCGGTTTCAGAAACGCTGGTGGAAGGATGTACCTCTGATATTGTTTCCCTGGAATGGCTCGGAAGGGCCGTTCCGACGCTCCTACGATTTGCTGGGCGACGGTTCGGTACAGCTGATCAACATCCCCGGTCATACCGATGGCCTTGTAGCCGTAAAGATCACAGGCAGCGATGGCAGATACGTTCTGATTGATTCCGACGGAGCCTACGGCAGCAAATCCTGGGAAGAGATGATTCTTCCCGGGATTGCCGACAACCGGAAGCAGCAGCTGGCATCACTTGAATGGATCAGGCAGATGAGCATGAATGAAAACTGCGTGGAATCACTGGCCAATCATGATGTAGAAACGAAACCTCATGAAATTGTTCTGTGAGTAGACCGTGGCTCGTATTATTGAACACCCGTGAATACATCCGGCTGTGTCATCGGCATTACACCATGGATGCACCACAATGGCCGTCCGTCATGGATTTTTGCACTTTTTGGCAGTCGTCGCCAAACCAATCCCGCCCTTTTGCGGTTTTTATGATAAACACACACGAGCGGTTATCCGAGGTCCGCAGAATCTCGATACCGGCTTTTAAACATACAAAATATATTGGCGTTTGCCGCTTTACTGTCGCGGCATCAATTAAAGAAACTATGAAACAATCCGTTTTACTCGCCCTTGGAGCCCTCTTTCTCGCCGGTACTACCGCTATGGCTTCAGAAGCAGATGCACCTGCCCGGGTGCAGCGCATAGGCGCGTTCTACGACCTTACCACCCTTTACCCTGAAGGTGCCGACAACGTCTATACCAACGGCTTTGGTGTAGGTTATTCCGTCGACTTCCGCGTAAGCAACTCTTTGCCGCTCTATGTCGGTACCGGGCTTGACGCGCGTTTCCTCTTTTACGAAAAAGATCTTATCGACGACGAATACCTCGATGCTGTCGAGCAGGAAGCCCACGTCACGTTTATTAATTTCAACGTACCGGTCAACGTAAGTTATCGTGTGCCGGTAGCCGAGGGCTTCTATCTTACTCCCGAACTCGGCCTCGATTTCAGGGTTCAGGCCTATGGCCATGCCAAAATCGACACCGAGATAGAAAATGTAGTTCCGGGAATGAATCTCGGGGAATTCCAGTCGGGCTCCCGCGGCATCAACCTTTTCAGCAAGGATGAAATGGGCAGCGAACATCTGCGCCGGTTCCAGATGGGCTGGCATGCCGCACTGCGTTTCGAATACCGCCATATGAACCTCGGCCTGAGCTATGGCACTGACTTTGTGAAGCTCCATAAGAATCTTGGAGCCGGCCATTTCCTGGTGTCGCTCGGCTACACTTTCTAATACGGGCGCGTCGCCCGAATTATTCCGGATATATCGCTAACAAACAAATAAATAAAAACTATATGGAACGTAAAATTTCTCTTGACGACATCCGCCGCGCACTCGACGAAGCCTATGAATCGGTAAAATCCCTCAAAGAGGGCGAAATCGACCCCCGCAACCACGAGGCCAAGGCCGGCCAGTTCGGCATTACCGTAACTCTCGCCGACGGCACGACAATCTCCAAAGGCGACTCTGAAATCAAGTCGCCTATGGCCGATATAGTAAAAGTGCCCCTGTCGTCGGTCCTCTTATCCCAGAACTCTCCTGCCGAACTTGTAAAGAAGTCAGGTCAGTGCCCCATGCATAAAGTGGAGAAGAAACCTCACCATCTTGGTGCGCGCGGCGTCCGCGCATTCTCGGCCGTAGAGCCAGTAGGCGACCCCGATTCGAAATGGAATCTGTTCGTCAACCGCACCATCGATATGATGGGTGGCGACGCACCGGTGCTCAACGACCGTCTCTACGAAGCTGAAAAGCGCGCCGCCGAGGAAAATCAGGTTGTCGATAAGCTCGCTGAGGCAGGATTCTATCTTTACGACGATGCCGCAATGTCGGTCGATCTCTACAATCGCGCACGCGCTCTTACCGCCTCCACTCGTCAGCTGGCCATGATGGGAGCCACGGTGGCTGCCGACGGTGTCAACCCCGCAACCGGCAAAATTGTGTTCGACGGAGCCATTTCCCAGAACATCGTAGGCCTGATGGCCGCCCACGGCCCGCACAAAATGAATGGCCCGTGGCTCGTGCTCTCCGGTCTGCCGGCCAAACGTTCGTGGGGCGGCGCGCTTCTGGGCGTCTATCCCGGTGTAATGGCTGTAGCAGCCTATGCTCCCGAGCTGAATGCAGCCGGCGTCAGCGTGAAGGCAGCCCGTGCTATCATCGAGTTCATGCAGCGCCTTGATCTGAGCGTTTTCGCTTCGGCCCGCGTTGAGGTCGAGCATCACGAAGGTGCAATGGCTTAACCCATTCTGCTTTCCCTTTCATTTTAATATACATCCCGAAGGCGGTGTGTCAAATTTCGAATTTTGACACACCGCCTTCCTTGTATGCCTTCGCCCATCATCCCGCAGATTCAAAAGCGTATGTAGATTCAAAAGCGTATTTTTGCTTTTTGCAAAAAAGATAAAAAATATCTAAATTTGCCGAACGCTTCAAGAACACATCTTTTTTATCTTACTTACATCTTACATCATGAATTTCATCAAAAGGAATTTCCTTGCGCTGATGCTCGCCATGAGCTCGGCCGGGATGCTTGTGGCGGCCGACTACGGGCTGCCCGCATCCATTCAGGAGGGGAACATCCTCCATTGTTTTGACTGGACCATGGCAGAGGTAAAGGCTGAACTGCCCGCTATCGCCGAGGCCGGTTTCGGCGCCGTCCAGTTGAGTCCGCTCCAGCGGCCCGACGCAGGCCCCGGCTCTCCCTGGCACGATCTCTATCGTCCCTACGATATCGCATTCAAAAGCAGCCGCATGGGCTCTGCCGACGACCTCAAGGCCCTCTGCGAAGAGGCCGCAACATATGGTATCAAAATAATCGTCGACGTTGTTGCCAACCATGTCGACAAGACCGCCGGCTACCACGACACGTGGTGGGACTCCAACGGCCGAGTGCGCTGGAACGGAGGCATCAACTACGGCGACCGCACCTCCATCACCCACAATCAGCTCGGCGACTACGGCGATATCAATTCCGAGGATGCCGAAGTCATCGCCCGCGCCAAGGCCTACGTTCAGCAACTTCACGATCTCGGCGTGAAGGGTATCCGCTGGGATGCCGCCAAACATATCGCCCTTCCCTCCGAGAATTGCGGCTTCTGGACCGCCGTCACTTCCGTTGAAGGTATGTATCATTACGGAGAGATTCTCGACTCTCCCGGACCCGACGCTTCGATTATAAAGGAGTACACCACCTTCATGTCGGTCACCGACAACAAATACAGCAACGGCGCGGCCCGCGACAACGGCGGTATTCCCTTCGGCTACGGAGGCGACCATACCGTCAACCAGGGTTGTCCCGACACCCGCATGGTCTACTGGGCTGAGAGCCACGACACCTATGCCAACGGCGAGTGGTCGCAGAATGTGAGCCAGAGCGTCATCGACCGCGCATACGCCTCATTCGCATGCCGCAACGGCGCAACCGCCCTATATCTCGCACGCCCCAACACCACCGGCTTCAACAACATCAAGGTCGGGAAAGGCTCTACTGCCTTCACCGGTAAGGCTGTTGCCGAAGTCAATAAGTTCCGCAACGCCATGGTCGGCCGTCCCGACTGGTGCGAGGTCGGATCAAACACCTTTACTGTAACGCGTAAGGGCGGTGGCGCAGTGGTAGTATGCAAGACCAGCGGCAGCGTCACCGTCAAAAACGGTGGTGAATATTGCCCCGCCGGCACATACACCGACCGCGTCAGCGGCAACAAGTTCACTGTCACCTCATCTACGATTTCCGGCACTGTCGGATCCACCGGCATAGCCGTCCTGTATTCCGACGGCACGCCCGGTCCCGACCCCGACCCGGATCCTGACCCCGAACCCGATCCGGAAGGCACCTACTGCTACTTCAACAACAACGCCAACTGGAGCGATGTATACGTGTGGGCCTGGGACACCAACAATGGCGACAAACAGTGCACTTCCGCCACCGCCTGGCCCGGCGAGCGCATCACAGCCACCGCCAACGGCTATCTCATTTGGAAAGCCACCAGCGGTACTCCCACCAAAATCATTTTCAGCACTCAGAACGGCGATGTCAAGGCCGGCGGCGGCGACCTCGTTTTTAAGAATGGAATGGTCTACGACTGCCAGGGCAAGATTACTACCTTAGGCGGCGACCCCGACCCCGATCCTGACCCCGAACCCGAGACGGTGACCATCTACTACGACAATTCCAACACCTCCTGGGCCAACGTCAATATCCACTACTGGAGCAGCCCCTCCACCTCCTGGCCCGGTGTCGCAATGACCAAGGTTGAAGGAAATATCTGGAAATACACATTCCCGCGCGATCCCTCGGGTCTTCAGGGCTTCCTCTTCTGCGACGGCCTCAAGTCGGGCGACAACGGCCAGACCGGCGATATCTCCGGCGCTCCGGCCAATGGTCATCTCTATAAAGGAGTTGGCGGACCCAAGGGCAAGGTTACTGACGAAGGTGTCTACGAAGCCGGTCCTGTCAAGCCCGTCGTAAAGGCTGATCCTGCTTCGGGTAAACGCTTCGCAGAAACTCTTAAGGTGACTCTTACCGTGGACCCGGCTACGGCTATCCACTATACCCTCGACGGAACTACCCCCGACGCCACCTCCACTACTTATTCGCAGCCCATCGAACTTACCGAGACCACCACAATCACCACCTATGTGGCCAACGAAGCCGGTTCCAACGTGCAGACTTTCACCTACACACGTGCCGAGGCACCCCAGCCCCAGCCGGGCAACAGCCTCAACACCGACTACTATAAGGTAAACCCCGACGGCAAAGTCGGCTCCAACCGCACCGTCAACATGACTTTCTCCAAGGTGCAGAACGATAACCGCATGTGCATCGCTCCCAACGCCCTTAGCAACTGGACCGACGACGACCTCATCGCCCAGGGCGTGGCTCGCGACATTGCAGGAGCCATCAAGGGCAAGCATGAATATCCCGTTGTCGACTCCTACGCCATCTACGCAGCCTACGATAAGGATAATCTCTATCTCGGCGTGCAGTATGTCTACACCGTCTGGGACCTCTACGGCTCCGGCATCCTCACCAACAATGCCGCCAAGCCCTATCAGATGGACGGCCGACTGATGATTGCATTCGACCTCGACCCCTACAAGTCGATGACCGGCAAACTCACCAGCGGCTACACCATCTGGGACGACGGCGACCGCATTGCCACAAATACCTTCGACAACGGCACCGACTGCATCTGGGTCGGCAGCACGAAATCCACAGTAGGCACTCCCGGTCTCTTCTTCCCCGACGATAACGGCGCCACAAGTTACAATGCCCCCTACTGTGTGAGCATCGACGCTCCCTTCTATGGTTGTCAGGACGGTCTTCTTCCTTCCATCGAGCACATCTGGGGCCAGAAGGATTTCGAATACGACCCGATGATTCTCCAGACCAACGACAATTTTGTTGACCTCATCGGCGAAGTGCCCACCGATCAGCATACCTTCTATGAGTGGAAGTTCCCGCTCTCGAAGCTCGGAATCACCGAGGATTACATCAAGAACACAGGTATCGGCGTCATGGTAATTGATACCTACGGACAGGGTGCCACGGGCTCTACTCCCTACGATCCCACCTGCTTCGACAATGCGACAACTCCTTATCACGGCGACGACTCCTCCAGCGCCGAGAAGAACGATGAAGACTGCTTCACCTACAAGCATGCCCGCATCGGAAAGCTCAGCACCTCCGGTGGCGTTGAGAATGTCAATGCCGCCGTTGCCGAAAGCGACGCCCCCGTTGAGTACTATAACCTCCAGGGAGTCCGTGTCGACAATCCCCAGCCCGGCATCTACATCCGTCGCCAGGGCTCCAAAGTCTCCAAAGTTCTCCTGAAATAATTCTTTGATTCGTTTAGAGGGTGTTGCAAAATCAACAATTTCCGCAACACCATCACCCCCGAAAAGGTGGTGCGTCATAAGGCTTAGCTTTGACGCACCGCCTTCTTCCTTTACCCGGATGGGCTCTTATGACACGCCCTATTATTTTTTCAGGATGGGAGAGGACTCTCTTATGGAGACGATGTGCTCCAGGCCATACCATCCTACGTTATATTTGCGAGATTGGCATTCTGTTATCAATCTGGGGCGTTTATATAAATTTTTGGACGTCTTGCTTGGCCTTTTGTGTCTATTTGCGGGCAATATCGCCGCTTTAGCATTAATTAACAAAATTAGTTTCATTAAAGTGTGAAATAATGTTTAGCTTTGTCGAAGTTTCACCGGCGTATTCCAGCCGGATGTAAACGCCTCGACAATCAATCAGTTACTTAATATTAAATCAACTTAATCAATTAGGCATGAGAAAAATTCTACTTCCTTTTTTCGCTTGCGTGTGTGGTTCGCTTACGGCCTCTGCCGCTGTGGGCGATACTTTCAAGTTCAGCGACATCACCTATAAGGTTATGTCGGCAACAGCTGCCGAGGTCAGCACTGTTCCTACCTCGATAACCCAGGCTATTGAAATTCCCCAGACCGTTCAGGATGGCGACGGTAATTCCTACACCGTGGTCGGAGTAGGTGAGCGGGCCTTTCAGTATACTAAGGCGCCTACTGTAACTCTCCCCCCCACAGTTACTTATGTGGATTATTGCGGCTTTTACAGCTGTGAGCTTTCCTCGATTGAACTGCCTGCGGCCCTTACTACAATAGGAGGCTACTCGTTTGCTTACACCAAGCTTACCTCTATCTCTATTCCCGAGGGCGTTGAAGAACTCGGCGCGAGCGCTTTCAACAGATGCGACAAACTTATGTCGGTTAGTCTCCCCTCTACATTACGTGTAATCGGTGGCTCCTGTTTCTACAAGGTTCCTTTTACAACTATCGCACTTCCGGAAGGTCTTGAGACCATCCAGAAAACAGCTTTTCTCTTCTCCGGTCTTGAGTCTGTGACTCTTCCCTCCACCCTCCATACTATCGGCGAAGGTGCTTTCCAGGGCACCGCTCTCACCGCTATAACCATTCCTGAAGGAGTGGAGACATTGGGTGACGAATGTTTTTACAATTGCCCGATTTCGGAAATCACTATTCCGGCTTCGGTCACCTCAGTTGGCGCAGGCGCGTTTTCCGGTACTAATCTTACTGAGTTCAAGGTAGCCGCCGGCAGCAAGTCGTTCACCGTGCAGGACGGCATCCTCTACAATGCCGACAAGACCCTTCTCGTGGAATTCCCCGCCAAGAGCACCATTACCGAATATACCCTTCCGGCTGCCACTCTCGGCATCTGCGGCGAGGCATTCGACCGCACCGGTATCCAGAAAATTACGGTCGGCAGCAAATTCCGGGCTATCGACGGCTTTGCTTTCTGTAAGTCGAAACTGGCTGAAATCAATATGCCGGAGAGCCTCGTCTTCATTGGCGAGCAGGCCTTTGCCGGAACCAACCTTACCAAAGTCGTTCTCCCCTCCGCCCTTCCTCTCATTCAGAATGCCGCATTTGCCGAATGCAAATCGCTTTCCGAAGTCACAATTCCCTCGTCAGTAAAAAATATCCAGATCCGCGCGTTCTACGGCTGCACGTCGCTCGTCACCATCAATTGCCTCGGAGCAGTTCCTGCGGAGCTCGAAGACTGGTATGAGGCCTATGAGGCACCTTTCTATCAGGTGCCCTCCACAGCCGTGGTCAATGTGCCCTCCACTTCGCTCGACACCTATAAGAACGACACATACTGGAAGAGCGCATTCTCCGCATCGCAGTTCGTCGGCTCTCTGCCCGGTATCCTGACCGCTACCACCGTTACTCCCGCCGACGGCGCTTCCGTCGCTTCGATGGACGGAATCGTATTCAAGTTCGCCGGCGACGTATCCGTAGTAAAATCCACCCCCGACGTCAAGGTAGTGGAAGGTCGTCTCGTGGCAGGTGTACCTGTCGGCGAAACCGTAGCCGTCGATGGATGGCGCCTCGTCAAGGAAGGAACCGACGGAGTCAAACTCTTCCCCGAGGATATGGACGGTTACATGACTCCGTTTAATATGGAGCTTGGTAAGAACTACTACGTCACCATCCCCGCCGGAATCGTCAAGGATGCCGCAGGCTCGCTCAACGAGGCCCTGACCATTCATTACGAAGGCGCATGGGAGAAGCCCGTGGTGAAAATCGAGAGCATCACTCCGGCCGACGGCAGCAGCATGGAGTCGCTTACCACAATCGACTTCACATTCGCTGAAAAGACCACCCTCGTTTCCTCTAAACTCTCCGACATCAAGGTTATCAAGGGCGAACTCGTCGATGGCGAACCCACCGGTACCACCGTAGCCGTTGAGCAGTGGTGGGCCAAGAACGGCACCACCTCCGGAACTTCGCTTGGAATCTTCGCCGGCGACGAATACGACGGCTATACAATGCCCATCTCCCTTGAAAAGGATGCCGACTACTATGTCGTTCTTCCCGCAGGTCTGTTCCGTCTCGCCTCGAGCTACAGCACCGTCAGCGACCGGATTATCCTCCATTACACCAATGGCGAGTCCGGCGCGGTTGAAATCGTCGAAGCCGATGGCGCCGATACTCCCAAGGAATACTACACCATCGACGGACGTCGCGTTGTCGAGCCCGAATCCGGCCGTCTCTACATCGTCCGTCAGGGTTCCAAAGTTTCCAAAATGATTGTGAGATAACCTTATTGATCAGTTAAGACGGTGTTGCAACACCGGAAATTTCAGCCATATTGTAGGGACGCACGGCTCGTGCGTCCGTGCAACTGACTGATAATAAAATCCTGCAACATCCTCACCCCCCGAAAAGGCGGTGCGTCAAAAAACAAAGTTTTGGCGCACCGCCCTCTTTTCGTAGAAATAAGGCCATTACCACATGGCATCCCGGCGGTAATATCGTATATTTGCAGAAGAGGGGAGGGGAATGAGTATTGATTTCTTAAACTCAGAGTAGTATAAAATAGTTTTGAACAGTTGCTTATGGATATATTTTATCTTATTGCGGGTCTCGTGCTTATTCTCTTGGGGGCCAATATGCTTACCGACGGCTCGGCCGATATGGCGCGCCGCTGGGGCGTCTCCGATATGGTCGTTGGCCTTACGGTGGTTGCCATGGGCACTTCGGCGCCCGAACTGGTTATCAGCGTGCTCTCCAGCGTGGAGAATCATGCCGCGCTGGCTATCGGCAACGTGGTGGGCAGCAACATCTTCAATATCCTCATGATTGTAGGCGTCGCTGCATTGATTAAGCCCATCAAGGTCGACAGGATGGTGCTTACGGCCGACATCCCTATGGTGATGGTCTCCTCGCTTGTGCTTCTGGCGTTCGGAAGTGCCGTATGGCTCGGAGGGCCGGAGCGCATCATAAGCCGCGCCGACGGCATCGTGCTGCTGCTTCTGTTCGCCATCTTTATGCGGCTGACGTTCGCACGCGCCCACGACGGCTGCGGGTCTGACGGCGGCGCTTCCGATGAAGCGGCCTCCAAACCGCCCATGCCTATGTGGAAGGCCGTTGTCTGGACCCTCGTCGGCCTGGGTGCGCTCGTGGGAGGCGGCAACTGGTTTGTCGACGGTGCCTCGGGTATCGCCTCGTCGCTCGGCGTGAGCGACGCCATCATCGGCCTGACCGTTGTGGCTGTGGGCACATCTCTCCCCGAACTGGCCACAACCATAATCGCCGCCCTCAAGGGGATGCCCGGCCTCGCCATCGGCAACGTGATCGGCAGCAACATCTTCAATATCTTCCTGGTGCTTGGCGTCTCGGCCGTAGTGCGTCCGCTCCCCTTCGGGGGCGTCACGCAGATTGACCTCCTGGTGCTCACCGGCGCATCGCTGCTCTTCTGGATTGTAGGCCGCTTCTTCCGCGACCGTACCATCACACGCTCCGAAGGCGCCCTCATGATTCTCCTCTACCTCGCCTACACCGTCTACCTCATCGCCTCCCTCTAATCCTCCCTTGATGGCTTACCCATGGCTACACCAACGCCGCCCCTCCGGAGTGCGTGATTGTATGTACTCACCATTGTAACCGCGTAGCGGTTATATAACTGTAGCCGGGGGTGTTAACCCCCGGAATTATGTCCGAATCACCAATTTAACTACTAACCCCGTAGGGATGACATTTCCCCTCCATGGGTGTCAACACATGGAAGAACGGCATCCCGACAACATAAGGCGCCGCATCCTCAACCGATGCGGCGCCTTCCTTGTCAAAAACTGTTTGCTGTCGTCAGCGTTTGATGTCACGTGAAATCAGCCTCAGACATATGTGTTACAAGATCTTCCACTTGCCACTCCTTGCGGAACCGACACGAATAAGCTTACCGGATTTCTTCAACTCGGAAATAATCCTGTCAATACTGCTCTTTGACTGATTGGTCGCTTTGGCAATTTCTGCTATTGACATATTAGTATTAACGCCAATCAACGTCAAAACCTGCTCAGAGGGTATTTTTTCAACATCATCAACGTCATTTGACGTTGATTGACGTTGATTGACGTTAATAGGGAGCTCAAATCGTACTTCTGACTTTGTTATATCGCTCTCTATGGTTACAGCACAATCTGTCAACCTTTTCCAGTTCAGAATTTTGTCAATGCCATATCCTCCGTTTTCAGATAACTTCGCAAGTTTGAAGAACCGGAGAATATTTGGATTGCGGGGCTGCGACACAATCGTCTGGCCTAATATGCTAAGATTTACAGGGAAACTGCCGGGATTCTGTAATTGAATACTCGTGTCGAAAACTCTCACCGTTGAGTGTATCTCGCTGAAATAGTCGGCGTGAGCCAACATGTTTACCAGAGCCTCCCTGACACAATATAACCGAGTATTGTCATCGGGTGCAAATCCATCGGGGCGAGGGGAATATGGGTTGTCTATCCTTGTTCTAAGCCTTTGGAGTATTACCTTATAATATTCCCATATATTTTCCTGCTCCTGTATGCGGAATGTATATCTTATGCTGGCATCCTGTATAGAAGTGCCGGGTATCTCCATATAATCAATGAGGAAATCGGGATTATAGCGAAGTATCGCTTCGATGTTTCCAAACATCAGCAATCCTCCTACTGAAAGCAGGCCATTCAACATTATGCCGGTCTTGACTGCGAACTCAGTATCAGGTAGTGTATTGTAGGATAAATCGGGATTGAATGCTCTCAGATAGGCGCGGTAGTTCTGAAAAGACCCTTGGTTTATGTCACCATAGCACGACCCAAATACAGCTTCGTTAGACTTCTTGCCGAATGCCTGATCGCGTTGCATAGCGCGTATTTCATATTCCGTGGCTCGTTGATCACCGCTTCCAATACGGATATAGGTATTTGAAGGAACGCTAATGTATACAGGTTTATATTCCGACATTGGAATATAAAAAGCCAATACAGTTTTCCCATCAATATCGAATTTTGCAGTCTGAACAGATATACGTTGATTGAATTTGCTGTTCGACCGTAGAACCGTTACAAAATCCTGTTCTATCTTTTCGGCATTGTCAACGCCTTGGATTTCGTAAGTCGATTTACCCCCGACCCTCCGTTCTTTTACGCCGAATACAATCCATCCGCCATAAGAGTTAGAGAACGCACTTACTGTTTCCCATGTAGTTTTGGGAACTTCAGTTTTTGCTTCTTTAATTTCGAAGTCATTCCATTCTACACCGTTTAATCGGCTTAACAGTTCTTCCTTTGTCATTTCCGTGATTATTCCAATGCAAAATTACAATTTTTCCGGGATTTATATCCCTGATGTCAAATATTAGTAAGCTTCACATTGGGAGATTTTAAGTTGGTTGTAGGCCGCTTCTTCCGCGACCGTACCATCACGCGCTCCGAAGGCGCCCTGATGATTCTCCTCTACCTCGCCTACACCGTCTACCTCATCGCCTCCCTCTAACCCTTCCGCCTTCCCGATGGTGTTACAGTACCGACAATTTTTGCAAATATTGTAGGGACGCACGGTTGTTCTGCGACAACCTCGAATTACGGCTCGCCGACAACATAAGGCGCCGCATCCTCAACCGATGCGGCGCCTTCCTTGTCAAAAACTATTTGCAGTCGTCAGCGTTTGAGCTGTTTGCTTTCGTCAGCGCTTGATGAACTTCACTGTGTGCGACCCCTGTTTGGCGATGTATACGCCCGGCGCCCACATGCTGCAGTCAATCGTTGCGCTTGTTTCGGAGACCTTCTCCTGGAGCATTATCTGCGAACCGAGCGAGAAGATGTACAGGCTGCCGCCGTTGGCGTCCAGTCCACCGACCGTCACCTCCGTGATAGCCGGCGATGGCCATGCCGTCAGGTGTCCGGATGCAGCTCATCCTTGTTCTTAGGTTCCAAAGCCGCATATACGGTAATGTTGTTAAGCGTGTCCTGAAACACACAAGCCTTGGCACTGGGGTAAAGTTCCTCTCCCTGATAGGTATGATACCATCCGAATTTCTTGCCAAGTTCTTCAATTTCGGGAAGTGCTATTCTGCTTCCGTCACATGATATTAGCACATAGTCGCGCCATTTCTTGACAGAGTTGCTTTTATAGAATTCCTCTGTCAGAGTATGCCCCATGAACTGGAAGAATGAGCTCTTTATGATAGTGCGTTTCATGGAGAACGCACTTTTTAAGGGAGATGGGAGATTCAGTGCGGAAAAGAAGCTGTCAAGGGCTACCGGCAGACTTCTTACTATACAGCTGACGATAAGCCAGAACATTACATGCAGCGTCAACGGGGTTTTTCTGCGGAACACCTTGGTTTTCCCGGATGAATCCTTTGGATGCCAGCTATTGAAATGTTCTCGGTAGTTTCCCATTTCGCTTTCTACGGCAACCAATTTGTTCTCTAAAGCGTTAATCATGTAATTGAATAAGTGATGTGCCATTTCGTCAGGTTTTGAGTGAATTTATATAACCTAAACGATTTGGCACATCCTTTTTCTTCCAATTTTACCTTATTTGAACCGCATTGCACGAACCGTGCGTCCCTACAATATGGGCGAAATTTGTTGGTTCTGCACCTCCCTTTCCCCATATGGTCTGCGGTAGTTCTGCAACATCCTCCCAACTATTTGGTAGCCAACATATATATTTACCTTAATATCACCCTCAGAGGCCCGGAGGACCGAGATTGTGTACAACCCCAGGCGACGACCGTAGGTCGAGCCTGGGGTATAGCGATCTCTATCTGCATCTGAGCCTCGGAGAGGCGATGTCGTGGTTGCGGCTATCTGAAGGAAGGAATTTTGTAGATTCCTTTGGATTTTATCCGAAATCAGCCGATTATTCCTTTGGATTTTTTTTCAAAAAGTTGTTTTCACTTGGGGAACAGCATGTTATCAGGCAATTATCTTTTTGGATAAAAGCTGGGTAACTAAGACCTACGGCTGCATATCCCAATAGACGGTGTAGCGGCGGTGGTGGAGGTCGTAGAGCGGGCGGAGGGTACGGCCGTCGGGGAGGGTGAACTCCAGGGTGCCTTCGTGGCGCTGTATCCCGGCGAGGTCGGCTTCGCTGAGGGTGGTGTTGAGTCCGGCGGGGATGTGGTAGTCGTAGGTGTAGTAGTCGTTGCGCACGGTCGGGTCGGAGAAGGGGGCGGGTGCCTCCATCCCTTCGGTGCCCATGTCGCCGGCGAGTACAATCGGCCCGTAGAGCAGGGCGGCACGTGTGGAATCGCCGTGGGCATATTCAAGATGCAGCTCCATCGGGAACTCGGCCTCGACTGTGTCGCCGGCTTTCCAGCGCGTGGTCAGGTTGATGTAGCCGTCGGCGTCGGCTTGCACGGCCTTCACCTTCTTGCCGTTGATTCTCACTTGAGGACGTTTGCACCATTCGGGCTTGCGCAGGGCTATCGTTGCCTTGTGGCCGTCGGCCTTGTCGAAGTGCAGGCGCGTGGTGTCGGCAACGGGGAAGTCGGTGGTCTGCGTGAGCGTTATCCCTTCGTCGGCCCAGTCGAGGCGCGAAGGGGCGAGCAGATTGACGTACAGTTTACCTGGCGCACGGTAGTATATGCTCTCGGCATATTTGGCGTGACTCTCGAATCCGCTCCCCACACAGCACCAGAACGACTGCTCGGGCGTGCTGTACACCTTGTAGGCTCCGCTCAGCAGCGGCAGAAAATAGCAAACCATGCCGCTTTCGGGGTCCTGCTGGGCAAGGATATGGTTGAACAGCGCGCGCTCGGTGTAGTCGGCGATGCGCGAATCGGCCTCGCGGCAGAAGAGGTGACGTCCGAGTTTCAGCATATTGTAGGTGCAGCATGTCTCGCCCGTATAGCCGTTTATATACTTCGACATCTGGTCGGGGCGGAAGAAGTGCTCCTTCTGGCTAAGCGAGCCCGTGGCGAAACAGTGGTCGGCGAGCATCGAGTCCCAGAACAGCTGCGAGGCACGTGCCGACTGCCGGCTGCCCGTCAGCTCGTAGCGGCGTGCTTCGGCTATCATTTTGGGAATGAAGGTGTTGGTATGGCGTGTCCCGAAGTCGGCTACGCCATCATATAGCGGGTCGACCACCTCGTTGTGGTGGAAGAACTCGGCCAGCCGCAGGTGGCGTGTGTCGCCTGTGATGGCGTAGAGGTTGAACCACGCCTCGTTCATCCCGCCGAACTCGTTGCGGAGCATCAGCCGGCGAGTCTCCTCCCCGACGCCGTCGAGCTTCCGGTAGGCCCAGTCGGCAAACTGTGTGGCCACCTCAAGAGCTTTCTGATTCCCCTCCATCACATACTGGTCGATAAGACCGGCGAGAATCTTATGGAGCGTGTACCAGGGCGCCCACACCCCCTGACCGCGCATATTGCGGTTTATCAGTTCCTCGGGGAAGGCACTGATGTAGCCGTTGCCGATGGCTTTCTGCACCTCCGCCAGACCATCCACAAGGCTGTCGGCCTTCAGCTTGAAGATTTCGGCACTGGTGGCCGCGTGCATCAGCGCGTAGGCCGAAAGCAGATGGCCCGTGGTATGGCCGCGCAGGTCGCAGTCGAGCGACTCCCAGCCCCCGAGCTTCTTGACGCTTTCGTAGCCTCCTTCCAGTCCGGCGAACACTCCGTGGGTGTTCCGGAAACTGTGGAGCAGCCGTTTAGTGCTGATGTTTGCCATCCAGGCCGAATCGCGGCTGAGATTGTCGTGCAGACGGCCCGGCAGCAGTTTTACCGACGAAAGCGGAAACGCCTGCGCCTTCCTCTCCGGCACATTTTTCACTTTCAGCAGCGCGTCGGCACTTCCGGGATATATCGATTGGGCTGCCGCACAGATTGCGGTGGCGCATGTCAGCGCCAGCATGCCGCCTCGGAGCATCTTTTTCATTGTAAGGAGCGGTTCAAGGTAATTATACTTGTTCAATGGTTCGTCTGTAAGTGATTACGTCCGGCGAGCTGTTTCCGCTTAACGGCAACGCCGCCCCCGGACATTTGGAAGCGCCCCCCAGCAATCCGGGCAAAAACAAGGCGGTGCGTCAAAATTCCGCGTTCTGACACACCGCCCTGCTGTAGTACGGGATTGTTTCGCTTATTCGAGGGTCACGAGTTTGTATTTGCGGCTGCCTGCACCGATTTTCTCGGCATATTCGAGGTTCCACGGGCCGCTCTTCGAGTTGATACGCTCGATAAGGTGGATTTTCCCATGATCGGGGCTCTCGCGCACGGCGTCAAGACATGCCTGATCGACGGCTACCGGGTCGAGCGAGGCAAATATGCCGAGATCGCCCATTTCGGGAGCAGCCGGAGTTGCCACGCAGTCGCAGTCTACAGAAAGATTGTTGGCTACGTTGATATAAAGAATCTTGTCGCCGGCAGCATCTATCACTGATTTGGAAGCTTCGGCCATCGATTCCTGGAATATGGAGTCGGCAGGTACATTGCTCCATGTCTGTGCCTTGTCGGTGTACTGACCGGCCGAGTGTATCCAGCATTTGCCTTTGGAGGATGCCATGCCGATAGATATATTCTTCATTGCGCCGCCGAACCCGGCCATGGGATGCCCTTTGAAGTGGGAGAGGACAACGGTGAAATCATAGTCTTTCCAGGCTTTGCCCACATAGTTTTCCTTGAGGTGTTTTCCACCGTTTACGGCGAGGGTATCCTCTCCTTCGGCATCCATAATCACCACGGGGGCGATAGCGGTGAATCCATGGTCGGCAGCGGCCTTCAGGTGGTCGGCCGTATGGTCGCGGCCGCCGTTGTAGGCTGTGTTGCACTCCACGATGGTGCCGTTCAGCTGCTGCACAAGCGGAGCTATGAGTTTCGGGTCGAGATGATAGTCGTTGCCCGGCTCGCCGGTGGAGAGTTTCACGGCAACCTTGCCTTCGGCTTTGCGTCCGAGGGCTTCATACACCTTCTGAATGTTCTCGGGAGTGATATCCTTGATGAAATAAACGACGGCTGTGTCGTTGGCAGCGGTTGCTGTTGGCTCTTCGGCGCCTGCAGAGGCAGCTTTCGCACCGCAACCTGTAGTTGCGATTAGGGCGCTTGTCGAAAGTGCCAGGAATAATAATCTGTTCATATCGAGATGTTTAAAATGTGATAATTCGACGGGGCGCTTACATATTGTATGTAGTTAGAATTTCCATTCCACGCCTGCCATTACAGTGGCGCGCGGCATCGGGAAACCATAGTTAATCTGATAGCGGGAAGCGGTAAGGTTGTCGCCTTTTACAAACAGCGTAAGAGGTTTCCTCAGTTCAAACGAATATGCCACCCGGGCATTCAGCAGGGCATAATTCTCTTGTGTCTTTTCGGTGTTCAGGCCCCACACGCTCAGAAGGTCGAGCGTGAACTCCCAGTGCCCGGGGGTAAAGGCCACCTCGCCGAAGAGTTTGTTTTTTGGCGCTCCCACTATCCGCGTGTCGGTATGCAGATACGCGTAGTTGGCGGTGACAGCCCATTCTTTACTTATGCTGTATGTAGCGTCAACTTCAAATCCTTTGTTGATGAACTTTCCGGTATTGATGTTTTTTGAACGGCCGTCGACCATCACGCTCTGGATCAGGTTGTCGCCGTTGATATAAAAGAGCGACACGCCTGCGTTCAGGCGGCTGCCGAGCAGCCATTGCCGCAGCTCAACCTCAAAGTTGTCCATGCGTTCGGGCTGGAGGTCGGGATTGCGCGGCCCATACATATATAGCTCACGAATATTGGGTGAGCGGAAGCCCTTTCCGTAGCTGAATTTGATGCGGCTTGCCGAAAGCGGACGCAGAATGAAGCCGGCCTGCGGCACCCATTCGTTGCCGAACTGCGAGGAGTGTTCAAGCCGTACGCCTGCGTTCAGACTAAGCACATCGCCAGGCAGCGCCTGCTGCATCATGGCGTAACCGGCTATTTCATTTACATGCTTGTCAACTATCGGCGATTCCTCTCCGTCGCTTTTGGCGGTGTTGTATGCCTTGCCGCCCCAGTGCTTGAAATCCACTCCGAGGCTCAGGTCGTTCCCTTCCCATGGCTTGACGGTCTGGTACATGGTTATTCCCATGTTGAAATCTTTTGAATGGAAAAGATATGTGCGCGGTCTGTTGCGGCCGTCGAGTCCGTCGTCGATGTCGTGTTTGCCCCAGTTGTAGTATGCCTGGATGCCGCCGGAGGTTACATCGTAGCGGTTCTTCACAAATACCGACGCGGTGGTGCGCAGCTGCTTCGCCCACATTTCGAGCGGAAGCTCACGATAAATCGAGCCCGGATTGTCAGCCTTTGTCTCGGTAAGCATAACGTTGGCGCCGGCTTCCCAGTGTCCTGAAAAATCATAGCTCACGGATGCGTATTGGTTGGCCAGCCAGTAGCCCATACCGTGGCGGTTGCCGTCGGTCGATTCATAGCTTGCTGCGGCGAAGGTGCGCAAGCCGCCGTGCTTATAGCCGCCCTTGATGCCATATTTCTGTGTGCCGTAGCTTCCGCCCATCGCACGGACCGAACCTGTGAAGCCTTCCTGCGTAGCGCGTCGGGTAATCAGATTCACCGAACCTCCCATTGCCCCTGACCCGTAGAGAAGCGACGACGGACCGCTCACCACCTCGACCCGCTGAATGTCGTTTGTCACGTAAGTGTCGGGCATAGAGTGGCCGAAGACGCCGGCCCATTGCGGCTGGCCGTCGATCAGAAACAGCACCTTGTTGCCCCCTCCGACACCTCGGATGGATACCGCGCCGGCGCCACCTCCGCTCACGCCGTAGCCGGCGAGTCCGCGTTCGGTGACAAACATCCCAGGAATCCTGTTCTGAAGCACCGGAAGCAGATTGGTTTCCGTGCTGTTGTCGATTGTCGCGCTGCCGACAATCTTTACATCAAGCGGGAGCAGCGGCACCGGTGCTTTTGCAGCCCTTTCCACAACTACGACTTCATCGAGAACTCTCGTCGTATCGTTTATTGCTGTGGTAGCGGCAAATCCGGTCAGCGTGGATAAAATGAAAACTGTTGCTGATATAATTGCTTTCATGTCTGTGATGAAAATTGATTGTACAATATCTGGCTCCGCCGTTCGCGTTCCTGTAAGGCCATTGTGTACTTCCTAAGGTATAACGGTAAAAGCGAACTCAGATTCTGGTCTGAATTCGCTTTTATTTTTGGTGGCGGGAGGAGGACTCGAACCTCCGACCTTTGGGTTATGAGCCCAACGAGCTACCACTGCTCCATCCCGCGATGTTTCGTTTTGCGTCTGCAAAGTTAGTGTTTTCGCGGCAAATGGCAAGCGTTTG
>OGXW01000945.1_pt1 | contig 22194 bp, 14 predicted proteins | sample 1576341 | NCBI WGS metagenome assembly OGXW01 (sample SAMEA3541592, study PRJEB24748) | human gut metagenome | biome: human gut; feature: human-associated habitat; material: faeces | place: China | collected 2012
CTGGGTGCTATTTACTCACTGTTTAACAAGCTTGTAGCCCCGCTGCCCGGTTTTTTTATGTAACTTATGTTATTTATGTTACTTATGTGGCTTATGTAAGAGCACTACCCCCTTTTGGTAGCCATAATTTTGGTGCAGGCGCAGGCTTTAGCCGCGAATCCGTCCGCCGCAGGCTTTAGCCGCGAATCCGTCCGCCGCAGGCTTTAGCCGCGCACCCGCCCGCCGCGCAAGCCTTTTTAGCTAAGGCACCCGTGCGCCCGCCTTAAGCTCCTTAAGCTCTTTAAGCCCCTTAAACTCCTTAGCCGCGCTTGCCTCAAATCTTAAAAAAGTTTAAAATTTGCCCTAAACCCTTGCAGTTTAAAAAATTCTTCTTACCTTTGCACTCGCAAACGGTGCCATAGCTCAGTTGGTAGAGCAAAGGACTGAAAATCCTTGTGTCCCCGGTTCGATTCCTGGTGGCACCACTGAAGACCGCTAATTCTCAATGAGTTAGCGGTCTTTTATTTAACCCCACCCCTCCGGGTCACCACAAAAGTCACCACGTCCACTCTAATGCGCTGAAATATTGCTCGTTATGCGTGTCAATATAGGCACACATCTTTTATCGTAGTGGCTTAATGCACTGATAATCAGTATATCTTTCAAATTCACACAAATCCGTTCAGCGTCATTCAACCCCACATCACCGCCTCACAACCCCAAACTTTAACAGACTTTAACTATGTTCAAACCTCAAAAATGTGGTGACCTCAGCCAAAATTTCTCCGGGTCACCACGTTCAAATCTAAAATTCTGTTAAATATTCTGGCAGAGACCTTCGTTGTTAGGGGCTATTCCCAAGACTTCATTAGACCTCACTTTAATCTCTTTCATTATAGAAATATCGAAATCGCACTGGATTCTATTCTGCACCGAAAATATTTATTGCCCGATTCCATTGAACTATGGAATATTATAGCTAACTTTGCAGTCGGATAGGCTATAGCCTGTCCGGACATTTTGAAAAATAGGAAGCGTTATGCTTATCTTGTAGTTTGAGAACCTGAGAAATTCATAAACTGAGCAAGGAAGAGCATAGTGGTTCTCACGCGTATAGCGTGAGCTGCTATTGTTACATCTGCTCACAGGTTTTCTCAGGGCCTTCAAACTACGACGTGGCATAGTTGGCTCACGTTTTCTTTATTTGAACAACGCCCGTAGAGTCAAAAGGCAAGAACTTCACTTACCCCATAAGTAGAGTATGAAATACGTAGCGTTTACACTATTAGCCCTATCCACGCTCTCATTTACGTCTTGTAATCAGGGCAAAATAGATGATTTGGAATCTGAAGTATCAAAATTAGAACGTGAGAATGAGGCTTTAAAAGAACACATAGAAGAACTCGAAAACACAATTTCTATGTATGAGAGCTATAGTTCTCAATATTCTGCACAACAAAATCAAAGAGAATGGCATCAACAAAATGCGCAGCAACATCTTCAATCTGCTGAGTTTTGGAGACAGAATGGGAATGAATTCCTCTACGAGAGCAGTATGCGCAATGCCCAACAAGAACTTGATATGATGCCTTAATTTACTTATAGTTATTCAAGTACCCTATTGAAGGCATGTGATAATATATTCTCGTAAAATTTGAATTTGCAAGATTATCAAGAAATAGTTCCAAAACAACCAAATTTATAATTTAGATTGAATATTCTAACATCATGAGATTTTTATACTCCTTAATATTGTCATTTACTTCCTTTTCAATTACAGCTCAACAATGGGTTATTGACGAGATTGCAGATGAACAAAAGACGTCTGAATCAATCCCTGTCTGGCTTATTGTATTGTTATTGATCATAGGATACTTTGTGTATAAACACATCCAAAAGAAAGACGAAGAAGAAGCTGAGCGACATGCAAAAGAACGACGTATGGAAGAAAAACAACGTTTAGAGGAAGAACTCCGTGAATACAGAGAACAGCATGAAGACGATATTGATATATCACAATTTGATGATGATATAATTGTTCCATCATGTCCTATTCACGTTGATCACCACACTATCGTTGAATCTTCATCTGCTAAAAGTGAAGAGCAATTGTCAAATATCGAAACTGACAGACCTATGCTGAAAAACATTACTCCACATAGCCCCACCAATGACATTTTTTAGTAACTTTGCACTTGATTCACAGACCCAAAGAGTTGGCGATTGTGAGTCAGCACATATTACAAAGGTGTTATTGAAATTTTATCTTCTAAAGTCAAACTTTGCAAATTTGAATTTCCACGGAGATAAGGTTGGCAATAGCACCTACATCGGTTGCTTATACCCTGCCGAGAATGGCAGATTATATAGCAAAATCGGTGTGGGGCTATTGTTTTATCCGTGGAATAGGTAATGCGAAGACCTGACTTTAGGATAAGACAAGATACAATCCTCACACCTTTTTCATGTTCAACCGTAACCGTTCCACCGAGGATTGAGGAACACCCGAAACATGGAAAAGATTTTTCATATATATAATCAAATGGATTGCTATTTGAGAATCTACTCTAAGAACACAATTCTTGGTGGGATTTCATACTATGCAGAACGCCATTGTGATGGGAAAATATGCCGTAAATACAAAATTAACAGCAATGTTATTTCTGACTTTCTAAATTTTTATCAAAATATTTTTCACATAATAAATAGGCAGAACTGGATTTTTAATCGAAACACAGACAATCTAACGCATCTAAGAAAATTTATTGAATCACCCATATATAGAAAAATGTGGGATTATTTTCTTGGAGGATTACATATTAAATTTAGTGAAAATGAACATGGATTCACCCTTACAGCTAATGAGAATCAATTTCATTTAGTTGCCAATAAGGAGATGTGCCGATTTAGAATAATCGGGAATCCAAAATTTAAAACAATCGACCCTGAATTTTATAATTATAATGATTGTGATGTTACATTGACACGAGAAGAAGGGGAACTTTTTTTGTCTGCTTTGTCGTATAAGTTACAACTTGAACTCTCAAATATTCCAATGTTTGAAATAAAGACGATAACTAATGTTTCATCAAGCAATTATCATCTTATCGGTTTGACTATAAATATCCATGAATGGTATAAATCAATCTCATGCCGAGTATTATCCATATAAATATAATCCCATCTTGACTAAAACTATTTCCATATTACAAGAATCAGCGATTACCATTGGGCTAACATTTGGCTCAATGATAGCAACGGCTTTTGGCTATCTAATTTTAGGGGGCTTGGTTGGTTTAATACTGCACCCCTCAACGCACAAACACAATTACTATTCTTGTGCTTGTGATGAGCCACCGACTATGACTGAATCGGAAGCTACGATAGTAGGAATTATCTTTATGATTGGGCTAATGATAGGATTGTTCTTTATATTACGCCAACTTAAATTTTCAAAATGGGAAAGACTTATAGCATTGATAATTCTTCTGTTTGCCAATCTCTATGTGGCTTCAACAATTCGAGAAATCCTATACATGCAAGTTACCGGCTAATGGTACTTTTTCTGAAAGATTTTACTTTTATAGGGAGAATCTGAAAAATGTACCTCTAAAAAATAGACTATGTTACAAGAAGATTTATACATTCCCAAACGAGGAATAATGACCGCTATATGTCGTTCTAATAAAGATATGAATGATATGACTATACCACATATCGTGGTTGGGGCAACATATAGAGTGGACTACGTTATAATAGCACAGTCAAGGTCTATGGTCTGTCTTTCAGAATTTCCCAAATTAGTATATGGCGCAGGACTATTCACTTTCTATATTGATAACGAGGAAATTCATATTATATGGGATTACAGAGCTTTGAAAAGAATCGCTAACGATACTTTAAGAGAAACTACCCTTGTGATATGCAGGGATTTATCAGAAGATAGAATCGCTCAAATTAAACAAAAGCACAATAATCTAAAAATTATAATCCGTTCAGATATACTAAAATGAAACAACTACTATTCTATATAATCAGCTTATTAAGTATCTCTATTATTGGCTGTCAGAATAGGCATAATCCAATGGAATCTGACCCACTTTCACAATATCGTGATACTATCATTGGAAGATTCAACGGTATTGATATTGACACGCTGATAGCTGAACCGATTGGAGAAAAAGACGGTGGGTGGTATTTCAAATGGAAAGTGTTCACAAAAAATGGCTCTGTCAAAGACCTTATTTTAGATAACAAGACAATCGGCATACACTTCGTTAAAGAGGGAGATTTAGACGGTAACGGAACAGAAGAATGGGGATATGTTACAGAATGGCCTACTTCTAATTGGATGTGCTATCATGCTTTCTCAAACAAAAGAGGGAAATGGAAACACATAATAGAGCCTACAAATATATGGCTTCCACATTTAGACCCACAAGACAGCATATCATATCGAATTTCAAAAGAAGATATTTTACAGCCCTCAGAAGATAGCGGATTCTTAAAAGTCAAGTTTAGCGATGTTCGTAACAATGGAGAGGATTTTCTAATAATTGATACTCTGATAATGCTGAATCATAAATATTAAGACTTCTAAATACCATACAAGGGTACATTTTTTCTGAATTATCTCCTAAATAGGGGGAGTTCTAAAAAAAGTAACATTAAGGGAAATTCAAGGCTTATAGTAGGATTACAACAATAATATAGCACGAATCCTCGCATATAATAAAGTGCTTGAAATAAACACGTTGGTTAAGGAAATATTCATCTTTGGGCTTGCGCAGTCCACTGAAAATTGCTAACTTTACATTGAGATAATTAACGTATTGACAACCCCAATCTCGGAATATCCACAAGTTAAACCGTGAGTTAAACCGCAGAACAAATATAGGGAGAGAGTTAAGCTCTTTGATAGGATAAAGTGCCATAGCTCAGTTGGTAGAGCAAAGGACTGAAAATCCTTGTGTCCCCGGTTCGATTCCTGGTGGCACCACCTGCCCAAGAGGAGTAAGCTAACGCTTACCCCTCTTTTTTCGCACGCCAGTGCGCCTGACGGGTTCGCGGCTAAAGCCTGCGCCGGCACCAAAATTATGGCTACCTAAGGCGGGGAGAGCGCTCACATAAATAACATAAGTAACATAAATTACATAAGTTACATAAAAGCTACCCGGCTAAAAAAGCTAAAATAGCTAAAATAGCTAAAATAGCTACCACCTTAGAGGCAGAGGTAAGCGAGGTAGGCGAGGTAGGTGAGGGTGAGCAGGTCGACGGCGCCGATGTCGCCGAAGGGCAGCGGGCGCACAAGCGCCGACACGCCCAACACTAAGAAGGCGTTGAAGAGGCAGCTGCCGATGACGTTGCCCACGGCGATGCCCGTCTTCCCTTTGCGGGCAGCCACCACCGAAGCGGCCGGTCCGGGCAATGACGTGCCGGCATCACTGCATAAAGGACCGCAGATGTTCCTCCAGGGAATCGGCTGTGGAAAGTCCCAGGCGCTGTCTCAGCCGGTATCGGGCCTTTTTCACCGAATCGTAGCTGATGTTCTGAATCCGCGCTATCTGCCGGCTGCCCTGTGTGCCGTGGCCCAGACATCCCTGCCCGCCGGTGCAACAGAGGCACCGGCGCCCGCCTATCTGAAGTGGAACACTCCGGCCCGGGATGCCGGGTCAATGACCTCGGCCGCCACAGTCACCATCAGCAGCATCAACAACGCCGGTGTCGACGAAGTGTACGCCATCGGTCTGGTGGCCGAAGACGGCACCGCCTATCCCGCCTCAGCCTCCGGCGGAAGCTACTCCGTTTCGGTGCCGCAGGGCAAATACACCGCAATCTATCTCGCCAAAGGCAACGATGCCGCCCATTATTACTACGGCACCATCGAGGACACGCAGGTCAGCGGCGACGTTACCCTGACGTTCGATTTGTCAGCCTTCAGCCACAGTATCGCCGTAGACCGTGTGAACAGTGAGGGCGAAAAGCTCAAATGGCCTGTCGGCGGCGACACTTCCAATGCCAACATAGGCTCCTCATACGAGCTCTTTGTGGTGCATAAGGGTGCCGCCCAGGTGCTGATGCACTCCAACTTCGCCGCCATGGAAGTATGCTCCACAATCCACACAAACGTGCAGACTTCGGCCCTCTCGGTCTCCATTCTCTCATTCATCGCCACAGTAAAGGGGAGCGTGGTGCTGCTGCAGCCCGTGGATTTCGCAAAAACAGGCCTGATACCGGCTGCCGGCGCGGCTGGCACAAAGTGGAGGGCACCTTTGCGCAGACGCCGTTCTACAAGGCTTTCCTGGCCCATCTCAACAAGCTGGGAAAAGTCAACAACAAGGCAATGGCCCGGTTCCTGGTGTATATCGGCGGCCAATGGATGGCGTCTCTGTCCACCAGCGCCTTCAACTCCGAATGCCGGGCCGACTCCTACGAGCTTTATGTGCCCGCCGACTACAGCGGCCCGTTCGACATCTGGGGCTCGCTCAGCGGAAACTGCTACGGAAACAACGCCTGCATTTCATCGCTCTTCTACCGCCTCGACGGCAATGAACTCAAAACCGTGGGCGTGCGCACACTCATGCAGCTTCATTATTCAGACGCCAACGGCGTGATGCACAGCTGGGGGTATCCCCGGTAAGTCCGCCCCACCGCATGCGGCATGTACATAGAGAAAAAAGGCGGCAAGTCAAAAAAGATTATAATTAAATAACTCCCGGACCGGGCGATCCTGATTTGACCGGGGGGCGCCGTCCGTGCGTCTCCCGGTTTCCCTCTCCTCCCACTCCTCCCTCTCCTCCCCAATCTCCTTAAACTCCTTAGATTCCTTAATTTTCCTTTCCTTCCCCTCCCTTTCTTGCCTCTTTCGGCAATTGGCATTACCTTTGCAGCAAAGAAAATATAGCCATGTTACTCAATCTGCTGTTTCTTGTCTCGGGGCTGGCGCTTATTCTTGTCGGCGCCAACGCCCTCACCGACGGCGCGTCGGCGCTTGCCAGACGTTGGGGTGTGTCAGACCTGGTTGTAGGACTCACCGTAGTGGCCTTCGGCACCTCGGCGCCCGAGCTGGCCATCAGCGTCCTCTCGGCCATCGGGGGAAGCGCCGGCCTCGCTGTCGGCAATGTGGTAGGCTCCAACATCTTCAACCTCCTATGCATCATCGGCGTAGTGGCCCTGTGCCATCCCGTCCGCGTGGAGAAGTCGCTGTTGGCCAACGACATACCCCTTGTGCTGCTCAGCAGCGCGGCTCTGCTGGCAATAGGCGGCAGCGCATGGCTCGGCGTGGCCGGAGCCCCTGAGGTGAACCGCACGGACGCCCTGTTGCTCATACTCTTCTTTGCCATCTTTCTGCATTACACCTTTTCGCGGGCCTGCCGCAGCAGCGTCAGTGCCGCCGGGCCCCCGCAGGAAGAGAAAGCCGCACAGGCCATCCCTGCCATGAAGCTGTGGAAAGCCCTGCTGTGGGTCGTCGGCGGCCTGGCAATGCTCATCTCCGGCGGAAACATCTTTGTGCGCGGAGCATCGGGACTCGCCTCAGCCTTCGGCGTCAGCGAAGACATCATCGGCCTCACCATAGTGGCCGCCGGCACCTCGCTGCCCGAACTCGCCGCCTCCGTGGTGGCGGCACGCAAAGGCAAGACCGGCATCGCCGTGGGCAACGTCATCGGCAGCTGCCTCTTCAACGCCTTCCTGGTGCTGGGGACCTCGGCGCTTGTGCGGCCTCTCCCCTTCGGCGACATCGGCGCCGTGGACCTGCTCACACTCACCGGAGCATCGCTGCTCTTCTGGCTCTTCGGCTGTTTCTTCGGGAAGCGTGTAATCAACAGAGCCGAAGGCGCATTGCTAACCCTCGGCTACATTGTCTATATTGTTTACCTTTGCTGCTGAGCGCCTGCCCGATCAGGCCGCTCGGCGCTTACTTACCCAAGCTGCTTCCGGTAGGCTTTGCGGCGTCGGTGCTGCCGCGAGGTAAAATATTTCCATTGCTCTTGCACGGAGGCGTTCTCGGCCAGCTCCGGGTTTGATTCCGCCCATTTGAAGCCCCGCTTCTGATATTCCGGAATCAGGTCCTGAAACAGCAGCGCGTTCACCCCTTTGCCCTGATATTCCGGCTTTATGCCCACCAGCATCAGGTCTACCCGGTCGTTGTGGCCGCGCAAGCCCTTCAGCAGCGGAATCCACCCGAACGGCAGCAGCTTGCCCCTGCTGCGCTGCAGACCGCGGCTCAGCGACGGCATGGAGATGCCCACACCCACAAGCTGTTCATCCTTGTCAACAATCAGACTCACCAGGTCCAGGTCCAGCAGACCCAGATACTCCTTTATATAAGCCTCAATCTGGCGGTCTGTGAGCGGCGAATAGCCATAGAGCTTGTCGTACGTCTCATTGATTAGCTCAAACAGCGCCCGGCCATAGTCGCGTTTTATGGCCTGTTTATCCTTATATTTCTTTATTTTCAGTCCGAAGCGCCGTTTCACGATGTCGGCCACCCGCATCATCTTCTCCGGGATGGCGTCCGGCACATCCATCACAAACTCCAGCCACTCCGTATCAGGCTCATAGCCTGCCTTGAGCACATGCCCCTCGTAATACGGATAATTGTAGTTTGTGGCCATAGTGCTCAGCTCGTCGAAGCCGAACGTCAGCAGCCCCTCGCGGTCGAGGTCGGTGAAGCCCAACGGGCCTAAAATCTCCACCATACCCTTTTTGCGGGCCCATTGCTCGGCAGCCTCCAAAAGCGCCGCGCAGACCTCAGCATCGTCGATGAAGTCGAAGAAGCCGAACCGAGCCGCCTTCACCCCCGTGCGCTCGTTGACCTGCCGGTTGATGATTGCCGCGATGCGCCCTGCCGGTTTACCGTCCTTGAAGGCCATGAAATACTCCGCCTCGCAGAACTCGAACGCCGGGTTCTTGGCCGGGTTCAGCGTCTCCACCTCGTCGAGCACCAGCGGCGGCACATAATACTCATTTCCCTTGTAGAGCCATATGGGAAACTTCACAAACTCCAGGAGAGCGCGGCGCCCGGTGCCGATAGCTTTTACCTCAATCATAACGTCAGCATCATCTATTTAAAAAAATAAGCAAAAGCAAGCATCAGCACCACGGCCACCGCAATGGTTGCAATCAGGAAGAGATACAGCTGCGCCGACGACCGCTTCTCCACAGCCAACTGCAGGTCAGTAACAGTGTTGTAGCCCCCTTCGGCAGCCTTGTTGGCGATGCGGCGCAGACGCGGCATCTTGGCCGGCAGATGGTCGAGTACCTCCCCGAGCACCAGACCGTAGCTGCGCAGATCCTCTTCCGTGTCCTGATGCGTGAGGTGCGACGCCTGGTCGTAGCCCACATTTATCAGCTTCAGATTCTCGTTGTATTCCGTAAAGATTATATTTTCGGCCGTAATGGGGTAATGCACCAGATGGTTTTCCTGGATATACTCCATGGCGTCAATGAGCTGCGTCTGCAGCCGGTTGAGGATACGCGGCGTGAGCCGTTTCTCGTCGATCATGCGGCGCAGCGAGTAGCCGTAAACGTCGTCGGTGATTATGGCGCGGCCAATTCCCGGCACCTCCTCCAGGTCGTTGACCATGACGATGTTGGGGTGAGCCAGGTTATAGCGCGTGTCGAACTCCCGGTCGAGCATCTCGCGGCATTTGGCGTCGTTGCGGTAACGCTCCTTCAGAGCCTTGAGCATGACCCATTTGCCATGCTTGCGGGCCGTATAGACATTGTAGAACTCCTCTTCCCATTCAGGAAGCAGTGTCATGTCCGACCATTTGCCGCTCGGGTCGGATATAGGTATCTTCTTCTCTTCCTTGCTTACGTAACTCTGCGCCATCGCCGTGATGTTTTGATATAATATGGATTGCGGAGGCGGCTGCGAGACAGTTTTGCCCGCTTGCCGCCCCCGTGTGATTGGTTATTTTATCATGTCGAAGCCCGTGTAAGGCTGCAGACACTCAGGAATGCGAATGCCTTCCGGCGTCTGGTTGTTTTCCAACAGAGCGGCCACGATGCGCGGCAGCGCCAAGGCAGAGCCGTTGAGCGTGTGGCAGAGATGCGTCTTCTTGTCGGCGCCGCGGTAACGACATTTCAGCCTGTTGGCCTGATACGTCTCGAAGTTCGACACCGAGCTGACCTCCAGCCAGCGCTTCTGTGCCGCCGAGAACACCTCGAAGTCGTAGGTGATGGCCGACGTGAAGCTCATGTCGCCGCCACACAGACGCAGGATATGCCACGGCAGACCCAGCCCCTCGAGCAACTTCTGCACATGGTTCTTCATCTCCTCCAGAGCCGCGTACGAGTTCTCCGGCTTCTCAATGCGCACAATCTCCACCTTGTCAAACTGATGCAGACGGTTCAGGCCGCGCACATCCTTGCCGTAGGAGCCGGCCTCGCGGCGCCAGCAGGGCGAGTAAGCGCAGTTTTTACGCGGCAGAGAGTCTTCCGCAAGGATGACATCGCGGTAGATGTTCGTCACCGGCACCTCTGCCGTGGGTATCAGATAGAGATTGTCGAGGTTTACATGATACATCTGCCCCTCCTTGTCGGGCAGCTGACCTGTGCCGTAGCCTGACGCCTCATTCACCACGAAGGGCGGTTCCACCTCCGTGTAACCCGCCTCGGAGGCCGAGTTCAGGAAATACTGAATCAGCGCACGCTGCAGACGCGCACCCTTGCCGATGTAGAACGGAAAGCCCGCGCCCGTTACCTTTACGCCCAGTTCAAAGTCGATGATGCCGTATTTCTTGGCCAACTCCCAGTGGGGCAGCGCGTCGGCGCCCAAGTCGGGAATCACGCCACCCTCTTTCACCACCACATTGTCGGCTGCCGTGAGACCCTCGGGCACATCGGCGCACGGAGTGTTGGGGATGGTGAGCAGAATGTCGCGTATCTCCTTTTCGGCCTCGGCCTGACGGTCTACCCGTCCGGCGGTGTCGGCTTTCAGGGCAGCCACACGCTGTTTGGCGGCTTCGGCCTCTTCGCGGCGGCCCTCCTTCATCATTGCCCCGATGCCCGAGGCGAGCTTCTTCAGCTCCGACGCCACCGCGTCGTTGGCTTTCTGAAGGCTGCGGCGCTCCTCGTCGAGAGCCAGAATTTTCTCTATGGCTTCACGGCCGTCGAAGCCTTTCACCTTCAGCCGTTCAATGATATGTTGCGGATTTGCCTTTATGTCTGCTAAAACAAGCATTTTTCTTTTGCTTTTTTTGAGGCTGAAGCCTTCGCCACGACGGGTTCGAGGCTGAAGCCTTCGCCTGCACCAAAATTATAGTTACTTAATGGAGAGAATTAGTTTTGCTGAAGGAGGCGCTTTACGGCGGCGGAGATTTCGGCGCCGGGCGCTTTGCCGGCCAGTTCCTTCGAGGCCACGCCCATCACCTTGCCCATGTCGCGGGCAGACGTGGCGCCCACACGCGCTATGATGCCCTTCAGAGCCTCTTCAAGCTCCCCGGCGCTCAGCTGCCTGGGCAGAAATTCCTTTATCACCTCAGCCTCCGCAAGCTCATTGGCGGCCAACTCCCCGCGGTTGTTGTCGGCATAGATGCGGGCGCTTTCCTGACGCTGCTTCACCATCTTGGTGAGAATCTGCACTGCCTTGGCGTCCGTCAGCTCGCCGTTGGAGCCCTTGGCTGTCTTGGCCTCCAGAAACTCCTTCTTGATGCCCCTGAGAGCCTCCAGACGCACCATCTCACGAGCCTTCATGGCCCGTTTGATTTCCTCGCTTACTGTATCAAATAGATTCATATCGCAAAAATACACAAAATTTTTTATATGTGCAAAACGTCGGCCTCAGCGTCCTTTCCCTCCAGTATCATAGTCAGCTTCACAAAGCTCAGCGGCGATATTTGCTCCGGCCTCAGGGGGAGGAAGGGTTTGAGCGCCGGCGTGTCCAAGCCCTGCGGCAGCGTAGAGCCTTGCAGCGAGCCGATGAGTCCGCCCAGGGAGTTGCGCATCGTCTTGCGCCGCTGCCCGAAGGCCGTCTTCACCACATTCTTCAGCAGCGCCTCGGAGCAGGGCAGCTCCGTGCGACCGTTGCGCAGCAGACGCAGAACGCCGCTCTTCACCTTCGGCATGGGGCGGAACACCGTCTCGTCGACGGTGAACAGATACTCGCAGTCGTACCACAGCTGCAGCAACACACTCAGAATGCCGTACGTCTTCGAGCCTTCGCGCGCGCAGATGCGCTCGGCCACCTCACGCTGCAGCATACCCGAGCAGAGAGCCACCTTGTTGCGGTGTTCGAGCACCCGGAAGAAGATTTGCGTCGATATGTTGTAGGGGTAATTGCCTATCAGCGCTATCTTTTGCCCGGGGAAGACGCTGTCGAGATTCATCTTCAGAAAATCCTCCTCAATGAGCTTCACCCCCGGATACGCCTTGCGCATGTATGCCGCCGCCTCCGGGTCCAGCTCCACGGCCACCAATTCGCGTCCTGAGGCATCTAACCAGCGCGTCAGCGCCCCGGTGCCCGGACCTATCTCCACAATCGGCAGCTGCCCTAACGGCGTATCTGCCCCGTAGCCTAACACCGTGTCGGCGATGCGCTCTGACACAGCCTCATCAACCAGAAAATGCTGGCCGAAACTCTTTTTTGCTTTTACCTTTGCCATGTATTTATAAAAGCGGAGGCTGCGCAAAAGTTTTCACAGCCTCCCTCTTCCGACCGGTCAGACCAGTCAGACCAGTCTGACCAATTCCTCTCACTTAAACTTCTTGGCAATGGCGGCGGGTACAGCCTCTTTGTTCACCATAATGCCCATCGTCTTCATCAGGAAGTAAGGTTCCGAGCAGTAGAAGTAGCCGCCATATTTCTGGTTCGTGTCCCACGAGTTTTTGATTTTGTAATAGCGGTTGCCCTTCTGGTCGGTGGCGATGCCCACAATCGTCATGCCGTGGTCATCCGTTGTTTCGTGGCGGTCGAAAGCCTGCTGACGCATCTCCTGCGTAGGCACTATTTCCTTCACCGGCCCGTCGAACTGGAAGCGCTTCTTGGCCCTTTCATTGTCGCTGAGCTGTACCCAGCGCGACAGCTCCGTACCCTCGAGCGTGCCCGGGTCTATTTCCTCCGGTATCACGGCCACGCCCTCGCGCCATTTGAAGCCACCCTCGCTCACGTCGGCAGCCCAGGCCACCGAATAGCCGTTTTCAAGAGCATTGTCCACGATGGCCTTCATCTCCTCCATAGGCACATTCTGATAGTCGGCCCACAGCCAGTTGTCGGCCACCTCCAGCGGGAAAGCCTTGTAGAACGGATGGTGAGTGAAGCTCGTAACACAGATATAGTCGTTGGGGTTGAGCTTGAACTGGTCGGCAAACGTGCGCGGAGTGTACTGTTTGCCCTTGTAGGTGAACTTCTCGGGCAGCGGGCCGAGGTAAGCGTCGAGGATGCCGTCCAGACCCTTCTTCCATGCCGTGGAATAGCGGCGGTTGGAGTTCTTCAGCACACCGTTGAGGTAGCCCGTAAGGCCGTCGCTCAGCTCATAGTGCGAGTGTTTGTCTTCCCCGTAGTTCAGCCCCGAGTAAGCCTCTTCCGGCACCAGACCGTAGTTGTCCAGCACATAGATGATGTCCCACAGGCCGCCGCCCTGGGCGAAGTTTATCTTGCCGTCCATGCGCAGATATTTGTCGGCCTTGTCGTCGTAGCAGTGGCGCACCGTGAACATCTCGCTCAGGTCAAGCTCCGGGCCACCCTTGCGCATAATCTCGTCTTCAATGAACGATGTGCCCGAGAACGACCAGCATGTGCCCGACTTGTTCTGGTCCTTCACAGAACCCGTCTTCACCGTTTTCACGTCAGTGAACTGAAAGCCCTTCACCGTGTCGGTGTCGGCCTTTTTGGCATCCTGCGCCATTACGCCAAGCGGCAAGGCGGCAGCCATGGCCAAAAGAAAAAGTTTTTTCATGATGTTTATGTTGAGTTTTAGAATTCAGTAAAAGTTAGCGGCAGCAACTGCGCCACACTCTCCACGATGTAGATTTTGTCGGCGCCGTAGAGGATTACCTCCATCGGTCCGTGCAGATTCTCATACTCCATCAGCGCCTGACGGCAGGCACCGCAGGGCGCTATGGGCGAGCGCTGGAAACAGTCGGCGAAATCGCGGCCCTCATTGCCCGGCAGGTCGTGCGTGTTGGCCGCAATGGCAATCTTCAGCATCCGTTTGCCCGGATTGTTGGCGCCTGCCCAGTAGGCCGTGGTGCGTTCGGCGCACATCGACGACGGAAACGCCGCATTTTCCTGATTCGCACCGCTCACGATAGAGCCGTCGTCGAGCAGAACGGCCGCACCCACCCGGAAATGCGAGTAAGGCACGTATGAGCCGCGAGTAGCCTCCTTGGCGGCATCTACCAGAGCGCGGTTTTCGCTGCTCAGCTCGCTGTAGAGGCACTCGCGCACCCGCGTATGAACATTGAACTCCTTCATGGCCACAAAAATAGCAAAAAAAACTCGCCCGGCAAAATGGAGCGCAACTAAGGAGTTTAAGGAGCTTAAGGAGTTTAAGGAGCTTAGGGGTGGCGCATTGCCGCGCTTTCAAAAAAAATTGTTATCTTTGCCACATCTAAACAATCACTCAATCAAATCAATCAATGAAACGTTTTTTCCTAACGCTCCTGGCGTTTCTGCCTGCGTTGCTTCTCAGCGCGCAGACCGAGCCGCCGGCACGCGGCACCCATCAGCTCGGCTCCTATGTGGAAGCAGAGCCTGCTGAAGCACCCTCGCCGCTGAGCCTCAGCACCGCGAAGCCCTTCTCGCAAGGCACCCTCGCCAAAGTGGCTGAAGGCCTCCCCGTGCGCATGGCGCCCGCCAAAGCCTGGCAGTTGACCGACATCACCGGCGCCCGCCAGCTCATGGCAAACAACCATTCCACACACGTCTGCTACGGCGGCAACGCCTCCGTAGATGCCCTCGGCACAGACTCCGTCATCATCAACCGCTTCTGCTTCGGCGACGTCTCCATACGCGCCAAAGTAGACCTCTCAACGGGCATCGTCACCATTCCCACTCAGTTCATCGACTCCGTGCAGGGATTGCCCGTGTATCTGTGCAAGATGGACTTCCGCAGCCAGGTTTACGACAAAACCACACCGCTGCGCGGCCACCTCTACAAAGGCAGCATTGTGATTGACGACGGCTTCGGCTTCTTCGTTACAGAAGGTCCGCAGGCCGGCGCTTACCTCAACATCGGTCTCATGGACTATGCCGCTCTGGCACAGCCCAACGCCGCCATCACCGCGCGCCGAATCACCTTCAAGGACAACACCATGACCGTGGCCAACCGCCAGGTTACCGAACAGACAAGCAACGGCTTCGCCTACCCCGTCAGCGACGGCAAACTGCGCCTCATGCGTCTGCCCGTCACCACATCCTTCTCCGACATCGACCTGACCCTGAGCCCCGACGGCGCCATCGTCATCGACCCACAGGCCATTGCCAACCTCAGCCTCTACGGCGACTTCTACCTCTACCGCCTCACCGAGACCACCGAGGGACAGAACGTGAAATTCTCCGTCAATGTGCTCAACCCCGTGGAAGCCTCCTACACCACCGGCGACAAGAAGCTGACCTGGGGCACCTGGGGCGTGGCCCGCACCAACGCTCTCCTGGGCACTTACGAAGGCACCTCTGTGGTGCTCAGTGACGGCATCACCTTCCCCACAGCCCCCACTCTCAACCTTGAGGGTCAGGGCACGCAGGAGAGCCCCTGGCTCATAAAGACTCCCGCCGACTTCGAGGCGCTGCGTTACGACATCGTCAACAACCCCACTTACCGCGGCACCCTCACCTCCGACGGCAACGACCATAACTATTACCCCGTTTACGCGGGCAAATACTTCAAGCTGGCCAACGACATCGACTTCGGCACCGACGCCCCCGGCGTGGAGCCCATCGGCAACACCCAATACTGGTTTGCCGCCAACTTCGACGGCGACGGCCACACCATCTCCAACTTCTACATCAACAACTACGCATACGACTATGCCGGCCTCTTCGGCCATCTCGCCTCGGGGGCCTCGGTGCGTAACATCAAGTTTGCCAAACCCGTGGTAACCTCCATAGGCTATACCGCAGGCGTACTGGCAGGTTACAGCTACGCACCCGTAAGCGACGTCACCATCACCGACGCCCGCGTCATCGTGTCGGCAGGCTACAACGCCGGCACCTTAGTGGGTTACAGCTCCGAACCCCTCACCAACATCACCGTCACCAACAGCTATGTGCAGGGTCTCGGCTACCTCGGCGGCATCGCAGGCCGCAGTTACAACAACATCACCAACTGCCACGCCACCGGTACGGTAATCCAGACCGGCGGCCAGGTCTTCGCCGGCGGTCTGGTGGGTCAGCAGAGCAAACGCACCACCGCCTCACCGGCACCCGTCATCACCGGCTGCTCCTTCACTGGCACCGTGCAGGCCACCGGCGACGAGATTGGCGTGGGCGGCCTCTTCGGCGCCTTCTCCTACTCCAAACTCAACCAGAGCTTCGCCTCCTCGTCGGTGTTCAACTCCAGCTCCCGTTCCGCTTACGTGGGCGGCCTGGCGGGCGTTACCTACGAGGCTGAAATCGACAACTGCTATGCGGCAGGCTATGTGCGCAACCCCGAATCGCCCTTCTGCGGCGGTCTCGTAGGCCACAACACACAGTCGCTCGGCACCCCCGTGCCCACACGCATCAGCAACTCATACTCCTCGGTGATGCTCATCACCAAATCCACCTCATCGACACGCGGCATTACCGGCGACTCCGTCAACTTCACCGTCACCAACTGCCTGTTCGACAACCAGCTCACCCCGGCGCAAGGCGCACAGTGGGGTGCCCTGACCTCCACCCTGACCTCCGGCACACTGCCCGCAGGCTTCAGTGCCGACGTATGGACAGCCGCCGCAGGCTGTTACCCCATGCTCAAGAACAACAGCACCGTTGACGCCGCCAAAGCCTCCGTGGCCGCCATCGTGCTACCCGCAGAGCAGAACATCAACGACGTGCAGACCAACTTCACATACGCCGCTCCCGCCGGCGTTACCTGGGCTGCCATGAAGAACGGCGAGCTCGACACCAAGGGCGGTTACGCCTTCACCTTCGCCGACGGCACGGGCATGCTCAACTATGAGCAGTACACCGACACCGTATTCGCTCAGGCAGGCCGCGCTCAGCGCTTCTGGTTCCTCAACATCGCTCCCGCCCCCTTCGACGGCAAAGGAACTGCCGCCGAACCCTGGCAGATTAAGACCCGCGAGGACCTGAAGAAATTCTCCGACATGAGCAACAACGCCCGTATGTCGTTCACCGGCCGTTACCTCGTCCTCACCGCCGACATCGACTGCCAGGGCGACACCCTGATGCCCGTCTGCAAAGACCCCTCCGCAAAACTCGTCTTTGAAGGCAACTTCAACGGTCAGGGCCATCAGATTGACAACTTCCACATCCTGGCCGTGGGCTTCTTCACCGAAGACAATGTTACCGGCACTGCCGTGCCCGGACAGGTGAACCCCAAAGACCCCAACTCCTACTATTTCAGCGGCCTTTTCGCCAACGTAGGCAAGCAGGGCGTCATCAGCAACCTCAACATCGGCCCCAAAGCCGACATTGAATCGTTCCAGCATGGCGGCGCCATAGCCGGCGGCTGCGAAGGCCTCATCACCAACTGCCGCAACTACGGCCGCGTGCGCACTTATTACTCCAACGCCGGCGGCATAGTGGGCAACCTCAAGGCAGGCGGCATTGTGCGCGGCTGCTACAACAACGGCTTCATCGCCACCAACGGCAACACGGCAGGCGGCGTTGTGGGCGTTGCCACCCGGGCCACCGTGGAGAACTGCGAAAACACCGGCACCGTAAAGGCTTACTTCTTCAACCCCTATCAGAAAGAGGGCAACCAGTATGGCGCCGGCGGTGTTGTCGGCTACTCCGACCGCTCAACCCTGCGCAACCTCGTCAACTCGGGCTTTGCCTCCTCCTACAAGCAGGTAGGCGGCATCGTCAGCAAAATCTCTGCCACCGCCGCATTGCCCGCCCATACAGAGGCTTGCGTCAACTACGGCCTGGTGGAAAGCACCGTTGAACAGACCTCCGTGGGCAGCATCGCCGGTCTGAACACCCTCGGCACGTTTGCCGGCTGCATGGCCGACAAGCAGCTGCAGAAGGTGGGCACCGTCAGCAACGGCCTCTGCGAAGGCACACAGATGCTCCCCACCCTCAGCCTCGCCTCCGCGCAGGGCTATCCCGCCCAGTATCTCGCTGACTCCGTATGGAGCCTGACGAACGGCAAATACCCGACCATGAAGTACAGCGGCACGGCACCGACACAGTCCACCCTGAACGCCACCGCCGTGATACGCTTCCCGGCCAACGACTTCGCCCAGGCCATGGTGGCCGACGCTCCCTTGAGCAGCGGCGTCAACTGGTCGCTGGTAAACAACGCCGTCTTCTCCATTGCCAACAACACCCTCAAGGTGCTCGTGCCCAGCGCAGGCTGCTTCACCGACACCATCGTGGCAACCCTCGACGGCAACACCCGCCGCATCCCCCTGGCAACGCTCAACGCTGCCCTCACGGAGGGCGAAGGCACCTTCAACAAGCCCTTCCTCATCCGCGAAACAAGCGAATGGCTGGCCGTGGCACGCTTCATGAAGCAGTGGAACTACGACTATCAGGGTCAGTACTTCAAGCTCATGAACGACCTCGACTTCAAAAACGACGACTTCCTGCCCCTCGGCAACGGTGTACAGTTCAACGGCTCCTTCGACGGCAACGGCAAGAAGCTGCTCAACGTCAACTACATCGGCTCATCCACGGATAAGACCTCGGTCAACTACGGCCTCTTCGGCACCCTTGGCTACGACGGCATGGTCAGCGACCTCACCCTCGCCTCGGGCACCATCAGCTGCTTCCAGTATGCGGGCGGCATCGCTGCCATCAGCTACGGCAACATCGTCAACTGCACCAACTCGGCTGCCGTAAGCACCCTGGCGAACTCCTACGCGGGCGGCATCGCCGGTTACGCTTATCCGGGCGCCCAGTTCCTCAACTGCCGCAACAACGGCCAGATAACCTCCAAGACCACCTACGGCGCCGGCATAGTGGGTTACGCCCCCGCAGGCTCCAAGCTGGTCATCACTGACTGCGTCAACGACGGCGTCATCAGCGGCACCTCCAAAATCGGCGGTATCTGCGGCGGCGCCTCGGCCACCCTCACCAACTGCCGCAACAGCGGCCAGGTGAGCACCACTGCCACCGGCACTTACGCCGCCGGCATCATCGCCGAGGCTCTTGTGCCTTCATCCATTACGGGCAGCAGCAACAGCGGCGAGGTTCACGCCAACCAGTACGCTGCCGGCATCGTGGCTCTCACCGTGGCGCACACCGCCGCCACTCCCTTCCGCGTCGACAACTGCTTCAACACGGCCGACCTCACCTCGGGCAACAAGGGCTACCTCGCCGGCATAGGCTGCCAGGTGAAAGCGGGCGCGCAGATTACCAACTGCTACAACACGGGTACCATGACGGGCACCAAGACCTCGCAGATGCGCATGGCCGGCATCGTGGCCGACATAGCCTCTAAGGCAGGTGCCCGCTCAAGAATTGAGAACTGCTTCAACACAGCCGACATCGAGTCATGGTCGAACACCGGCGGTATCGCCGGCGGCAGCTCGGGCGACTCCCTGATAATCACCAACTGCCACAACACCGGCAATGTGAAGGCTTACTTCACCTCGGCCGGCAACGCGGGCGGTATCCTCGGCAACGGCGCCGCCGAAATCACCAACTGCTGGAACTCGGGCAACATCGTCAGCCTCGGCACACAGGCCGGCGGCATCAACGGCACCAACACGTCGAAGGGCATGCGCATATGGCGCTGCGTCAACCTCGGCAATGTGGAGGCCGCCAAGAACAACGCCGGCGGCATGATAGGCCTCGGACGCGCCACCATGACCGACTGTTACAACATGGGCAGCATCAAGGCTCCCACAGCTGTGGGCGGTCTCTTCGGCCAACCCGGTCCGGCTGCCGCCGCCTCTTACACCACAACCGTCGACCGCTGCTACAATGCCGGTAAGATTATCCCCGGCAGCGACGACGCAAACTGGGGCAACATCATGGGCCAGAACACTTCGTGCAAGTACCTGGTAATACGCACTGTCTACGCCGACACCGACACCACGGCGCTCTCGGCCTACGACAATACCATCAATGTGCAGGGTCGCTCCACGCGTCAGCTGATGTCTACGGATATGGGCGACTGCTTCAGCCTGATTCCCTACACTTTCCCCACGCTGAAAATCTTTGCCGCCAACGACACGCTGAACCTGGCCGCCGCCACGGTACTCCCGTCGGAGGGCGAAACGCTCAACGCTGTCAAGACAAGGGTTTACCTCAGCATGCCGCAGGGTGCTTCGTGGACGTCCTCAACGGATATGCTGCGCATCAACGGCGACCACGCCTCCAACAAGTCGCTGCAGGACAATCTGGCCGCCACGCTGACGCTGAAATTAGGCTCGCTGACGCGCACCTTCGCTCTTAACCTGATGAAGAGCAACAGCATCGACGGCCTTGATACGGACGCCAAGCACGTGGCAGGTTATGAATATTACCGCCTCGACGGCACTCGCACCAACGCCGACGACAACGCGCCGGTATTGCTGCGCCGCACCGTTTACACCGACGGTACCTTCACCGTGGCCAAGATTGTAAACCGCCGCTGAACTCGTTAGAGAGTAGGGTTTATAAGTTTTATAAATCTTATAAATCTTATAAATCTTATAAGGCCAGCTCTGCTAATAGGCCCAATTAGCCCCCGAGGCTAATTGGGCCTTTGATTTGCGCGGGCGCGAAAATAATATTACCTTTGTAGCTTAAAAGGAAATCAATATGGCAGAAAGAGAGTTGAACGAACAGGAAATAGTGCGACGTCAGTCAATGGAAACTCTGCGCTCAAAGGGCATAGAGCCTTATCCGGCAGCTGAGTTCGCCGTAAACGCATACAGCACCGAGATTAAACAACAGTTCAGCGACGAGCAGGATCCGCCCCGCCAAGTGCGCGTGGCAGGCCGCATCATGAGCCGCCGCATCATGGGCAAGGCGTCGTTCATTGAGCTCCAGGACAGCAAAGGCCGTATACAGATATACATCAGCCGCGACGACATCTGTCCCGGCGACGACAAAGCGCTCTACAACGAGGTCTTCAAGAAGCTCCTCGACATAGGCGACTTCATCGGCATCGAAGGCTTCGTGTTCCGCACTCGCACCGGCGAAATCAGCATCCACGCCCAAAAGCTCACGGTGCTCAGCAAGAGCCTCCGCCCGCTCCCCATCGTCAAGCTCAAGGACGGCAAGGCTTACGACGCCTTCACCGACCCCGAACAGCGCTACCGTCAGCGCTACGTTGACCTCATCGTCAACCCCGGCGTCCGCGACATCTTCATCAAACGCACCAAGATGTTCAACTCCATGCGCGCCTACTTCAACGAGCACGGATACATGGAGGTGGAGACACCCATTCTGCAGTCTATCCCCGGCGGCGCCTCGGCACGCCCCTTCATAACGCATCACAACGCGCTCGACATACCCCTCTACCTCCGCATCGCCGACGAGCTTTACCTCAAACGCCTCATCGTGGGCGGCTTCGAGGGCGTCTACGAGTTCTCAAAGAACTTCCGCAACGAGGGCATGGACCGCACACATAACCCCGAGTTCACCTGCATGGAGATTTATGTGGCCTACAAGGACTACAACTGGATGATGACCTTCACCGAGAAGATGCTCGAACGCATCGCCCTCGACGTGAACGGCACCACAAAGGTCATGGTGGGTGATAACGAGATAGACTTCGCCGGCCCCTACCCGCGCATCACCATGGCGCAGGCCATCCTCGACAAGACCGGCTACGACATCACCGGCAAGAGCGAGGAGGAACTCCGCGCCGCCGCCAAGGAAATGGGCATAGAGATAGAACCCTCCATGGGCAAAGGCAAAATCATCGACGAGATGTTTGGCGAGAAGTGCGAAGGCACCTACATTCAGCCTACCTTCATCATCGACTACCCCATAGAGATGAGTCCGCTGACCAAGAAACACCGCAGCGACGCGGGCCTTACGGAGCGTTTCGAGCTGATGGTCAACGGCAAAGAGCTGGCCAACGCCTACTCCGAGCTCAACGACCCCATAGACCAGTATGAGCGCTTTGTGGAGCAGATGCGCCTTGGCGCCAAGGGCGACGACGA
>OGXW01000954.1_pt1 | contig 22122 bp, 9 predicted proteins | sample 1576341 | NCBI WGS metagenome assembly OGXW01 (sample SAMEA3541592, study PRJEB24748) | human gut metagenome | biome: human gut; feature: human-associated habitat; material: faeces | place: China | collected 2012
GTCGTAAGAAGCAGCAACCCATTCATTGATTGATGACTTGCTGTAATTATTTGAATTAGTTACAGAGTCAGACTTAAGTGCGTTAATGCCGACACCTGCGTCTGAACGTGAAGCATCAACAAGTGAATTAACAGGCAAGTATTTTGTTTTGTCAATATGTGTACGGTTTCTTGCATAGTCGCCTGCAAATGAATTCAACAAATTCATGTAATTTGTTGAATTATTTTTTTGGTTAGCTGCAATAAGAGACCAGAATTCCGAAGTGTAACTGCCTTTAAGTGAAGCAGGAACAATTACTGTCTTGTTCTTTTTGTCGCCAAATTTATCGTTAAAGGTAACTTCGCCGTCCTTAAAGTAGTTTGTTACAACTTTAGTGGTGCTGTTTGTAGCGCCGACGCTGGAGAAGAACGCACGCAACTGAGTAAGTTCGTCATCGCTGATGAAGAAACTGTCACCCTCTTGCCAATTTGCATCGTATCCTTTTGGAAGCTTAGCATTGATTTCGGAATTAAGCTTGTTGAGGTCAACGCCGTTTCCGTTATTACCGAAACGTACAACCATACCCTTAAGAATATCAGTGTAATACGGAGAAGTGGTTGTGTCGACATTACCGTTCATAAGTGCTTTTTTGCACAAATCGGTCATAATAGTGTTGCCTACTACATATTCGATATATGACTCGATTTGGTAATCTGTTGTCATGCCCTCTTTTTGTGCAAGAGTCTCGAAAGAAGCATCTTCGGCAACACCTAATTTAGCGGCAACAGCTTTTCTTGCGATTTCCTTAACAGTGTCATAAACATTGTTTTCAGTGTCGCTTACTGTGAAGCCCTTAAATGTCATAGGAACCTGATAAAGCGATGTGCTGTCAACTGTTTGGTTAAATGTTGCACCGCCGTCGCTTATCAATCTGATAAATTCGCTTGCTGAGATGAAGCTCTGACCGACACCGAAGTCGTAGTAAATAACGTCAGCCAAATCGTTAAGCTTAACATTGATACCGTATGTTGCATACTTAATGTTAAGTGTGCCCATATAGTTGTTAACAACGGCTTGCTCATCAGCTGTGAGCTTAAAATCAAAGTTCTTCAACTGGTAAAGTGTGGCAGTATCATAAGTGTCACCGATAGCTTCGCCGTTAAGCTTAACTGTTTCAACAGCACCGCTTTTTACAGCTTCGGTATAACGCTTAGCAATTGCTTCTACCTTATCACTGTCTGTACCTTGCTTTATCTTTTGAGCATAAAGGTCGGCTAAATACCAAAGGCTGTTTGTTGAGAACTTGATAGTTTGACCTGCGGCATTGTAGCCTGAAACGGTACGTTCGCTTTCTTTACCGTATAACCATTCGTCAAGCTGATCTCTCGTGTCTTTAGATAAGTCTTTGTTGTCTTTGTACTTTAAGCAAAGGGCAGTAAGTGAAAAATAATCAATTGCGCCCGTTGAACCGCTTAAGTAGTTATAATCTTCAGGATTACCCATACCTTTCTGAATATAACTTGTTACAAAGTCTGACTGGCTTGTCTTTGCAAGTGCGCCGATAAGAGTCGGCTGCAATACGCCGAGTAAATCCTGAAGTGTTGTTTCACTTACGATTTGCTCTTTTTCTTTGGTGGTAAGTTCCGCTGCGGTCTTACCTAACTTTTTAGCACCCTTTTCATAAACAGGCTTGCTTATTGCCTCAATGCCCATGAGAAGGGAAGGCAGCTGGTCTGCCAATTTGTTAAGTGTGTCGAATGCCGAATCGGCGTCAACATTTGTCGTTTTCCAAAGCGGGTTGTCATTACTCTTGGCGAACGCAGTAAATCCAACTGAGCATGTGGTCACGACCATTACTACAGCTAAGAAAAAGCTGAGTATCTTTTTGCTCGTTCTCATATAAATCTCTCTCTCCTTTACATATGATTTACGAACTTGTCGTATGGTAACGCATTTTTTGGATAATGCGCCGAGCAGTATTTGTTCACAGTTTCTACACAAAAAACTGCTTTTTAGGCGCAGGATATCCACACGCGTATTAACAAATACAATATATTTATAACAAATAAAAACTTATAAGTCAATAATTTTATAACATATTTTGAATTTATTGTGAATTTTCACATATTTTCGCATTGATTTTTGACGATAGAGAGTTGCAAAATAGACAATACAACATAAAAAGTCTAACAAACATAATTCGACAGAAAATTGACTGTAAAACGTAATATAATCCATATAAAGTCGAGTAAAATTCTGTTCGATTTGTAAAGGCAAACATCTTTACAAATGTAAATTTTGTGTAAAGTATCATAGCTTTACTTGCGGAAAATCAAGCGTTTTTTAGCGCCGAATTATAAACAAATTGTAAACATTTAGTTAATAATTTGTGCAAGGTGTCAAAAATAAGTTTGCTTTTTTGGACATTGTTACAAAAATATCATTTGTCGTTTGTCTTTATTGACTTTTTTGTTGCCTTATGTAATAATTATAATGTGTTTAAAGCACATATTGCGCAGTTTTTGGTGCAACGGTTTGGCTTTGCCGACCTTCAGTCTAATTCAGATTGCCTGATGGTCAGAGATTGTGACAGGCTCCCACGCAATATGTAAACACTTTATTATTCAATTAATTTTAAATTTAATGGAGGTGAAAAATGAAAACGAAGGCAAAAAAGTTTTCACATAAGCTTCTGGCATTGTTTATGGCAGTGCTTATGGCAGCTTCCTGCTTTACCGGTGCTTTAACTGCTTATGCTGATACTATGAGCAGTGAAAAGACGTATGCCGACGACTCAATCGAATATAACGATTTGGCGTGGGCTATTCTTTCCGATGAACAGGTAGCTACAGCTTTACTTGACTATGCTGATTTGATGCTTGCCGAATACGGTCCGCAGATTGATAAGCTTCTTGAAAACCTTCCTTCAAGTATTACCCAGTATATCACATGGGACAGCAACAGCCGTACCCTTAAGCTTAATGCTTTTGGTCTTATTAAAAAAGACATTCCGGTACGTACTCACAGTGTTGATGAAATTTTCTATACACTTCAGGGTGTTGCTTCTCTTCTTGACTCATATGGTAACTTACTCGGTGATGCCGGCAACCTTAACTTTAAGGCTGTTGCTACTAAGGATTGGAATATCACAAGAGAAACTGCATCTTCAACCGATATTTTAAGAAGGGTAATCGGTATTTTCCAAAACCTTTCTTGCGATTATAACGGCGCTGATATTTTAGGTCAGGTGCTTAGAGGTAACTTTACCCTTGGTACTCTCGGTAACGTTGCAAACCTTGATGTATATAAAATCATAGGTAATCTTTTGGGCTTTACAGATACAAAGTATAAAACAAACTTAGTATACAATGTTGCTCAAAACCTTATTTTCCAATATACTAATTGGTATACGGAAGATGAAATTAATAATTTCAAAAACGGTACTGCAACATGGGTTTATGATGACCAGCTTATTAATAAACTCACAACAGAACTTCTTGATAAGATTAGCGTACTTGTTACATATAATCAAGAATACACAGATGCTGATTCGCAAACAGCAATTCAGGATACATCGGCTACACGTTATTTGAAGATTAAAGCTGAAATGAAGGCAAGCGGTTCTGACTACGCTACTGCAGCTGCAAAGCTTGGTTATGACCCTAACCTTATATATTCAGATGAATTTAAAGACGATGAGGGTAATCCTCTTAACGTTCTTCTTTTTGCTTATGGTGCTCCTGACAAAAACGGTTATGCAACAGCATCAACCACAAAGGTAACACTTAAGGCAACCGATAATCTTTTTGATTTCGGTTATAGAGCTCTTGACCTTGCTTGGGATACAGTTCTCAAGGGTACAGTCAAACTCCTTCACGTAAATGATGGATTTGATAAGGGTCACGGCGCTAACTTTGATAACAACTATTATTATTTCTTCGACCAAAAGGGAGAGTGGAATGATAATGATGTTGCTGCAAACTATACACAGGCTAAGCTCGATCAATGGGCAAATGCAGTATATAAGGATTATAAGTTTGATTCTGCAAAGGATTTCCTTGCTTATGTTAAGAAGACGGTAACTTATGACCGTACAGCTGCCGAGAACTCAACAGGTTCTTGGAAAGATATCGACGCAACGAGACTTTTTGCTAAGTTAAGATACAGCCCACTTGCTGATTACGGCTTTAAAGTAACAACAGGTCCTATCAATCTTTACTTTGCAGAAACAGGTACTCCAAACCTCGATAAGTTCTTTAGCGATAGCTATTCAAAGTACAGCTCAATGGTAGCAGGCTTTAATGACGCACTTGTTGCAGCAGTTAAGGACTTGTTCCCGCAGAGCGGCAACGTTATCGGCACACGTCCTGAAATGACAACAACCGGTGATTTTGCAACTATTGACGCAGCAGCAATTAAGTCAATCGTTTCAACACTCGTTGGCAACGCTTGCAAGATGGTTCAGTACACAGCAGACGCTACAGACGCTAACATTCTTAAAGCTTTCTACGCAAAGAACGGCGCCAGCGCTGCTCTTACAGAGAAGAATCTTGAAGAAGCAATGATTCCTATGCTCGTTGCTTGTATCGGTCAGGTAAATCTTGGCGCAGGCAAGCTTGAGAAAATTATCCATCCTTCTGATTGGGACGGATGTAAGGATGCAGAAGCAGTAGCTTATGTATGCCTTAAGGAGTATTTATCATACTCAATGCCTAACAAGGATTATTCAAAGCTTGTAAAGATTGACAGCGACGGAACAATCAATGCAACACTTGAAGGCACAATTCTTCCAATGGCTCGTGACGCAGTTGCTTATGTAATTGAGGCTTACGTTCCTCTTGAGGACGAAAACGGCAATACTTGGAAGACAGAGTCAGCAGCTGTTGATTCTAAAACAACACTCTTTGACCTTCTTAATTCTGTAGTTTGCTACTACGGTGGCGACCATGCAATGGAGAAGGCTGTAAACAAGGGCGAAAGAGCTATGGGCGTAGGTGCTCTCCTCGGTATTTGTGATGGAAACGGCAACAGCCTTATCACAACAAAGAATACTCTTTGGGAAAACATTAATGCAATAGCTAATAAGCTTATGCCTGTTCTCGGTACACTTCAGGGTACAGGTTATGCTAAATTCAATTCAGAGGAACTTATTTGGAACAACATTGTTCTTTCATTCCTTGATATTGGTAAAGAAAATTCAAAGACAGGTCTTTGCGGCGTATCTAACTTCCTTAACCAGTTATTTACAATTGTTTCTGCAGAGCCTATCCAAAAGACTTCAATCGTCGTAACAATTTATGATTTACTTAAGGATCTCATTAACGGATTGTTTGGCGCACGTTACAGCGGACAGAGCTTTAAGACAATCGTTCCTGATGCTACAACTACTCATCCGTTTGATGATTTCTTCCAGGTTAAGGTACTCGCAGGTACAGACGGTAAGAACTTGGGTGCATTCCAAAAGCTTATCTGTAACTTTGTAGAGTTCGGCGGATACGGTACAAACGGTCCTAAGACCTACTCTGATTCTATTATCAGAGGTATCTGTTTCGCAGTACAGGCAGTTAACAGCTTCCTTCCTAATGCATTGACTACACTTGGTCAGCATCAGCTCAAGATGGCTACTGCTTCGTTCGGTTCTAACACCGTAACAGGCTGTACTTCAGGTGAACCTTATGATGATGTACTTACTGTTACAAACAACTCGGTAGGTATCAATGCATCGTACATCAAGGACGGCAAGGCTACTCAGCTTTCACGTTACTATGTAAAGATTACAAGCGTGCTTCAATATGATGTTTACAACCAAGAAATGCCTGATGATACAATAGATTTCCCTGCAACTCCTATTGATCCGGGTAAGAGTGCTAAAATTAATATTTCAGTTCCGTTCGATGTTTCAGGTTCTGATACAACAAACACATGCCGTGTTGTTGTAAATTATGATATCGTTGATGATCAGGGCAATGTTCTTTATGGAGGCAATACTGTAACAGCTTATAAGCTTCTTACAAGTGAAGTAAGCTTCAGAAATGCTCTTTATGATGCTGATTATAACTTCAACTCTACATTCCAGCAGACAGACGGCACTGACAGAGAAGAAAACGGTGTAACCGTTCATTCTCTTACAGGTATCGGCGGTAATATCTCTGCAAACTATCCTGATAAGATGGTTATCGCTTCTAACAAGCTTAACGAAATCGCTCAGTATTCATTCTTTATGAAGGGCGGCAGTAAGGAAAAGAGCATTGACGGTGTATTCTTCTTTGACAGAAAATCCGGCTATGAATCAAATAACCTTACTACTGCAGCTAAGTCATTCGATGATTCTAATTTAACAACAGTAAATATCGGCGAAAATAACGCTATTGCTCGTTGGGATAAGTCAACAGGTGATCTTCTTAAGATTGGTATGTATGACTATCGTGTAGAAACATCTGCAGGCTCAGGCGAATTCGGCGAATGGCAGCGTAACCATACAAACGCTTCTACAGGTAGCGGCCTTGATGCTGTTGACTACTACAGAGGTTATACTTCTGAGGAAATCGGTAACATTTCAAAGCAAAATGAGGGCAAGGAGATTGAAACAAGAACTCACGTTGCATTCACTCTTCAGGAAGCACTTGATGCTAAGATTATTGCCGGTTACCATATCAATGAAAGCGGTATTTATGATACAATGTATCTTAAGACCGGTGGTAAATATAACTATGATAACATCTTTAATATGGTTACACTCGGTACCGGTATTGATGCTATCTATATAAATACCTCAAAGCAAACATTTGGTTCAAATGCTGTTAATAACTACAGACCGTTTGGTTTCGACGGTGAGGCTACTGTTAAGACCGGCACTTATGATGTTAATGTTAACTTCTATAATTCAGGTTCTTATAAGACAGGCAGCTTCCAGCTTGTTATCGGTGAAAGCGGTTCAGCCGGCTCACTTGATAAGAACTATAAAGAACTTGCCAATATCATGGCTAACTATAAAACATCCGACTTCAAAGAGGATGCATCTATCGGTTCAGTTTATGATTTGGCTAAGGATGCTCTTATGAATGTACTTAGCGTTCAGTCAGCTCCTTACACTGCTGAATCAGCTCTTACTCAGTCAGATAAAACAGAGTATGCAGTTACAACTTCAGTTACAACTTCCGCAACAGGCGATCGTGCATACGTTCCTTACTCAACCTCTAACGAAACAGTAACATTTACTGTAAAGGGTACTCAGGTAAGCTACACAATCCCTGAATCGGTTAAAGCAACTGCTTATGTCGGCGGCACAATAGACGCTACAACAGGTGCAACCAGTGGCGGCGTAAAGGGAATTTACTATTCCGATGAGAAATGTACAATGCCTATTTACTCACCAAAGCCACTTACATCATCAGATGTTAAGAATGGCAAGGATGCTGCATTGGCTAATGTAACACTCGGTCAGGACGGTAACTATTACCTTACTAACTCAGTTAAGTATGCTACAAAATGGGATCTCGATACATATCCTGGCGGCCCATGGCAGAAACCGACAACTACTCAGGCTACAAACAAAGATAACGAGCCTCTTTATAATCAGGTTCAATATGTATACAGAAATGCTGAAGGTAAGAAGTGCAACTCAGGCGATAATTGGGCATGTAAGTTCCCATCAGCTGAGTATCAGCTCATTCCTAACTCAGGCGAGATGGATTCAGTAGATAATCGTGGTATTGCTACTCAGGCTAATGACAGACTTGAATATGTTCTTAGCGTAGTTAAGTCTCACCTTATCAGCTCATCATCAACACTCTACAATGAGATTTCTGAGCTTAGAAACGGTCTTGAGGAAATTAACTTTGATATTCTTACATATAATAAGATGGTAGAATATGCAAAGAAGGCTGAACAGCAGTATACAGTTGACGTTGATTACGTTGACGCAACAACAGGCAAGACTGTTGAAAGAAACGGTATGTCTTATGTTGACGCTGCTAAGCTTATGAATGATCTCAAGAATGCAGGTACTAAGTTTACTTATACCACAGCTTCTGAAGTATCTTCTGTTCAGGCAAAAGAATACGTTAAACTCTTTAACATATTCGCTTCTGCAGTTATTGAACGTGGTTACCAGGGCAAGCAGCTTGAAAATGAAATCAAGTGCGCATCGGGTAATGCTTACTCAATGCTCAAGGCAACACCTGCTACATACAATGAAGACGGTACAGTTGCTACTGAAGCAACCGTATCTAAGAATGGCGTAGCAGCTAACCCACGTTTTGGTGCATTTGATGCATCAGGTAAGCTTGTTAACGAAGGCGCAACAAAGTACTCATCAGCATCTTGGAACAGATACGTGAGAGCTCTTGCTGCCGCAGTTGACCTTGCTAACTATGGTAACGGTTCTTATAAGTATAAGAATTCCGGCACATTCAATATCAATGACCGTAAGAACTATGACGCTCAGCTTGCTAAGATTTACAATGTTGATACTGAACTTCAGGCAGCTGAAATCGGTCTTACCGAGTTTGAGAGCTGTGAGCTTACTGTAACTCCTGTTGCAGGTGCTACAGTAACAATCGACGGTGTTGCTTACTCAGGTCCTGTAGCTGTAGAAAAGGGTCAGGTTGTTTCAATCAATGTAACAGCAGAGGAAGGTTATACTCTTAAACCTGAACTTACTGTTAACGGCGACAAACTTACATTTGACGATACAGCAACAGCATTCCCGTATAAGCTTACTGTTACAGGCAATACTACAATCGTTCCTTCGGTTGAGTCAGTAGGACCTAAGACAATTTCTGTAAGCGGTACAATCAATATCGCTACAAATCTTGACGGTACTCAGTCATCTGCAGGCATTGGCGGAATAGATATTTTGGCTAATGGTGTAGTTGTTGCAACATCTGCTTCCGACGGAACATTTACTGCAAATGTTCCGGTTGGTACAACTGAGTTGACAATTCACAGAGATAAGGCTACAGTTGACAGAACTGTTACTCTAAGCGGTAATAGTGATATCAGCGGCGTTAAGATTCCTGTTGTTATTTGTGATTACAACAGTGATAATGTATTTGATATATCTGACTACATGACATTTATGGATGCATATTCAAATGTGTATGCTCTTTATTGTGACCTTAATGGTGATAATGTAATTGATATATCTGACTACATGACATTCGCTTCATTTATTAATGAGACGGTTGTATATGCACCACTTGCTCTTGACTAATTAATTTCTATACTTCTTAGGGGCGAAAGTCCCTAAGAAGTTTTACTTGAAAATTACGATAACTTGTGTTATCATTTAATTAAGCAGAGCTATGGCTTTGCTTTGTCTTGATATATTCGGCTTTTGCCGTTTATATACTATGCCCGCTTTGGGCGGGGAGGCTATAGGCAGTTTCGTTTAGTAAATATTTAATGTTTCACGGTGTTTGGCTTTTGCCAAAGTTGCTTGGTTTCATATTTTTATGTTTTCTGACCGATTTTGTCTTTGCCCTTCACGGCGATTCTGCTTCTCCCCAAATTAAGCAAATTTTTTTAACAAGGAGGTAACACCAATGAATACAATTGCAAAAAAACGAGTAGGTGTTATTTTCGGTACACTTGCGTTTTTGGTTTTTGTTGCGCTTGTTGTGTGCCTTCCTCGTACTTCGTATGCTGCTGCGCTCGGAACGGAGAGCCCGAACGTTTATTGCACATACACAGATTCTAACGGCAAACAATACGACGGTGATAAGTTACCTGCCGGTACATACGATGTCAGCTTTTATTTAGAGGGCGTTACCGAGTTATCGGTTGTGCAGGTTACATCAACCTATTCTTCGGATGTATCGGTGCAGAGTGAGCCTAAAGCTCTTCTTTCTGATGAGGCTGCCGGCGTATCTTCGATGGGAACCGTAACGAATGATTCTAATTTGGTATTCGGCTTTGTTTCAGATGCTGACACTTGTTCATCTGTAACAAAGGACGGCACGTTGCTTGCAACCTTCTCGGTTGCATTTGCAAAGGATTGTGACGCCGCTGATGTTATTTCAGTTTCAACAGACCCAAATAAGACTTACATTATGGTTAATTATAATGACGGATTTGACGATGAGTATGCTCTTGTTACCGAATCTGCCGATTATCCCGGTTCTCTATATTTAATGACCTGTGACGTTTCACCAAAGGCGTCCGGTTATGATATTACAGGTCAGGTTAAGATTGCAACAGATTTGACAGGTACTGAAGTATCTGCCGGTATTGCAAATATTAATCTTACTGTTGAGTCAGCAGATGGTTCTGCCATTGCCACTGCGACTACAGATTCAAATGGCGAATATACTCTCTCCGGCGTTCCGGCAGGCGAGTATACGATGTTGATTAGTGGTGAAACCACGGTCGACAGAAAAGTTACATTAGTAGTTTCCGAGTCTAAAGATGTCGGCTCTGTCGGTATTGTTATTTGTGATTATAATAAAGATAATATTTTTGATATATCTGACTATATGACATTTACAGATGCTTTATCAAACAGTTATAATATTTATTGCGATTTTAATGGTGATAATATTATTGATATATCCGATTATATGACATTTGTTATTTTTTTCAATAAGACTGTAAATTACAACAGTGTAACTTTAAAATAATAGGGGGAAAGAACGAAAATGAATAAAACTTTCAAAAAGGCAATCGCTGTCATTTTGTCAGTTCTTATGGTCATTATGTCAGTTCCGTTTACTGCTTTAGCTGCGGTTGGTGACTATACACCTAATATTAAGCTTCAGTTTGGTACATTCTTTGACAGCGGCGCTGCTGATTATAATGATTATTCGACAAGTGGCTCTGCTGGATCTGATTTTTCTTATTCATCGCTTAGCGGTGTTCCTGTTGATTATAAGTATAAAGTGACTAACGGTGTTGCATCCGGTACTCTTTATATTGATAAAAACAAGGCAAACACTTATAATGAAGCATCAGGAAGCGGATACAGCACACTTAGTGAAGACCTTCAGTTCGGTGTTGGCGATTATTTCACAATGACTGTTCTTTGTGATAATGTCGCAAGTTTAGCTGCTGTTACAGTATCACTTGGTTGGAGTGATAATGTAGAGCTTGCTGGTGTATATTCTTATAAACAGGGTAAAAAAACAGCTTATGCATTAGGTTCTGAAAGCGAAATGAAAGCAGCTAATAAAGGTGCTTGGTTTAAGGGTGGTACTTCATTTTTAAATGAATTTACTACATCCAATAAAGGTTTACACAGCAACCTTATCCCGAAGGATGCTGATGCTAATTTGTCAAGGGTTTTGACTGATACTGATGGAAACACTATTGGTATTCAAGCCCAAATGGCAACTCCACGTATGGCAGTAACTGAAACAACTTCAGAAAATGGTTTTATCAATCCGAATACAGGTGAAGCTAATTACACATATAAAAATTGTGGTATTATTGCAACTTATGCATTTAAGATTGTAAAAGACGGTAATATTGATTTTAATATTATTAATCCTTCAACTGTTGGATCAGCTTTTTACGTGGCTTCTATAGCTGATGGTAATATGCCTAATGAGTACACAACATACGCAAAAAATTACTATAATCCATCAACAAAACTTTATGATAACGATACAGAATGGCCTGGCTCAACTAAGATGACATTTATGGGTCAAAACCAGTTTGTTGACACTCCTGCTGAAACAACTTATGAAATTACATTCAAGGACATCAACGACAAGACTGTTGATACACAGACAGTTAAAGAAGGCGAAACTCCAACAGTTCCTTCAACAAATACTGCTGCAACTGTAAATTATAAGAGTGACAATAAGCACGAAGTAACAACTTACTCATGGCCTGAAGTATCAGCTGCTACTGCAGATACTATTTACAAAGAGGTTGCTACTACAACTGAGGAAAAATGTGACACTACTTATGCAGAGACAAGCAAGCATACACTTGTTTCAGGTACTGTTCTTAAAGGAACATGTACTAAATGTGGTAATGTAGATACTCAGACTAAGGATGATAAGCTTAACGGCACAGCTTACTATGCTGCACTTAATGCTGCAAAGGCTGTTGACGGTTCTAAGTACACAGCTGAATCTTATGCTAAGGTAACAGCTGCTCTTAAAACTTATGATAAGGCTACTGTTGAAGCTTATACAGATCAGGCACAGGTAACTGCTGCTGCAACTGCTCTTGAAAATGCAGTTAAGGGTCTTGAGCCTCTTCCGACATCAGATGTTTATACTTACACATTCAAAGACGGTAAAACTCAGGATGTAACAGTTGATAAGGGCGCTACTCCTACAGCTCCTACTAACTCACCTGCTGATAAAGTTGATAACAAGGATGGCACTCATACAGTAACAACTTACACTTGGGAAAAGACAGGCGAATTCACATTTGCTGAAAAGGCAACTGCCGATAAGAAGGATTGTACTTACGGTGATTACACAACTGTAACTCCTTCTACAATTGCTAAGGCAGGTACAGAAAAGGCTACATGTACAGTATGCGGTCACGAAAATGTAAGAGACCTTGCTAAGCTTGACGGTAAAGCTTACTATGATGCACTTGCTAAGGCAGAGGCTGTAAAGGCTGACGATTACACAGCTGAATCTTATGCTAAGGTAACAGCTGCTCTTGAAGCTAACGCTAAGGCTACTGTTGAAGCTTACACAGATCAGGCACAGGTAACTGCTGCTGCTACTGCTCTTGAAGATGCAGTTAAGGGTCTTGTTAAGGTTTATACAATCACATTTACAAATGCTGCAGGCACTGTAGTTGATACTCAGAAGCTTGCTGCAGGCGCTACTCCTGTAGCTCCAAAGACAAATACTGCTGATACAACTGCTACACCGGCAGGAAGTAAACAGCACAGCCATACAACTTATAGCTGGCCGGCAGTTTCTGCTGTAACAGCAAACGCTAACTATGACGAAGTTGCTAAGGTTGTAACAGAAGATTGCACAAAGGGTAAACCTGTTGTAACAGAGCCTACACTTGATAAGCCGGGTTCAGAAGTTACAAGCTGTACAATTTGCGGTCAGGTTCTCGAAACTAAGGTTCTTCCTCAGCTTAAGGGTTATGATATCACAGTTGCTAAGACTGCTTACGGTACAACAACCCTTAACAGCGAGGACGCAACAAACGGTAAGACTACTAAGGTTCTTGCTAACTCAACTGTAACTCTTACAGCTCAGGCTAATAAGGGTGCAGAGTTCGTAGGTTGGAAGGTTGCTAACAAGCTCGTTTCAACTAACGAAACATATTCATTCACAGCAGTTGCTGATACAGAGGTAACTCCTGTATTTACAGAAACAGCTGAATCAACATTCGTAGTTGTATTCATTGATATGTACGGTAACGTTGTATCAACTCAGGAAGTAGCAAGCGGTGCAAACATTAAGGTTCCTGCAACTGCTCCTATCTATCCTGGTTATACATTCAAGGGCTGGGCTCTTACAAACGATGAGATTACCGCTCTTACAGAAGGTAAGACCATCAGAGCTATCTATGAAAAGGATGCTACTCAGACTTACACAGTTAAGGCTGCAGGCGCAACAATCACAGTTAACGGCACTGACTACAATGACAAGGCTGAAAATGTTGCATACGACGCTAAGGTAACAGTTACTAAGGCAGGCGCAACATCTTGGACAGTAAACGGCGCAACAGTTGGTTACGGTGAATCATACTCATTCTTCTGTGCTTCGGATATCGAACTCACAGCAGTTACAAAGGCTGATGACACTTCTAAGACTCAGGTTGCTATCGTTTCAACAACTCGTCCTTCAGCTACAGATTGTGACGTTCTCTTTGTTGCAACACGTACTGTTGCTGATAATGAGACAGTAGTTAGCCAGGGCTTCGTATACGGTAAGAATGTAACAGCTTCTGACCTTGCACTTGAAAACGTTGGCAATACCGCATCAGGTACAAATCCTGGTAAGGTTAGAGTTATTTATAACAACACCAACGCTTCACAGATTGGTTTGAACTACGGTCTTACTGCAAAGACAGGCGTTGCCGGCGCAAGAGCATTCGTAGTTACTAAGGATGCAGATGGTAATGTTCATACTTACTATTCAGAACCATCACTTTACGACTATAATGCTTAATTAACACAATTTAGCAAAGCTTTCACCTCTGCCTTAAGGGGTGGAGGCGTGCTTTGATAAATTAAGGAGGACACACCTAATGAAAGAGCTTTATACAAAGCCGGTGTCAGAGGTTAATGAATTTTCTCAGACAGCTGATGTTATTACTACATCCGGTGGTACTGACTGGGGCTTCGGTGGACAGGACTAATCTGACACTTTGATTAAAGCATTTGGAGACGGCAGAAATGCCGTCTCTTTTTGCGTTTTAAAAACCTTGAATAAAAAAATAAACTAAATATTAATCATTCCCGATTATGACATTTTACCTTTATTTGTATATTGACAAATAATTAACAAACATATAAAATGATATTGTAATTTATGACATAAGACGTATATTTTAGAGGGAGAATACTATGTCAAATAAGGAGTATGAATACAAATTCGATACTGTCAAGCCGCCTGAGGATAGGGTGTACGATGACAGAGTGATGCATTATTATGAAAATCATTCAAACGAGCCTGTACGTCCTTTGATTTTGGCACTCGGCAAGCATATTACAGACAGAGTTTTGTATAAATTGCCGTGGCTTCCAAAGGTAGGTAAAGAGCTTACCGTTAACGACCCTGAGTATTGGGGTCTTGCTTCAATTGTAACAGACGAGATGGCAGAGGTTGCCCTTAAGATGAAGGTACACAAGGGTATGAAGCTTAAGGAAATTATAAAAGCTACGGGCAAAAGTGCCGCTTACCTTGAGCCGCTTCTTAAGGAAATGGCAAATGTAGGTCTTGTTGAATTTAATTGGGAAAATCCGGAGCATGAAAAGCAATATATGCTTCCTATGTTCGTTCCCGGAAGCGCAGAATTTTTTAATATGAAATGGGATAATATTTGTGAGCATCCGCAGGTTGCAAATTTCTTTGAGCGAATGACTCAACTTCCACTTGAAGCAATTACGCCGATGGTGCCTCCGGGAGGCGCCGGAATAGGTATGCACGTTATCCCTGTTGAAAAGGCAATTTCAATGGAAAATCAGTCTGCTGATGTGGAACATATTTCTCATTGGCTTGATAAATATGACGGCAAATATGCGGCAGGCCCGTGTTCGTGCCGTTATAGCCGTGCAATGTGCGGCGAAGGCTGTGCCGATGACCCTGAGGATTGGTGTATCGGTGTCGGCGATATGGCGGATTACCTTGTTGAAACAAATAAGGGCCACTATATCACACGTGAAAAGGTTATGGAAATTCTTCAACGTGCCGAGGATAACGGTTTTGTTCACCAAATTACCAATATCGACGGTGAAAATAAAATTTTTGCTATCTGTAATTGCCAGGTAAAGGTATGCAATGCGCTTCGTACCTCCCAACTTTTCAATACGCCTAATATGTCACGCTCAGCGTATGTGGCTAAGGTTGAGGCTAAGGATTGCGTAGCCTGCGGCAAGTGTGTTGAATTTTGCCCTGCCGGTGCTGTTAAACTCGGTCAAAAGCTTTGCAAAAAAGACGGCTCTGCTGTTACATATCCTAAGCAAGAACTTCCCGACGCAGTTAAATGGGGCAAGGAAAAATGGTCGCCAGATTATAGAGATAAAAACAGAATTAATTGCTACGATACAGGTACGGCGCCTTGCAAGACTGCCTGCCCCGCTCATATCGCAGTTCAAGGCTATCTTAAAATGGCGGCTCAAAGCAGATATACCGATGCTTTGGCTCTTATTAAAAAGGATAACCCTTTCCCTGCAGTTTGCGGCAGAGTTTGTAATAAGAGATGCGAGGAGGCTTGCACAAGAGCAACTCTTGATGAAGCGGTTGCTATTGATGACGTTAAGCGCTTTATCGCTCAAAAGGACCTTGACAGTAAAACAAGATATATTCCTAAAAAAGTAATACCTTCAAATAGGGGCGAGTTTAAAAATAAAATTGCCATTATCGGCGGCGGACCGGCAGGCCTTTCGTGCGCATATTATCTTGCACTTACGGGATACAGACCTATAGTGTTTGAAAAGAATGAAAAACCCGGCGGTATGCTTACTTACGGTATCCCGTCATATAAGCTTGAAAAGGATGTTGTTGAGGCGGAGATTGACATTATTCGTGCGCTTGGTGTTGAGATTAAATGCGGCGTAGAGGTCGGTAAGGATATCACTCTTGACGAACTTCGCAAGGATGGATATGAGGCATTTTATATTGCTATCGGCTGTCAAGGCTCAAGAAAATCGGGCGTTGACGGCGAAGACGCAGACGGTGTTATGAGCGCTGTTGATATTCTCCACGAGATTGCCGAAAATCACGACCTTGACCTTAAAGGCAATAAAACCGTTGTTATCGGCGGTGGTAATGTTGCCGTTGATGTTGCTCGTTCAACTAAGCGTTGCGGCGCTGATGTTTTGGGTATGTTCTGCCTTGAAAGCAGAGAGGAAATGCCTGCAAGCGAAGAGGAAATTTTTGAAACCGAGGACGAGGGTATTCAAATAAACAACGGTTGGGGCGTTAAGGAAATTCTTACGCAAAACGGCAAGGTGACAGGCATTGTGCTTAAAAAATGCACAAGTGTTAAGGATGCTAACGGCAAATTTAACCCTCAGTATGACGAAAATGATACCAAAACAATTGAATGTGATCATATTTATCTTTCAATCGGTCAGTCAATTGAATGGGGTAATCTTATCGACGGTGAGGCGGTAGAACTTGGCAGAGGTAACGCTCCTCAGGCGGACAGTCTTACTTATCAAACAGAGCAAAAGGATATTTTCGTCGGTGGTGACGTTTACACAGGCCCTCGCTTTGCCATTGACGCTATTGCTGCCGGCAGAGAGGGTGCAGAGTCAATCCATAAGTTTGTTCATTTCAACGCAAGCCTTACAGTCGGCAGAAACAGACGTGATTTCATAATGCTTGATAAGAACGATATCCTTGTTGACAGTTACGATAATTCCTCACGTCAAATCCCGAATATTAATAAGAAAATTGACGCTAAATCTTCGTTTAAGGATGCTCATCTTCCTCTTACAGAGGAGCAGGTTAAAAAAGAAACTGCACGATGTCTTGGCTGCGGTGCATCCGTTGTTGACGAAAATAAGTGCATAGGCTGCGGAATTTGTACTACCAAGTGCGAATTTGATGCAATTCATCTTTTTAGAGATAATCCCGAATGTAGCACAATGGTTAATTCAGATGACAAGATGAAAGCAATTTTGCCTTATATGATTAAGCGTAATTTCAAGATTAAAAAAGCTCAAAAGGCTAAAAAGGATTAATTATGCACGAACTTGGTATAGTTTTTCATATCATTAATGAAATTGAAGATGTAGGCAAGGAAAATATGCTTGAAACGGTATCGTCTGTTACGGTTGAAATAGGCGAGGTTTCGGGTGTGCTCCACGATTATCTTGAGGATTGTTGGAAATGGGCTTGCTCAAAGAGTGAGCTTATGAATGGGGCAGAACTTAAGGTAGAAGTTATCCCGGCAGTAACGTATTGCGAAAGCTGCAAGGGCGAATACAAAACCGTAGAGTATGGTAAAATTTGCCCTTACTGTCAAAGCGAAAAAACCTATCTTCTTTCGGGTAATGAAATTATGATAAAGGAAATTGAGGCACGGTAGCATATTAATGCGCTCTGTCTTGATAATATGATTTTTATTTAACTTTTTTAGAGGAGGGGAATGACAATGTTATTCCAAATTTACGGCGATATGGCCGGCTGGCAACTTCTCGGCTGGGTAATGGTCTTTGTCGGTCTCGTCGTTATGAATGAAATTGCAAGGCGAACAAAAGCAGGCGGAATTTTTTGCTTCCTTGTTTTACCGGCAGCACTGACGGTATATTTCATTGCAATTTATATCGGTGCGGCTAAGGGAGATGATTGGGCACTTCAAAATGATACCTATGTTCATATGAACAGCTGGTTCCATTATGCAAAGCTTTATGCGGCAACAGCAGGTTGTATCGGCTTTATGATGCTTAAGTATAAATGGGGCATCGGCAAAAAAAATTGGTTTAAGGTGTTCCCGTTTGCAATCGTCGCTATCAACATTCTTATCGCAGTCGGTTCTGACTTTGAGTCGGCAATTAAGGGCGGAATTTCAGGCGGCTGGTGGCTTTCGTCTGAAAATGTATGGCTCTATGGCGGCTGGTGGAACTGGGTGAACGGTATCGCCGGCATTATAAATATTTTCTGTATGACAGGTTGGTGGGGTATTTATTCCTCAAAGAATAAGCAGGATATGCTGTGGCCTGATATGACATGGTGCTATATTTTGGCTTATGACCTTTGGAACTTTGAATATACTTATAATAATCTCCCTACTCACTCTTGGTATTGCGGCCTTGCACTTCTTCTTGCTCCTACATTTGCAAATGCATTTTGGAATAAGGGCGGTTGGATTCAAAACAGAGCTAACACTCTTGCTCTCTGGTGTATGTTTGCTCAGGTATTTCCGCTTTTCCAAGACAAGAGCCGCTTCTCGGTTCTTACATCCGTTTATGCAGACGGATATATGGACCCTACAGTTCCGCCAACAAACGCAGACCCTACAATGCAAGGTGTAATTGCCATTATTGCTCTTGTGGCTAATGTTTGTGTATTCGCTTCTATTATTAAGCGTGCCAAGGAACAAAAGAAAAATCCTTATAAAAACGAAATATTTACTGACCAAAAAGATTATAAGCTTGCACTTGAAAGAGCAGCCGAAAAGGCTCGCAAAGCAGCTTAATCTTCATAAAAATTCAAAAAAAACGCCGTCGATTATTCGACGGCGTTTCAAATTATTGATGAAGTGGATAAACCGTGCCTCGTTGTCGCTGACTCCGTATCATTCAAAATCTGCCGTACGGTTGTGTGTCAGATTTTGAAATAAACCGTAGGGGCGACCATCGGTCGCCCGTTTTACAAACATAAAATTTCAATCGGGGTCTCCGAAAAGCAAAAGCTTTTTGGGAAAAAGGAGTGAATTGTGCGAAGCACAAGAGACACGTGGCTCCAAATTTACTGCTCCGTTACGTCGCCAAATTTGGAGTATCTTGTCACAGGTTCGAGCCACATACATTTACATAAAAATAAAAAAGACATCCGTATGGATGTCTTTTTTATTTGGTGGGAACAACAGGGCTCGAACCTGTGACCCTCTGCTTGTAAGGCAGATGCTCTCCCAGCTGAGCTATGCTCCCGTCAGCGATATTGATTATATAACAAGTTGCGGTGAATGTCAAGAGTTTATTTTAGAAAAAAGCTCTTTTATTCTGTCAATCTCATTATTTAAGTACAAATAGCCGAATAATGCTTCAACTCCCGTTGCGCAGTGGTACTCCCCGTCTGTTGCGCTTTTAGGGGAATGACCTACCTTTGCATTGCGGCCTCGCTTAAAAACGGCAAGCTCTTCATCGCTCAAAATATCTTTAATTTTCTCAAAAGCTGCCGTTTGTGCTTTCGCCGATACAAATTTAACGCTTTCCCTATGCAAATCATTTACAGGGCGGTTTGCATCGAGAACAAGTGTTTCACGAACAAGAATTTCATAAATGCAGTCGCCGATAAACGCTAAATTAAGCGGGCTTAACTGCTTAGGATTTACTTCTTTATCAACAAATCTCATATTAAATTAAAGCACGTATTCAAACTCTATATCGTAGAGCGATACAACGTCACCCTCCTCAATTCCTTTTTCTCTCAGTGCATCAAAAATTCCGCTTTTCTCTAATACCCTTTGCATATATTGAAGTGCTTCGTAGTCCTCGATATCAATGCCTTTGAGCACTTTAGGAAACCAGCTTGCCTCAACAAGAAAATAATGTTCTTCAGGCTGAGAAATTTTAAATCCTTTATCATCTTTAACAATTGCTTCAAGCGGAATTTCCTCAACCTCGTATTCCTTGATAGGCGGAAGAGTTTGAAGCTTATTCCAAACAGCGTTCATAAGCTCCTTTGTGCCTTCCATAATCGGCGCACAAATTGAATAATAATCATAACCCTTATCTTCTACATACTTTTTGAATCGTTCAATTTGCTCAGGCTCCGCCATATCTATTTTATTGCCCGCAACAATCTGCGGTTGCTTGGCAAGCTCAGGATTGAATTTAACAAGTTCCTCGTTTATTTTTTCAAAATCCTCAATCGGGTCCCTGCCTTCGCTGCCGCTGACGTCAACAATATGAACAAGAAGCCTGCAACGCTCAACATGGCGCAAAAATTCGTGACCGAGGCCTATGCCCTCACTTGCACCCTCAATAAGTCCCGGAATATCGGCAATAACAAACGAGTTGCCCTCTCCCATAGAAACAACGCCTAAGTTTGGCACGAGAGTTGTAAAATGGTAGTCGCCGATTTTTGGCTTTGCTTGGCTTACAACGGAAATAAGGCTTGATTTTCCGACTGACGGATAGCCTAAAAGGCCGACATCGGCAAGAAGCTTTAATTCAAGTGAAACTTCCCATTCCTCACCCGGAACACCGGGCTTTGCAAATCTCGGAACTTGACGTGTAGGGGTAGCGAAATGAATGTTGCCCCAGCCGCCTTTACCGCCCTTTGCGGCAATAAATCTGTCAGTCTTGCTCATATCAGCCATAACTGCACCGGAGTTTGCTTCACGAATTATTGTTCCTCTCGGAACTTTAATCTCAAGGTCGGGCGCTTTCTTGCCGTATTGGCGTGAGCCTCTGCCGTTTTCACCGTTTTTTGCAACATATTTTCTTTTGTATCTGAAATCTGCAAGAGTTGCAAGGTTATCGTCAACAACAAATACAACGTCGCCGCCCTTGCCTCCGTCGCCTCCGTCAGGTCCGCCTGCGGCAACATATTTTTCACGGTGAAAGGCAACCGCACCTGCGCCGCCGTCACCCGCTTTTATTTTAATTTTAGCAATATCTACAAACATATATATCGTCCTTTGCTTTTGCTTTTGTTAATATGAATTTTAACAAATTTCTTTTCAAATTGCAACACTAAGGGTATAAATAAGGTAATATATACTCCTTATTATATGAAGTTTGTTAAAAAATTAACTATAAGGTGCTCATAAATTTAACTGTTTTTGTATAAAGTGTAAAATTTGCATTTTTTTCTTGATTAATGATGACAAACAGTATAAAATAAATAATGCACAAAAGCAATAAAACTTTAAATTATATTCGGAGGTAATTTCCAATGGTAAAAGTTGCTATTAATGGTTTCGGCCGTATCGGTCGTCTTGCTTTCCGTCAGATGTTTGGCGCAGAAGGCTACGAAGTAGTTGCTATCAACGATCTTACAAGTGCAAAGATGCTTGCTCATCTTCTTAAGTATGACTCATCACAGGGTAACTATGTTGCTCAGGGTCACACTGTTGATTTCCACGAAGGTGAAGGCGAAGACAACTATATTGTTGTTGACGGCAAGAAAATTGTTATTTACAAAATGCCTAATGCTGCTGACCTTCCTTGGGGCGAGCTTGGCGTAGACGTAGTTCTCGAATGCACAGGTTTCTATACATCAAAGGAAAAGGCTTCTGCTCATATTCAGGCAGGTGCTCGTAAAGTTGTTATTTCTGCTCCTGCAGGTAACGACCTTCCAACAATCGTTTACAATGTAAACCACGACACACTTACAGCTGAAGATACAGTTATTTCTGCTGCATCTTGCACAACTAACTGCCTCGCTCCTATGGCTAAGGCTCTTAATGATTTTGCTCCTATCCAGAGCGGTATCATGTGCACAATCCACGCTTACACAGGCGATCAGATGATTCTTGACGGTCCTCAGAGAAAGGGTGACCTTCGCCGTGCTCGTGCAGGTGCTGTAAACATCGTTCCTAACTCAACAGGTGCTGCAAAGGCTATCGGCCTTGTAATTCCTGAACTTAACGGCAAGCTTATCGGCTCTGCTCAGAGAGTTCCTACTCCAACAGGTTCAACTACAATCCTTACAGCAGTTATTAAGACTGACAAGGAAGTTACAGTTGACGCTATCAACGCAGCTATGAAGGCTGAAGCTACAGAATCATTCGGCTACAATGAAGACCTTATCGTTTCTTCAGATATCGTTGGTATGAGATACGGTTCACTCTTTGATTCAACTCAGACAATGG
>OGXW01000963.1_pt1 | contig 22052 bp, 23 predicted proteins | sample 1576341 | NCBI WGS metagenome assembly OGXW01 (sample SAMEA3541592, study PRJEB24748) | human gut metagenome | biome: human gut; feature: human-associated habitat; material: faeces | place: China | collected 2012
AGTCACTCGAAGAAAAAGGTTACATAGATATTACTCAAAGATTTTTTGAAAACGCCTGCCGCTTTGTGACACCAGTTGCAATAATTTTCTTTTGTTTGGAATGATACCGGCTGCGATAAATCTTGTCGCTCCATCAATCCCGGTGCATTGATAAGCTGATGAAAAAGACTTCCGTTGTTATTTCTGCCCATAGAATCCTCCTATACAAAAATTGCTTTGCGAATGGGTATAGTTATCCCATGATTTTTGTGCGTCCGCACCGGGAATTTCAACCCGCCATACCGTTCAACTCTCGCCCGAGAGACATCTTTTTTGTTCGCTGATATTCAAATCAGTGGGAAAGATGATAAACCTAAGTGGGCGAATTAGTTGGGAAACAAATGGGTTTCGAACAATACTACATCTATATGAAGAAAAAATCGTGAGAGGCTACAATCGTTGCCGTAGAAAAGCCAGCGGCGCTTCGGTGATATTTGAGAAATCCGATTGAGCGCCTGCTTAATCGGTTATATTGCACTTTTTGTGCAATATAACCTTTAAGCCATTCGCGTTTGATGTGTTATTTACGACCAATAATTGCAGCAGTAGATTGGTGAACGACAGTAAATATTTGTCATGCCGCGCGCTCGTCCGAGCCGCCGGTGTTCACCAATTCCGTTTCGATTGCACACGTCCCAACTTGATTGTGATTGCGTTTTTCATTGAAAACACAACCGTGGACGCTGTTTCAAGGTGCATATCGTGCGGTTTTCCTAACCGCCGGAAACAATTACTTGAAACAACCAGAGCCTCCTTTCATCAGTAAAATGTCTACAATATCAACATGGCAGAATTGAAGGTCACGAAAAACACAACAGCACCGAAGATCCAGAGATTTCGGTGCTGTTAGCATATAATATGTAATTATTTACAGCGAAAATGAAAAAGAACGAAAAAGTTGCAACCAGAAAACAGGCGAAAAACCCCGTAACCAGAAAAAATCGAACAAAAACCGTATAAGAAACATCAAAATCATTGCATCAAAAAAGCGTGAAAAAGACGCAAAATCGAAAAATATACGATTTTTTCAGTCCAGACCCCGTAATCATTACGGTTTCCCCGAAATCATAAAATCAGGGGTCGAAATCACATACGGGGTTTGGTTGCAAAAACACGGTTTTTCGTGATTTTTGAGGCGACGAAAATGCCGTCAAATTATACAAATACAGGCAGTAAAATTCGTATAGATATACAAAATAATTATTGATTGGAAAGCGAAAAATAGCAAGTGCAGTATGTAGGCATTTTTGCTTGTCAATGATTGTAGCTGCAGCAATCGTTGGAAAAATCAATAAACTTTGAAAATTTCAAAAAACATTGTGCCCAAAAAGATAGACCGAAGTCGAGAAATCGCTGAATTTCGCGGTTCGACTTCGGTCTGTTTTTTAGTCAGGAATGTGTTCGAGAATGTCTTCAATTCCGCAATCGAGCTGGTTGCAAATCTTGTTGAGCGTTTCCATCGATACCTCTTTGTCCTTGCCTAATTTAGCAAGTGTGTTCGAGGTTAAATTAGCGGCTGCTGCTAAGTCTATACGTTTCATGCCCTTGTCGAGCAGTAATTTCCACAGCTTTATATAGGACCAAGCCATGTGAATTCCTCCTATAAGTAATATCTGTATTTATAGTATATCGCAGAAAAATAAAAATGTAAACAAAATATGAAATATGGCGTTATCGCTATATTTAATGTTGACATAACCATTGCATAGTGGTAATATAACTTCAGAAAACAAAAAACGTGGCAGTACAAAAGAGTTGGCGCTCTTTTGTACCTGCATAGGTGATGAGACCACCTACACAACGGAAAAACTTCCGCACCACGCAAAATAAGTATACCCTTTTTTGAGCAGAAATGCAAGCGAAACGGGCTTATTTAGCGAACACGGATTTTCCTCCAGTCGAAATTGTTAGACAGCGTGTAGGCACACCTACACGCTGTTTTTTGTTTTCAAATACAATTTCAAAGGAGGATTCTTTATGAATTCGCAGCATTTAGTTGGTGGACTTGGCATGACCACGACCGGAGAGCAGGTGACTGTTATCGTCTACCCGTACCGCCTGCCGAAGCGTTTGAAGCCGCTTACGGAGTGTATTCTCGAAACGCAGAAGAATTTCGGTAAGGCAGCAATCGGCACGGTGCTGCTGCTCTGCATCGACCCGAAATCTAAGTTCGAGCTGGTAAGCCGCAACGGTTTGCGCGTGGTTATTGTCCCGCCGAACCACCCGCTATTCCGCGAAACGCTGGAAACCATGCCGCGCCTGCACGGGTTCGTGCATCTGGTCTATGCCGCGCTGCACGATCTGGCTTCCGGTATCGCGCCGACCAAGGTTTTCGCATACGCGGTGAATCAGTGCCCGAACGATTACCGCGAGTGGAGCAAGGGCATCGGGGACGAGGCAGACGAAGTCCTGTCGTACATCATCGCTGAGTTGTCCACTGACCCAAAATTCTATCACCAGTTCGCTGTTTTTGCTGATTGAGGAGGTTTTTCCATGAACAACATTACAACTTTTCAAGACGCTTTTCGTAAAATCCAGACCGTAGAAGCCATTTATTTGAACGACACCGTTCAGCACTTTCGTAACCACGCAATGGAACTGAGTAAGTCCGACTTGAAAGAGTTGACTGACGTACTCGAAAACAACATCTGCTGTGAAATCGAACGCATCACCGCTGACCTTCGCATCGAGTATTTCAACAAGGCCGACCGCGACTGCCAGCTCGCTACCATGACGGGAGTGATGTCCGAGAGCGACCGCCGCACCTTTCAGATTTACGATTTTTTGATGTATCCGTGGCGCGATGGAGCACCGGAAGCGCGTTTGTTTCTCATCGACTGCTTCGAGGACGAACTGTTCTTCCTCACGCCGAATGTGGTGGTCACTCGTCACACGCCGGAAGAAGTCAACAAGGCGATTGTGATGCTCATGCACCTGTTCCACGTTCTCACGGTTGCCGACTTCCAGAAGATTGCCGTACCGATGCATTGCAATGTTGAGGGTTATCTTTATGCACTTTTGACCGGTCGCGTATCGCGCGAACTCGACCCACTCTGCCACATTGACGAACTCGAAATGGCAGTTCTTTGTCGCGGACGGCACAATGATTTGGTGCAGGAATTGTTTAGATTGCACCATCTTCTGATGAAGATTTACGCTGACGGTAAACTGTTTTGAGGTTATGGAGGTTACGATTATGAACGATTTTGCTATTGAAACTGTACAGTCCTTGTTTGAAAATATGCTGAATGTTCCTCGAAAGGAACTGGAAACAACTGTTATGCGCTTCCGTGAGGAAGTCAAGAACCTCGGTGAACCAGAGCGGTTCGCCGTCACCGGAGATTTGGTGCTTCGGGTGCAGGAACTTGCATGGGACCTTGGAAACAACTTCGGTTTGGAATGCATGAATCTCGATGAACTGGAGTACAATCTGCTGGATTGTGAAAGCCAGATGACTGAAAAGGAGAAGCGCGTTTTCGATTGGTTCCTGTTTTTTCAGTACCCGTGGCCGAATGGTGCGCCGAACTGTGTTCTGTTCCTCGTGAACTGCTTTGAGGGCAAGCTGTTTTTCATGACGCCGGACATTATTCTTGGTGAAAACAAGATGGAGGATTTGAACCACATGATTGTCATGCTGAAAGAGCTGTTCGAGCACGTTTCTTTTCAGGATTTTCAAAAGGTCGCCCTGCCGCTCCATCGTGATACCGAGTGCTGCCTGCACGCGCTTCTGGACGGCAATTTTCCGCCATGTCTTAGCCCGATGCAGGACATTGACGAAATGGCAGGTCATGTCAGCCGTCCGCATCCCGACCCCTTTATTGATGGGCTGTTTCGTCTGCATTTCACTCTGAAAGGAATGTATCTTGAGGGAAATTTGAACGAATATCGACCGTTTTAATGTTTGAGGGCATAAGAAAACAGGAGCGCAGCAGCGCTCCTGTTTTTCTTCACATCGACTTAATACATACTATGAAGGTAAGAGGTCTAAAGCCTCCACATATTTCAACAGTGTGGAATGTCTATCGTAAGCAATGCACGAAATATTGTCTCTCGAATTATATAAATTCACGAACCCTTTTCCATACGGAAAGGACTTTATATGAACAAATTTGCATCTTTATCACTCCACGAGGGAGGTGATGCTCAATGAAAGGAAGCTTACAGAAAAAGCATGGTAAGTATTACGTCGTAGTTTACCAAAAGGATGAAAACGGAAAACTTCGTCAAAAGTGGATTCCAACAGGAATCTCGGAGAAAGGTCGTAACCAGACAAAAGCAGATGCGGCACTGCACCGCATTTTAACGGAATTAGAAGCGCAAAATGCGAAATCGACTTCGTTTCTTGTCACAAAACTCAAATTTGTTGAGGCTTTACTGGCTTGGGTAGAATACAAGAAGTATGAAATCCGCACGAACACCTACGAATTGTATACGCTGAATCTCAATAAGCATATTATACCGTTTTTCGAGAAGAAAAACAAGCTGGTTACGGAAATTACGATAGATGATATTGAAGATTACTACAAGGCAAAATTGAAGGAGGGACTGTCCGTAGAAACGATTAAAAAGCACAACATTATCATTCGCGGCACTCTTGAAAGGGAACTGGACAAGGGAACGATTTCATCCAATCCTTGTGACCGCGCTCGTATACCGCGGCGGAAGCGTCAAGACCGGTTTAAGGGGCAAGCCTATACGCCGGAACAGGCAAACAAACTGCTGGAAGTCATCCACGGTGAGGTGCTGGAGCCGGTTATCATGCTGGGCCTGCTGTTTGGTATGCGGCGCAGTGAAGCACTGGGCTTGCGTTGGAGCGACATCAATTTCAAGAATCAGACCATTGTTATCTCCAATACGATGACTCAAATGCGTACGCTGCTCATTGATGAGCACACCAAGTCCTTTACAAGCCACCGTATGCTCAGCGTGATGGACGAGGTAATTGGATACTTCAAGCGCTTGAAAGCGCAGCAGAAAGCGAATAAGCGCGAATACGGGGACAAGTATCATGACTCCGACTTCGTGTGCGTCTGGCCAGACGGTCGTATCATCCTGCCGGGCTATGTTTCGCACAATTTCAAGAAGCTGCTGGCGAAGTATGACCTGCCGGAAATTCGTTTTCACGACTTGCGTCATACCGCAGGAAGCCTGCTTCTGGCGCAGGGCGTAAACATCAAGCAGATTCAAGAATTTCTCGGTCACGCTGATGTAACGACCACGCTGAACATCTACACGCACACTGATGAGGAGGCGAAAAAGGAAACCGCTGCCGCGATGGGAAAAGTGCTGAAACTTGTCTAATACAATGCTAATGTTATCACAAATAATTTAGTGCGAAAACACAGGTCGTGCAAAGTATTAGACATCGGTATTAGACACCGGTTTTTCACAAATTACATCACAAAACTAAATACTCGAAAAAGTACAGAAAAAGAGCTGAAATCAAAAGATTTCAGCTCTTTCACTTGGTGCGGATGGGGGGACTTGAACCCCCACGTCCTTGCGAACACTAGCACCTGAAGCTAGCGCGTCTGCCATTCCGCCACATCCGCATATTTTGTTGTTGAAAGAAGGTGGTGCGAGTGACGGGACTTGAACCCGTACGTCGATCGACACACGCCCCTCAAACGTGCCTGTCTACCAGTTCCAGCACACTCGCATTCTGTTCTCATCGAGTCGCCTCACTGTCAGCGACAAGAATTATTATATCCATGTGGATGCCAAATGTCAACACCTTTTTTCAAATTTTTTTGAAAAATTTCAAAACGCGAAAAACAGACGATTTCTCTGACACGCGAAACGGTTTGTGTGTTACAATAGAAGCAGTCAGAAAACTCACAGCGAAAAAGGAGGAAGACTTCAGTGCTTTCTAAAAAAAGTAAGGCAATCGGTTTTATCATTATGTCCGCATTCGGTTTTGCGATGATGGCGGCATTCGTGCGTCTGGCGGGGGATCTGCCGTTCACGCAGAAAACCTTTTTCCGCAACTTGGTCGCGGTGGCAGTGGCCGCCGTGGTGCTGTGCCGCGAAAAGGTTGGTTTTAAGTGGGAAAAGGGCAACCTGCCACTGCTCATCATACGCGCAACCTGCGGCACACTCGGCATTTTCTGCAATTACTACGCTATTGACCATCTTGTACTGGCAGATGCAAACATTCTTAATAAAATGTCGCCGTTTTTCGCTATCATCTTTTCGCTCATTCTGCTGAAGGAGCAGGCCAGCGTATTTCAGTATGCGGCGGTGCTTGCGGCATTCGGCAGCAGCATGCTGATTATCAAGCCGGGTTTTTCCTCGGCAACCTTCCCGGCAATTATCGGCCTGCTGGGTGGTATGGGTGCAGGCGCGGCCTACACCTGTGTGCGCGCACTCAGCCGGAAAGGCGAAAAGAGCGCCCGCATCGTGTTCTTCTTCTCGATGTTCTCCACGCTGGTATGCGTGCCGTTTATGATCACGGACTATCACCCAATGACATGGGGACAGTTCTTCTGCCTGATCGGCGCAGGTGCGTCAGCCGCTTTGGGACAGTTCGGCGTAACGCTCGCGTATGCCAACGCACCGGCCAAGGAGATTTCGGTGTTCGACTATACGCAGGTCATCTTCTCGGCTGTCCTCGGCTTTTTCCTGTTCGGCCAGCTGCCGGACGGTTGGAGCGTCCTCGGTTATCTGCTGATCTGCGGCATTTCGGTCGCGGTGTTCTTCTACAACCGCAATCTGGAGCGCAAGGGACAGTAATATGATCGAGTACGAACTGGTTCGCTCCAAACGCAAGACGCTTGCCGTGCAGGTGACGCGCGAGGGGCGTGTGATCGTTCGTGCGCCGCTGCGGCTGGCAAAATACCGTGTTGAACGGTTTGTCGCGGAGCATACGGACTGGATAGCCCGCGCACTTGCCGATCAGCAGTCCCGCCGCGCGGCACATCCGGAGCCGGATGCGACCAAGCAGGCTGAGCTTATCCGCCGAGCGAAAATAGAGCTGCCGCCCAAGGTACAGCATTACGCAAAACTGATGAACCTGTACCCGACCGGACTGAAGATCACCTCAGCGAGAACACGGTTCGGCTCGTGCAGCGGCAAAAACAGTATTTGCTTCTCATGGCGGCTGATGGACTATCCCGAACCTGCTATTGACTATGTGGTGGTGCATGAACTGGCGCACATTGCACATAAAAACCATGGACCGCAGTTCTGGGCGCTGGTGGAGCGCTATTTACCCGATTATCGTGCGCGGCGTGCCATGCTGCGCGAATGAGAGTAGGAAATGAGTATGAATATGACTAATCAATACAAAATTCTGGCATTGGATTTAGACGGAACGCTGCTGGATGCGCAGAGCCGCATCACGCCGGAGAACGCCCGCGCGGTACGCATGGCGCAGCAGGCGGGCGTGCAGATCGTGCTGTGCACCGGACGCAACGTGCGCGAGGTACGCCGCTTCAGCGAACAGCTGGAAGCCGCACCGGACTGGCTTGTCACCGCAAACGGCGCGGCAGTGCAGCATCCGGACGACAGGGAACCGGCGTTTTTCGACGGCCTGAGCGCAGAAATGGTGGACATCATCCTGAACGAGTGCACTGCCATTGATACCGACCCCTGCCTGTATACCACGCAGGATTTGTACTATGGACATGCCTTTCGGCATTTCCTCGAAAACCTGCAGCGGCGCGGACGGGTCGTGATGGATGAGGCCGACGAGGGTTATCACTTTGTCAGGGACAAGAATGCGTGGCACGCTGTGCTCGCAGACGAGCCGCGCCCGTTCACCAAGGCGATTCTTTATCACGATGACCCGAATGCAATCGCGCCGCTGACGGCTGCGCTCGATAAATACGGCATTTTCGAGCTGGCGCCGTCCGTCATGTACGGCGGAGAGCTGCGCAACGTCGAGGTCAACCGCGTGGGTGTGCACAAGGGACGCGGACTGGAATGGCTGGCGCATCACCTCGGCTGCACGCTGGCCAACGTCATCGCCATCGGTGACAGCGAAAACGATCTGACCATGCTGCAGATGGCGGGACTGGGCGTCGCCATGGCAAACAGCGAGCCGTGCATCCGCGAAGCAGCGGACGTTATCACCGGAAGTAATGCGGAAAACGGTGTCGCGCAGGCGATTTACCGACATATTCTGGGGGAATAAACGATGAAAAAGGTAGTGGCAATCGGCGAACTGCTTATTGATTTCGTGCCGCAGCAGCGCGGCTGTGCGCTTGATGAGGTCGTGCAGTTTGAGCGTGTCGCGGGCGGTGCGCCGGCCAATGTGGCAACCGCAGTGGCGCGTCTCGGCGGCAGAGCGCAGATGATTTCGCAGGTGGGAGAGGACGCATTCGGTACGCACATTCTCAAAACGCTGCACGCAAACGGCGTGGATATCTCGAGTGTGTTCCGCACCGAACGGGCGAATACTGCGCTGGCGTTTGTTTCACTTGATAAGAACGGCAACCGCGAGTTTTCCTTCTACCGCAATCCCTCGGCAGACCTGTTTCTCGATGAAGCACAGATCACGCCGGATATTTTCGCGGACTGTGCCGTGCTGCACTTCTGCTCGGTCGATCTGGTGGACGCACCTGTCAAGCAGGCACATCGCAAGGCCATCCGGCTGGCAAAGGACGCAGGCGCGTTCCTCTCGTTCGACCCTAACGTGCGTCTGCCGCTGTGGGACAGCCCGGAAAGCTGCCAGGCAGCGATTCGTGAGTTTCTGCCGTATGCAGACCTCGTGAAGCTGTCGGATGATGAAGTTGAATTCTGCACCGGCTGCAAAACCGAGAGGGAAGCGGCAGAGCTTCTGTTTTCGTGGGGCTGCAGGCTGCTGCTTGTGACACGCGGCGCGGGCGGCGCGGCAGTCTACACGCCGAACGCGAGCGCCGAGACCAAAGCGCTGCCGGTGACGGTCGCGGATACCACCGGAGCGGGCGATTCGTTCATCGGGTCGTTCCTGTATCAGCTTACCCGCGACGGCGTGACAGCGGAAACGCTCGCAGATATCCCGCAGGAGAAACTTGCGGATTATCTGACATTTTCGTCCGAATGTTCGGCGTATACCGTGCAGCATAAGGGCGCGGTTATGCCAACGGAAGAAGACTTGAGAATGGAAAATGGAGAATGAATGTGTCCGCCCACAGGGCGGCAATTCAATAATGCGCTTTGCGCGTAACCGCGGTTCTCAATTCGCCATTCTCAATTTTCCATTAACCTGCCACTAAAATTTATTGCACAATGTGTGCGAACGTGGTATAATTTTGAGGTTATAAAGAAATGATAACGATTCTTGGCATCGACCCGGGCTACGGCACGATTGGCTATGGCGTGGTGCGGTTCGATAATATGAAATTTACGCCGGTGCAGTACGGTGCGGCAAAAACCGCTCCCGGAACACCGATGCACCTGCGCTTATGTGAGATTTACGATGATATCTGTACGCTGGTGGACACATTTCACCCGGACGAGGTGGCAATCGAGGAGCTTTTCTTCTCGAAAAACGTCACAACCGGTATTCAGGTTGCGCAGGCGCGCGGTGTAATTCTGCTGGCGCTGGCACAGAAGGGACTGCATCCGGTATCCTATACACCGAATCAGGTGAAGCTGTCCGTTGTCGGCTACGGCGGCGCGGAGAAAAAACAGGTGATGGAAATGACGAAAAGCATTCTCCATCTCACCAAGCTGCCGCGTCCGGACGATGCCGCGGATGCGCTTGCGCTGGCCATCTGCCACGGGCATTCCCGGCAGGCTATGCGCTATGAAGGCTTATTATGAGGTTTAAATAGATGTTTTATTATGTAGACGGCACGGTTTCCGTGCTCCAGCAGGGGCTTGCGGTGATCGACTGCGGCGGTGTAGGCTATGCCTGCCACGCTTCGCAGAACACCATCGGCAAGCTGAAAACCGGCGAAAAAGCGCGTCTGCTGACCTGGCTCAATGTCCGTGAGGGCGTGTTTGAGCTGTACGGCTTTATCGACGAGGAGGAGAAGTCCTGCTTCCTGATGCTGACCAGCGTTAACGGTGTTGGCCCGAAGGCGGCGCTGTCCATCCTGTCGGTCGCACCGCCGGACAGACTGGCGCTCAGCATTATCACCGGCGATGAAAAAATGCTCATGCAGGCGCCGGGCATCGGCAAGAAGATTGCACAGCGCATCGTACTCGAGCTGCGCGACAAGATGAGTAAGGAGCAGCTGGAGACCGCATCTGCAACGTCTCCGGTGGCGGCAGCCGCCGTTTCCGGCGGTGTCAACCACACGCAGGAGGCAGTCGCGGCGCTTATGGTGCTCGGCTATACGCAGGCAGAGGCGCTGCACGCAATGGAGGGTCTGGATGCTGCCGGCATGGAGGCGGACGAGATCATCCGTCAGTGCTTGAAAAAGCTGGTCAAGTCCTGATTCTGGACGATAAAAGCCTGATCAAGTAGGGGAGTGTACCTTTGAGTATTGAATTTTCCGGCGGCATGACGGATGATGAGCGCATCATCTCCACCCGCCAGCTCAGCGAGGACGAGACCGAGAATTCGCTCCGTCCGAAATCCATGGCGGACTATATCGGTCAGAAAAAAGCCAAGGAAAACCTGAGTATTTACATACAGGCCGCGAAAATGCGCGGTGAATCGCTCGACCATACGCTGCTGTACGGCCCGCCGGGTCTGGGCAAGACCACGCTCGCGGGCATCATTGCCGCAGAAATGGGCGTGAATATCCGTGTTACGAGCGGTCCGGCGATCGAAAAAGCGGGAGATTTGGCGGCTTTATTGACAAATCTCTCAGAGAATGATATTTTGTTTATTGACGAGATTCATCGCCTCGACCGTGCGGTAGAGGAGATTCTCTATCCCGCGATGGAGGACTATGCACTCGATATCATCATCGGCAAGGGGCCTTCGGCGCGCTCGATCCGTATCGACCTGCCGAAATTTACGCTCATCGGCGCGACTACGCGTGCCGGTCAGATGACCAGTCCGCTGCGTGACCGCTTCGGCGTCATGCTTCGTCTGGAGCTGTATTCGCCGGAGGAGCTGTGCGGTATTGTTGAACGCTCGGCAGGCATTCTTAATGTACCGTGCGAGCACGAGGGCGCATTCGAGATTGCGCGCCGCAGCCGCGGTACGCCGCGAATCGCCAACCGGCTTCTGCGCCGTGTGCGAGACTTCGCACAGGTAATCGGCACCGGTACGATTGACAGAAAAAGTGCCGACATTGCGCTTCGTGCACTCGAGATTGATGAGTTAGGTCTGGATAATGTAGACCGCAGGATGCTCAAAAGCATCATCCAGAACTACGGCGGCGGTCCGGTCGGACTGGACACGCTGGCTGCGACCATCGGCGAAGAAGCGATCACCTTGGAAGATGTTTATGAGCCGTATCTCATGCAGATCGGCTTTCTCAGCCGCACGCCGCGCGGACGCTGCGTGACGTTGCAGGCTTACCGTCATTTGAATCTGGAACCGGCGGACGGACAGCAAATGCTGTAATTCAATCGTTTCCCCGCCTTTATCATATAAGAAAGTTAGGTGTTTCATTTGGGTAGATATTTTGGAACAGACGGCGTTCGCGGTGTAGCGAACTCGGAACTTGATGCACTGCTGGCGTTCAAGATCGGCGCGGCAGCGGCATATGCACTCACGCAGGAGTCTGCACACGGCCGCAAGGCGAAGCTGCTGATCGGCAAGGACACCCGCGTATCCTCGGATATGCTGGAGAACGCGCTCGTCGCGGGCATCTGCTCGGTTGGCGCGGATGTAGAGCTGCTCGGCGTTATCCCGACGCCGGCGGTCGCTTTCCTCACCATTAAGCACAAGGCAGATGCGGGTATTGTCATTTCCGCAAGCCACAACTCCTTTGAGTACAACGGCATCAAGATTTTTGCGGGCAACGGCTACAAGCTGCCGGACGAAACCGAGGCAAGGATTGAGGACCTGATCGACGATTTCGAGTCTATTCCGAAGATGACCCACGAGAAGATCGGCCGTGTACTCAAAAGCGAGATCGACCCGGTAGTCGAGTACACCGACCACCTTGCAGATACCATCAAGGGCGACCTGTCCGGTCTGCGCGTAGCGGTGGACTGTGCAAACGGTTCCTCCTCCACAACGGTGGAGCGCCTTATGCGTCTGGTCGAGTGCAAGGCGGAAATCCGTTTCTATGAGCCGGACGGCATCAACATCAACGATAACTGCGGCTCCACCCATCTCGGTCAGCTGAAGGAGCGCGTCCGCTCGGGCAATTTTGATCTTGGCGTTGCCTTTGATGGTGATGCGGATCGCTGCCTGATCGTAGACGAGACCGGCGAGGAGCTGGATGGCGACCGCATTATGGCAGTCTGTGCGGCACATATGAAGAAGGAAGGCAAGCTGCGCGGCGGCGCATTTGTTGCCACCATTCTGTCCAACATGGGCCTGCACGCCTACGCCGAAAAGAACGGCATGAAGATCGAGTGCTCCAATGTAGGTGACCGCTATGTGCTCGAAATGATGCTCAAGAAGGGCTATATTCTGGGCGGCGAGCAGTCCGGACACGTTATTTTTCTTGAGTATGCGTCCACTGGTGACGGCGAGCTGACCGCATTGCAGTTTATGTCCATCCTCAAGGCCAGCGGCAAGAAGTGCTCGGAGATCGCAGCTGAGGTTGAGCCGTGGCCGCAGTTGATGATCAATGTCAAGGTGCCGAACGATAAGAAGGCTACCCTGCAGCAGCTGCCCGAGGTCAAGGCGGCTATCGATGCGGCTTCCGCAGAGCTGGGCAATAACGGCCGAATCCTGGTTCGTCCGTCCGGTACGGAGGCGCTCGTGCGCGTCATGGTAGAGGGCACGAACCGTGAGCAGGTAGATACTTTGGCAAAAAAGGTTGCCAAAGTCATCGAGTCTGTTGTATAATGTAAAAGAGCCAACAGGAGTGGGTGTGGTTTGCACACCCACTTTCTTCATTCTGAACAGGGAGGTGGGAGCATTTGCGCACAATTCCATAACATGCTAAGCGCCAGAACTGCGGTGCAGCCGGTATCGCAGTTGACGAGGAAAGGGTTAATCGAAAGTATTCGGCGGGTGCCCTTCGGTCACAAGTGGGTTGATCGTCAGCAGGCTGTTAAAACATACGGGCGACCGTATCGACAGAGCAGTTATGCGTAACGCACTATTTTTATACCCTTTTTTAGGGCACTACCGCACAATTTGTCTGCAGCACTTTGCGAATCGTTTACGCTCTTCAGAACGTAAAATCTTTCGTAAACTGCTCTTGCCAAATTGCCCGGTAGCACCAATTTCTTATTACACAAGTACCACCGCATATATTGAGGTAAGGCAATACGGAATAATTAAGCAAGAGCGATTTGTGAGAGAGTTTTGCGGACCGACGAGGCGCGACCGGAGTTCGTGCAAGAAGCCGCAGCTTTCATTGTTCCGTGCTGCCTAAGGCTCATACTGAAATGTTGCGGAAGATATGTTATATTTACCGTTGCAAAGGAGTATTATTTTATGTGTGGAATCGTTGGATTCACCGGACGCGAGAACGCGCTTCCGATTCTCATCAAGGGTCTGTACAGTCTGGAATACCGTGGCTATGACTCTGCTGGTGTGGCTGCCTTTACGAAGGACGGTCTGCGCGTTATCAAGGCGCGCGGCCGCATTGCAAACCTTGAGGAGAAGATCAAGGAGGAAGGCGGTGACATGTACTGCACCTGCGGTATCGGCCACACCCGCTGGGCAACGCACGGCGAGCCGTCCGACCGCAACTCGCATCCGCATCTGGGCGGCAAGGGCAAGGTAGCAGTTGTACACAACGGCATTATCGAGAACTACAAGGAGCTGCGTGAGCGTCTGGAGGCACACGGCTACGAGTTTAAGTCCGAGACCGATACGGAGACTGTCGCGCACCTCGTGGATTATCTGCACACCGGCAAGCAGGAGGATCTGGCCAAGACCGTTCTGCAGGCCGTGCAGCGTCTGCGCGGCTCTTACGCACTGGGCGTAGTCTCGATGGATAACACGCAGGAGATCGTTGCTGCACGCCGCGGCAACCCGCTGGTTATCGGTATCGGTGAGGGCGAGAACATGATCGCATCCGATATTACCGCTATTATCAATCGCACCAAGCGTTACATTATTCTGGATGATAACGAGGTTGCAATCGTTCGCCCGGACAGCGTAGTTGTCATGAACGAGTTCGGCGATACGGTAGAGAAGGAAATCATGACCGTAACGTGGGATATGTCCGCAGCGGAAAAGGGCGGCTACCAGCACTTTATGCTCAAGGAGATCATGGAGCAGCCCAAGGCAGTTGCCGATACGGTTAAGCCGCGCATCAAAAACGATGCGGTTGTATTCGAGGACAACGGTCTGACCGACGAGCGTCTGCGTGAGATCGAGCATATCCATATCATCGGCTGCGGCTCTGCACTGCACGCAGGCATGGTCGGCAAGCGCGTGATTGAGGCAATGTGCCGCATTCGCTGCACGGCAGAGGTTGCCAGTGAGTTCCGTTATGAGAACCCGATCATCGGCAAAAAGGATATGTGCATCGTTATCAGCCAGTCCGGCGAGACGGCGGATACGCTGGCTGCCATGCGTCTGGCCAAGCAGGCAGGTGCGTTCACGATTGCGATCGTAAACGTCGTTTCCTCGACGATTGCGCGCGAAGCAGACGGTGTGCTGTATACCTGGGCCGGCCCGGAGATTTCGGTTGCGACAACCAAGGCATATTCCGCACAGCTGTCCGCTCTGTACCTCATCTCGGTTAAGATCGCGCGTGTGCGCGGTCTGATTTCCATCGGTGACGAGCGTGCGCTGTGCGCTGAGCTGCAGCGTCTGCCGGAATGTATTGAGCAGACATTGGGGTGCCAGTCGGATATGCAGCGTATCGCTACGCTGTATGCAAACCGCTCGAGCGTGTTCTTCCTTGGACGCGGACTGGACTATGCCGCCGCGCTCGAGGCTTCGCTCAAGCTGAAGGAAATTTCCTATATTCATTCGGAGGCGTATGCTGCCGGTGAGCTTAAGCACGGCACCATTTCTCTGATCGAGGAGGGTACTCTGGTTGTTGCTCTGGCAACGCAGCCGGCACTGTTTGAGAAGACGGTCTCCAATATCCGCGAGGTTGTAGCGCGCGGCGCAAGCGTCGTGCTCGTCACCACGGACGATTTTACCGGGGACGAGTCGGTCTGCCAGCACATCGTGCGCCTGCCGAAGTGCCTGTATGAATTTTCCGCTTCGCTTTCGATTATTCCGATGCAGCTTTTGGCATACTATATCGCAGTGGAGCGCAACTGTGATGTTGATAAGCCGCGCAACTTGGCAAAGTCGGTAACTGTAGAGTAAAATGTCAACAATATTGTCATAATTACACAAAAATAAAAGCGTGTTTTTGTGTGATATCGGTAAAGATGACAATCGTTTCTTGACATTTCCAATTCTACCGCGTATAATAGCTATTGACATGAGAAATGATTATCAAATACAGCCATCGAACGGGATTTCGGATGAAAAGCTGTGCCGTCTGGCACGGCAGGGAGACGGACCCTCGATGGAGAATCTGATCCGTCGTTATACCCGTCTGGTCAAGACCTGTGCGCGGCCCTACTTTCTGGCAGGCGCCGATGCAGAGGATCTGATGCAGGAGGGGATGCTCGGGCTGCTGAATGCCGTCCGGGAGTACGATGAGAGTAAGGGCGCACCCTTTGGAGCGTTTGCACGGTTGTGCATCACGCGGAAGATTTATTCCGCAGTGAAGGCGGCAGCGTCGCTCAAGCACGACCCGCTCAATCAGTCCATGTCAATCGATCGACCTCTGTTTGAAGACCTTGCGGAATCGCGTACCCGGGTAACTGCACCGAATGGTGATCCTGAATCGCTTGTTATCGGCAATGAGGAGAGGGAAGAGCGGAAAAAGAAGCTCTACTCGCTTTTGTCTGAATTTGAGGCACAGGTTTTGACGTTGTTTTTGGACGGCTTATCGTATGAAGAGATGTCCGAAGCGCTGCACAAACCGATCAAATCTGTGGATAATGCCGTCCAGCGCATCAAGCGAAAATCGGCAGCCATTAAACCTATTTAGGCGATAGCAGGCGCAGTGTCTGTACGCATATATTTCAAGTTTCCCGAGGGAACAGTATCAAAGAGAGGTAAAAACCATGTACGAAGACAAGACTTTAGTATGCAAGGAATGCGGTAAGGAGTTCGTGTTCACCGCTGGCGAGCAGGAGTTTTACGCAGAGCGCGGTTTCCAGAACGAGCCGCAGCGCTGCAAGTCCTGCCGCGATGCGCGCAAGAATGCTGCACGCGGTCCGCGTGAGTTCTTCACCGCTACCTGTGCTGCTTGCGGCGGCGAGGCTCGCGTTCCGTTCGAGCCGAAATCTGACCGCCCGGTATATTGCAGCGAGTGCTTCGCAAAGATGCGTGAGCAGTGATATTGTAACGCTAAAAAGTCATCAAATGACACGATAAAAAAGTGTCGGTAATGAAATCCTCATTACCGGCACTTTTTTATTTGTCCGGAGCAAAAATAGTCCTCAAATAAGAAAGGGAAAAGAGGTGAGAAAAATGAGCAAAATGGTCTATCTTCCATATGTTCGTTTTGAGCAGGAAGAAGGAGAAGCGGAGGGTATCGGCTGGTACTTTACGCAGTATAATGCCGAAACTGGTGAAGGTCGAGGCTGGCATGGAACAGAGTTCATGCCGGACTGTTTCTTTGAAACGAAATGCGAGGGCGGCGAACCGGAAACAAAGTTCTTTGATGTGAATACCAATGAGCCGATCAAGCAGTGGAGTTGGCCGGAACCGCCGGATGACAATGCGTTCACGAACTATGGCTCGCTGGATGAGTTTGTAGCAAATAATTCGCAGAAGGTGTTCCGTGTTGTTGACCTCGATGAAGAAGCATACGGCTGTCCCTGCATGATCTATGGTTGCCTGAGTACGATGATAGAGCTGGCGGATAAAGGCGCTCTGCTGGGCATTCAGGTGCTGCAGGAGAGCAATGATGGCAAGCTGTATGATACGGATACGCTGGAATACTACAAACTCAATGAGATCCGCCTGACAAGCTGCAAAGAAGACATGGCACGACATTGTACCGATGAAGCTGCTGAGCGGATAGCCAATTATACATGGAATGCGTATGGTTCGTTCAGTAGATTTGCAGAGAAGAACAAAGACAAGGTGTTCCGTGTGATTGTAAAGCCGGAGTTCTGCGGCAATGTCCCGGAAGACAGCTTTGATGCAAGACGCTGTAAGATGTCTTCTGTTGTAACGCTGCCGGATGATGATGTCCTTATTGGGTTGCGGATGCTTGATACTGCGCAGGTGGAATACCGGAAACTGAGCGAGGTTCATCTGCAGTGTCGTGCAGGCGATAATCAGCCTGAGTGATCGGCTCAAAAAGAAAACCTCTGCTCAAATTGAGCAGAGGAAGATTGATAAAGAAATGAAGACAAAATGCTGTTACTCGCCCTCAGATGCGATGAGAGGGCAAGCAGCAGAACGTATGAGAAAACTAATCACCAACGCGAAAAAAGTTGCCATAGGCGAATATATCGTCGGTGAAAGGGTTTTAGTGGCTTTCGAGTAAGGAAGCTGCACTTTACCAGCAAATCGTGCTGGTCGATAAAGAAATGATTATGAAATGCTGTTGCCCGTCCTCAGATGCGACAGGAGAACGGGCAATGGAACGAATGTAGAATTTAACTATTGAAGAATAGAAACGCTCACAGCGCATTGTAGCGCTTATTTATCCCATGCAACAGTAAACACAACATTCGCAGCGGTCACAGCGTTTTCAATTTTGGTGGATACCGCACTGGCGATTGCGCCTACGGTGATGGGCAATTCGTTGTTTCCGGTGTTTTTACCGGTAATCCGCCACTTGGTAGAATCAATGACAGGGGACTGGCTGCCGTCCTTGCTGCTGGCTACGGTATTTCCGCCTGCTGTAAGCGACAGGCCCAGTTTATTGCTGCCGACCTTTTCGGCTGCAAGATTGGAGCGATCACCGCCATTATAGTCGGTCATAGTCCATGCGCCATCATTCATTGCAATGGCAGTAACCTTGACTGGACCAGCGGAATTGTTGATGATCTTTACATCGGACGGAGAAGTGACCTTGCTATCAGCACCGACGACAAGCGGAATGCTGGTCGGAACGGTGACGTGAAAGGTGGAAGCGGCTGCAGTGAGGGTTACGGGAGTGTTGCCAGTGCCGGGAGATGAGAGCGTACCACTATTTGCCGCTTTGTATTCGGCAATCTTTTCTTCGAGGCAGGACACACAAATATACTTATCGTTATACATAGCAGCACAGTTTTGTTCATCATAAGACCAATCTTCTGCATTGACCAAATTAGGTATAGTGTCTACAGAATATTTTTCTTGATATGATGTATATGTTTTTCCATCCACTTGGATTAAACCTATTTCCTTCCCACACAAAACACAATTTGCACTAGTAACGGTAGGAGCCGCCCCCGCCACCACCATCATCGACGCCAGCAGTGCACAAGCCGTAACGATAAAAAACAATCTGCAATGCCTATTGCTTATATGGGCATCGGAACCCGAGAGCATAGAATCATAGCAATAATACCAATCAGTATAGTTACGATAAGAATAATGCATGCAATCTCAATTTTGTATTCTTCTTTGTGCAGTTTGAACGCTGCACTAAGAACGATTGCACTTACAAGTGCGATAATACCTATTCCTTTCCATAACCATGAAAGTTCATGTATTAACTGCATTGTGGTCACTTCCTTTCTGAAATCTTGTAGAAAAAATATGGGATAGGATCACCCCACGTGTGTGGGGAAAAGGCTTAAAATTATCCCGGTAACAATGGTCCATATTAGCCATCTACACTTATAAATACCGAAGAAATGATTTTTGTAGCGCAAAAAAAGAATTTTTATAAAAAAACTCCATCTAACCGCAAGGGTACAGATGGAGTAAGGATTTTTGATTGTGTGGGTGTTAATTTGACTGAGGGATATGCAGTATTTTGGCGGTTTCAAGCCATGCAATTTCATTAGACTCTAACTCGTTAATGGCTTCTAAACGAGTGTCTCCTTGAGCGACACAACCTTTTAGATGCAGGCTCTTGGCAATCCAGACACGATGCCCATTGACGCTCTCACGGCTTATGGCGTAGGGATACAACATGAAGAACAGCTCCTTTAGCAATAAAAACGGATTCATATGATAAGGTGTAGCACAAGGCACGAGAACAGAACAAGATATCTCTGGTAAATAAGTATGAAAATAGAGATAGAAGTGCTTCGTTACATGTTGCATGGTTCTCAAGCAAAGAAACCGTAAAAATCAGTAGAAGCGCAGGTTTGGAGACGAAAAATCACATGATACTCAATGTCGCGCGTTCACTTATTTTATTCTTTGAGCGGCTGCTCGGACAAGGATAGCAAGCAGCTGAATAAGATTGCATGCTGCGCTGGCGACAAACAAAGGAGCAAAGATAAATGCTCCCCAGTGTAAAAACGTTAATACGGCAGAAAGCAGGAGATTCGAGGGCCAGTATGGCACATGCAGCATCAACAGCCAACATTGCGCCCCAGCCAATGCCGATGAAAACATAACATCTTTGATTTGCAAAAGAATAGTCTGTTTGTCGATTAAGGTCTTTTGAGACATAAATAATCCTCCGAATTTGATTTAGCATTGGGGAAATGCAAGATTGTGCTCGCAATGAGCACAAGTTAATATCTATCCTTCAGCATTTTGAAGGCTTGTGTGTTTTAGAAGTAGATAATTTTGTACAGGTCTTAAACAATCACTTCCTGCGACTCGTTTGGTGACAAGTTTTAGAGGCATATAGTCTTACATAGGTTTCAAAAAGTGGAATAATAATGCAATAGATAGCTTGTCGGTGATTTTACATAGTTTACATAGGTTCCAAACTCAAACAAGTGGGGCGGCAAGATTCCAAACGAGAGGTAATAGGTCTCAAACAGGGTACCCTTTAAGGGCTCAAATATGAGCAATATGCCGTTCGAACAACAATATGGAGTAGAGAGGTATATGGTTTTACATAGGCGCAAACGCTTGTATTGGTCACACAAAAAGAGGTATAAGGCTCGAAAGGGCTCAAATGACCGGTCTGAACGGTGATGATAGAGGACAATATGTGTGTTTCACTTCGGGCAAGTGATGCTTTTAAGTAGAATTTTCTTATTAAATCCACCACGTTCTGCTCGCTTTTTCAGCCGCAGGGACTCCAAATCTTTGATGGTATATCCACGAGCAATGGCTGCTGCGTAAACAACCTCGAGCAGGTCTGCCAGTTCTTCAAGGTTTTGATCTGCATGGTACTCGGCAAGCTCTTCATCCAGCTTGGCATCAAGCATTGTGAGATATGCGTCATCGGATAAAATTTCAATGTCGCAGCTCTGATGGTCTTTGCCGATAATTTCGGGGATTTTGTCTCGAACGAGTTTATTGTAAGTCTTTTTCATGTTTTTGGTCTCCATTGTAGAGGTAGAAGTTTCGCATAGGTCGCAAAAATATAATCAGTCCAAAGGACTTTTACATATGAGAGAAAGAAGGGTTAATCTCTCCGGATAGCTTTGTTGTAATCAGCCTGTCCGGCCGCAATAACAGCGGTCACGCAAACAATCGTTGCGAAAAGACACAGGCCAGCAATAATGCCGACGATAAACAAAGAAATCGCCTCCTATATATAAGCGAAAATGGTTGTGTAGAGGTAATGACATAGTAGACTCAAAAAGCCCCGAATCAACAACTGCAGTCATAGTTTAGAGGTAATTTAAAGGCTCAAACGCGCGTAGCGGTACGGGATAGCCGCTGAAAGAGGTTCGACATAGGGCTCAAACCCTGATGGAACGGATATTTCATATCCGGTTGGAGGTGGATAATTTTACATAGGTCTCAAATTAAGCGCGAACCTATGTTGGAATGCCGTCGGTTTTGGAGGTAAGTGATTTTACATAGGTCTCAACATAGGTCTCAAGCAACGAAGTGCTCTACATCACTCTCGATGTTTTAGAAGTGAGTCGTTTTGCATAAGCATCTTAACGGCTGGGCCCATACAACCCCGTAGGATCAACATACTTAACATCATCATATCCCTGCTTTGCTAACTCCATTCCCAGCTTAACAGCCTTAATGAAGTCCTTTTCGTCGAACAGATCTCGACCAATTACAGCATCCTCAGGGCATTCATTTAGATTCCATGCCGAAAACACCATATTGCCGTTCTGATCGAAAAGGGAAACGCCAACAGCAAAGTCTAAGTCGTCTGTTTGGTATTCGGCGTTAAATTGGTAGGTCTTCTTCGTCGGAATCACTCCTTGTGATGGAATTGAGAGATAGATAGTTTTACATAGGTCTCAAACCGCCCCGCTGTCAGTGCACACCTTATTAGTCCGTTGCAGGTATCTGGTTTTACATAGGTCTCAAACCGCCATTATCGAGAGGTCTGGCAATCAGTGAGTTTGGAGGTGAGTAATTTTGTATAGAACTCAAACGGGCGGTGCGGGATAGTTTTAGAGGTAGACAGTTTTTCATAGGCCTCAAACCTGATGGTCTTTATACTCGAACACCGGCAGAGGTTTGAAGGTATTTCGTTTTACATAGGTCTCAAACAGAAGATTAACGAGGGGCTAAGTATACCTTTGATTTAAAAGCATTCTGTTTTACATAGGTCTCAAACGACTGCACGGCTTTGAGGTAGGTTTGGAGGTAGATAGCTTTACATAAGGCTCAAACCAGATTGCAAAAGACTGCGATATGCTTTAGAGGTGTAGATGATTTCTTACATAGGGCTCAAATACGAAAAAGGCGAAAAGGTACTACACATTTTATTTTGCATAAGTCTCAAACGAGGTTGTCTGTTTTGCACAGAGCTTAACATAGGTCTCAATAGGTCTCAATCACATATTTTCGTGGAGATATTCATCACCGCAATAACAACGCATCGCAAGTGTACCTTTACTATGACGGTTGATGATTTCAAATGCCGTATGCGTGGGCATCTCTATAATCCAGAATCCATTGCGGCAATAGCTCTTCGGCGGAAGATAAC
>OGXW01000967.1_pt1 | contig 21969 bp, 20 predicted proteins | sample 1576341 | NCBI WGS metagenome assembly OGXW01 (sample SAMEA3541592, study PRJEB24748) | human gut metagenome | biome: human gut; feature: human-associated habitat; material: faeces | place: China | collected 2012
TACAAATATTAGAAAGTAGATTAGACAATGTAGTTTACAGATTAGGATATGGAGTATCAAGAGCAGAAGCTAGACAAATGGTAAACCATGGACAATTTGAAGTAAACGGAAAGAAAGTAAACATTCCATCATACTTAGTAAAAGCTGGAGATGTAATAACAGTTAGAGAAATTAAAAAAGATAACAGCACAATAAAAGCAAATGCTGAAGCAAACTCAGTAAGACCAGTTCCAGCATGGCTAGAAAAAGATAATGAAAAATTAAGTGGAAAAGTTATCAGATTAGCTGCTAGAGAAGATATAGATATTCCAATAGAAGAGCATTTAATAGTAGAGCTATACTCTAAATAATTAGGAGGTTAAATAATGATAGAATTCGAAAGGCCAAATATTGAATGTATAAAAATTGATGATGAAAACAATTATTCAAAATTTGTATGTGAGCCATTAGAAAGAGGATATGGAGTAACAATAGGAAACTCATTAAGACGTATATTACTTTCATCACTTCCAGGCTGTGCCATAACAAGTGTGAAAATAAATGGTGTTTTACATGAATTTTCAAGTATTCCAAATGTCGTAGAAGATGTACCAGAAATTATAGTAAACTTAAAAAACGTAAGACTAAAATTTGCTGAAGAAGAAGAAAAAGTATTGCGTTTAGACTTTAATGGTGAAGGTGAAGTTACAGCTGGAGATATTCAAACAGATGGAACTGTTGAAATATTAAATCCAGATTTACATATAGCAACAGTAAGTGAAGGTGGACATTTAGTTATGGAATTAACAGCAAACAGAGGTAGAGGTTATGTTCCATCAGATAAAAATAAAACACCAGACCAAGATATATCAGTACTTCCAATAGATTCTATTTACACTCCAGTAAAGAAAGTAAATTATCAAATTGAAAATACTAGAGTTGGACAAATGGTTGATTTAGATAGATTAGTTATCGAAGTTTGGACAGATGGAAGTTTAAAACCTTATGAAGCATTAAGTTTAGCTGCAAAAATATTAACAGGACACCTAGAATTATTTATAGATTTATCAGAAGCTACTAAGAATACAAAGGTAATGATTGAAAAAGAAGAAAACAAGAAAGAAAGAATTCTTGAAAAATCAATTGAAGAATTGGAATTATCAGTAAGATCATTCAACTGCCTAAAACGTGCAGGAATTTCAACAGTCGAAGATTTAGCAAATAAAACTGAATCTGATATGATGAAAGTAAGAAACTTAGGCAAAAAATCTTTAGATGAAGTAGTGGCCAAATTACATGCTCTAGGATTAGATTTCGCACCAGAAGAGGAATAAGAAAAAATATAAAAAAGAGAATATAGGGTAAAACCCAAAAGTAAGACAAGGAGGTTGAACAAATTGGCTAACAGAAAATTAGGAAGAACAACAGACATTAGAATGTCAATGTTAAGAACATTAACAACAGATTTAATAATGTATGGAAAAATAATAACAACAGAAACAAGAGCCAAAGAAGTTAAGAAAATAGCTGATTCTATAATAGCTTTAGCTGTTAAAGAAAAAGATAACTTTGAAATGGTTGATGTAAAAGTCGTTAAAGCAAAACGCGATTCAAAAGGAAATAAATTAACAGAAATAGCAAAAAGTAAAAATGGTAAAGAATATTTAAAAGTTGTTAAAGAAGAAACAACAGAATCAAGACAAAAAGATATGCCATCTAGATTAAATGCTAGAAGAAATATTATGAACAAAATAAACAAAGTTAAAGTAAATGGTGAAAATGTTGATTTACCATCAAAATTATTCAACGAAATCGCACCTAAATATGCTGATAGAGTTGGAGGATATACAAGAATTGTTAAAGCTGAACCACGTAGAGGAGATAATGCTCCTATGGCAGTTTTAATGTTAGTATAATATTTAACTAAGAATTTTTAAGGAGTGATTACTAATAAAGAAATTTATTGGGAATCTACTCCTTTTTATGTATATTCATTAAGAAGTTAGAGCATAATTTAGAAAAAATGAATTGGTTGACAAAAAACGACAAATAGTTTAAAATAGATATGTTAAAATAAAAAAATGGGGTGAAAAGGATGTTAAAAATATATTGTACAGATATAGAAACAAATGTATTTGAAGAAATAAAAGAATTTAAAAAAGGAAGTTGGATAAACCTGACAAACCCCTCAGAGGCAGAAATAAAAAAAGTATGTGAAAACATAAACATCCAAGAAGGATTTATAAGAGATGCGCTAGATTTTGAAGAAAAAGCAAGAATCGATACAGAAGAAGATGATAGCACAACACTATTTGTTGTAGATGTCCCAATAATAGAAAAAGACAAAGAACATGACGAAAATGATATATATACAACAATGCCATTAGGAATGATATTTGTAAGAGACGATTATTTTATAACAGTATCATTAAGAAAAAACAAAGTAATAGAATCATTTGAAAAAATGAAAATCAAAAATTTTGTAACATACAAAAAATCAAGATTTTTATTCCAAATACTATACTTAAATGCATCACTTTATTTAACATATCTAAAACAAATAAATAAGGAAACAGAAATTGCAGAATATATATTAAAAAATTCAATGAGAAATAAAGAGTTGTTAAAAATGTTAAACTTAGAAAAAGGTTTAATATACTTTATGACATCATTAAAATCTAATGAAGTAGTAATGGAAAAAACCTTAAGAGGAAGAATAATAAAATTATACGAAGATGATGAAGATATACTAGAAGATGCCATAACAGAAAACAGACAGGCAATAGAAATGGCAAAAATATATAGTGATATTCTAAATGGCTCAATGGAAGCCTATGGGTCAATAATATCAAATAACTTAAATGGAGTTATGAAAACATTAACATCTATAACAATAGTATTAGCAGTTCCTACAATGATATCAAGTTTCTGGGGAATGAATGTTTCGCTACCATTTGAGCATAGCCCATTTGGATTTGCGATAATGATTATTATAGCTTTGCTAACAACAATACTTGTAACTTGGTGGCTAAAGAAAAAAGATATGTTTAATTAAATATTTATCAAAAGGACCGTTTCTTTTCTCATTGGGACCGTTTCTTTTCAAGAAAAATCATTTTTCTTGAAAAGAAACGGTCCCAATGAGAAAAGAAACGGTCCTTTTACAAAAAAATTATACATACAAAGTCTTATTATTACTATAAATAACATAGCCAGGTTTACTTCCACTAGGTTTTTTAACAAAAGAAACCTTGCAAAAATCTACAGGAATATGAGAAGAATTTTTTGCTTTGCTATGTTTTGCAGCAAGTTTAGCAACTTCAAACAAAACATCATCTGGAACAATTTCATTAGGGTTAGTTTTTAAAATTACGTGGCTTCCGTGGATATCTTTAGTGTGAAACCAAATATCATTTTTATTTGCAAATTTGCAAGTTAAATAATCATTTTCTTTATTATTTCTACCAACCAAAACTGTATAACCGTCAATTACATATTTTAAAGGATTAAAAGATGTAAGTTTATTTTTGGTCATCGGTTTTGCTTTTTTATTAGAAGCTTTTTTTGATGAAGATTTTACCTTTAATTTATCGGAAAATAAGCCATTTTCTGATATTTCATCATAAATTGCTCCAAGATCGTCTATAGATTTTGCATTATCTAATTCGTAAATAACACTTTCGATATAATCAATATCTCTAATTGTTTCATCCTTTTGAACATTTACAATTGCAAGTGCATTTTTGAGTTTGTTGTATTTTTTAAAATATCTTTTGGCATTATATGATGGCAAATACTTTTGGTCTAAAGGAATAGTAATAGGGGAGTTATTATCATAATAATTTTCAACTTCTATACTATTTACATTCCTATTAGGAATACGATAAAGATTTGATGTTATAAGTTCACCATATAATCGAAATTTGTCCATATTATTACATTCTGAAAGCTTATTATCTATATTTTCCAAACGTTTTTCATATTTTTTTAGAGTTGCTAAAATAAGGTGAAGAATACTATTTCTGTAATTTTTGAATAGCTCTGAGGTTTCTTTTTCAAAGTAAAAATCATCAATTTTATAATTTAGATTAAATTGACTTTCATTTTCTATATTTGATGTATATAGGTAATAATCTTTTTGATTCTCTGCCAAAAATATATCCAAAAAGGATGACGATAATATTTCATTTATTTTGTTATAAATTAGTTCAAAATTATTTTTTGAAATTTCCTTTATGTTTAATTTGCTTAAAATATTTTGAACGAAAGACAAACTAATACCATTAAATGTGTTTGAAATCATTTTATCAATCATAAAATTTGATACATTTAGATTTTCTATATTTAATGAATTTTCTGCAATATATTCTATAAGTTTAGGCTCAATAGCATTGTAAAAATCATCAAAAGTATTTAATTCTAAAAAACTATATTTTGTTGATTCTGGAAAAATATACCTGGCTGTTGGGTAAATATCTCTGTTTGAATTTTCTAATGTTGAGGTATGTCTCATACTATCTATTATTATATTGTTTGAATCTGTTAGGATAATATTACTGTGTTTACCCATTAATTCTATAATTAGCTTTCTGCAAATAGGTTTATTAGGGTTTTCATTATTTTCTAAATCTATAAAAACAATTCTTTCTAAATCAATAGTATAAATATTTTTTATTTTAAGACCAATTAAATATTTTCTAAGTAACATACAAAAATTAGGTGCTGTAGATGGATTTTTTTGTGGATGTGAAGTTAAATTTATTCTACAATTATTTGACGATATACATATAAGTAACATAAGATTAGAACTTTTTCCATAAAGTCCAAGAGTTACAGTATTTTTGTCTGGTTCGTAAACTTTATCTATTTTATATCCAATAATATTTTTCAATTCTTTAGTAATTGATTTTGTAACAATTCCATCAAAAGCCATTTTAACAGTACCTCCTAAAATTTTTCTAAAATATTTTAACACTAAAATTTAGTAATATCAAGTTATTTGACAAAATATGATAAAAAGTGCTATAATGGAAAAGTCCAAAAGGAGATTGAGAAAAAATGAATAATGAAAATAAAAAGGTAATATCTATAAGATTAATTTATATATTACCAATTATAGCTATGATTATAGCAATAGTGCTGTATGCAACGAAAAATTTTAGTATAAAAACAGAACAAATTGCAAAAAATAGTGAACAAGAAGAAATAAATGTAGCAAGTATAAATAGAGAAGAAAAAATTGAAACAACATCAAGAAGTGAGAAAATTACAAGAAATAATGATGAGCTACAAAACGAAAATCTACAAGCCGAAAATAATGAAGAACCAAAAGAAGAAGTTGTAGTTGAAGAGCAAAAAGCTGAAAATACTAATGAAGAACAAGAAGAAAATAAATACATTTCAATAAAAGATGTAAAAATATCAAAAGATATGGACTTAACTGTAAGAACAGGGCTATCAAGAGCAGATTTTATAACATTAATTTCTGGGGTAAAAGCTGATACATCAGGCTTTTTTGAGGAAAATGCAGGAACAATTTATGATTTATGCGAAGAATATTCATTAAATGAGATATTTTTTTGCGGAATTATTTCAGCAGAATCAGGCTGGGATATAGCATCAAATCATAGAAAAACGCATAATTACATAAGTTTGATGTCAAACGGAAAATTAATAAGTTATCCATCAGTAGAAAGTGGATTAAGAGAAGCAGCTAAAAAGTTACATACAAATTACTTAACTAAAGGTGGTAAATTCTATTATGGAAAAACCTTAACTGCTGTAAAAACAAAATTCTGCCCAGCATCAAGTACGTGGGTTAGCCTGGTTTACGGAAGAATGAGTCAAATAATAAAATAAAAGTAAAATTAGGTGTTTAGATATGTATGAAAATGGAATAATCAGTCAAAGTAAAAATCATTTGTTAAGATATAGATATATTTTAATAGCTATATTAGTTATAATAATAGCTTTACTTATATTAGTTATGACAGTTATATTTAAAAATACAAATAAAAAGAATAATGTAGCTATATCAGACAATAACAATAATAATAATAATGAACAAGAACAAGCAATGTTAATTGAACTAGATAATAAGAAAAAAGAAGAAGAGCAAAGAGAAAAAGAAAAACAAGAAGAAGAAAATGCAACAGGTATTATACATTTAACTTTTGATGATGGACCAAGTTCAGATATTACTCCAGAAATTCTAAATATTTTAAAAGAAAAAGGAGTAAAAGCCACATTTTTCCTAATACATTTTAGTGAAAAAAATGCAGAACTTGTAAAAAGAGAGAATAACGAAGGTCATACTGTAGCATTACACGGATATTCACATACTTATTCTGAGGTATATAGTTCAGCAGATGCGTGTTTAGATAATTTTAGAAAAATACAAGAGCAAGTATACGAAACAATAGGAAAAAAGCCTAACATAATAAGATTCCCTGGTGGAAGCTCAAACACAATTAGCAAAAAATATTGTGTAGGTGTTATGACAGAAGTAACAAAAAAAGTATTAGATGAAGGTTTTAGATATTTTGATTGGAATGTAGATTCAGATGATGCAGGTCATGCCAAAACAAGAGATGATGTATATAAGAATGTAACATCGAAAATCAAACCGGGAAGAGAAAATGTAGTATTAATGCATGATTTTTCACATAATCATAAAACACTAGAAGCATTATCAGACATAATAGATTATGGTTTGCAAAATGGATATGTATTTAGAAAAATAACAGATGATACCAAAATGGTAACACATTCGGTTAATAATTAAATTTTTTGGATTGGGGACGGTTCCTTTTGAGAAAAATTTCTGATTGGGGACGGTTCTTTTTCGGAAAAAGAACCGTCCTCAATCAGAAATGGAGCAATACTCAAGAGGCTGAAGAGATCAGTTTCGAAAACTGATAGGTCGAGTAATCGGCGCGGGGGTTCAAATCCCTCTTGCTCCGCCAAATAAATGAAAAAGTCAAATTGTAGAAAAGCAATTTGACTTTTTTCTTTTACAAATTTCGACAAAAAATTATAACGATATAGATTATTAAAGCATAATATATTATGAGGTGAATTAAATTGAATTGGTTTGAAAATTTGAATCCAATAATTCAGGCTCTAATTGCAACAACATTTACTTGGGGAGTAACAGCACTTGGTTCACTTGTAGTTTGTTTTTTTAAGGAAATAAACAAAAAAGTATTAAATACAATACTAGGATTTAGTGCGGGAGTAATGATTGCTTCATCATTTTGGTCATTGCTTGCACCTGCAATAGATTTATCTGGGGAACTTGGCTACATAGCATGGATTTTACCAGCTGTAGGATTTACTATAGGAGCATTATTTGTTCTGCTATCAGATAAGTTTTTAGATAAGGCATTAAAATCAAGAGGAAATTTAAGAAGTTCTGTTTCTTTAAAGAAAAGTATTTTATTGGTATCTGCAATAACTATACACAATATTCCAGAAGGAATGTCTATAGGTGTAGCATTTGGAGGTCTTGCAAGTGAGGTACCAGGAGTAACTTTAATTGGAGCAATAATGTTAGCTTTTGGAATTGGAATACAAAATTTCCCAGAAGGAGCGGCTGTATCATTACCATTAAGAAAAGAGGGATTCTCAAGATTTAAAAGTTTTATGTTAGGTCAAGGTTCGGCTCTAGTTGAACCAATATCTGCTGTAATTGGTGTAATATTAGTTATGACAATAAGAAGTATTTTACCAATCCTACTTTCATTTGCAGCAGGAGCTATGATTGCTGTTGCAGCAAGAGAATTATTACCAGAATCCATAATCGAGAATAAAAATTTAGCAACTTTGGGATTGATTTTGGGCTTTGTTTTGATGATGATATTGGATGTTGCACTTGGATAGAATAATAATATTTTAACTTATATTAGAATAAAAATACCACTAACAGTAGTGGTATTTTTAGATATTTATAAAAAAAGTATTGCAATACGAACTAAAGTTTGATATAATCTTTTTACTTTTTAACGGAAAGGAATGATGAAGATGGAGAAAAACAAATTGGAGACAATTTCGAATCTTTTTGATGGAAAAGAAATACGAAGTGTGTGGGATGCGGAAAAGGAAGAGTATTTTTTTAGTGTGGTTGATGTAATTAGTGCGTTAACAGATAGTAATAATCCGAGAAACTATTGGAATACATTAAAAAGAAGAATGACTGAAGATGAAAAAAGTGAGTTGTACGCAAAATGCGTACAACTGAAAATGAAATCTAATAAAGATGGGAAAAAGTATTTAACGGATACATTAGACACTCAGGGAATATTAAGATTAATAGAATCAGTACCAAGTCCGAAAGCTGAACCATTTAAAGTATGGCTTGCACAAATGGGAAATGAAAGAATAAATGAGATATTCGACCCAGAGATAGCAATAAATAGAGCTATAGATTATTATAGAGGAAGAGGTTATTCAGACCAATGGATTGAAAAAAGACTAAAAGGAATTTTAGATAGGAAAAAATTAACAGATGTATGGAAAGAAAATGGGATAAAACAAAATTATGAATATGCAATACTTACAAATGAGATATATCAAAGTTGGTCAGGAATGAAAGCAAGTGAATATAAGGATTATAAAAATATTAGAAAAGAGTCATTAAGAGATAATATGACAGATATTGAAGTTACTTTAACAGATTTAGGAGAAATTGCAACTCGTGAACTTGCAAAAGAACATAGACCATATGGCTTAAAAGAAAATAAGAAAGTGGCACAAATGGGAGGAAATGTTGCAAAAGTAGCAAGAGATGATTTAGAAAAGAAACTCGGAAAAACGATTATAAGCAAAAGTAATTCGCTTAAATATAAATACTTAGATACGAATAAAAAGACATTAACAGAAAACAATAAAAATAGTGAAAAAGATAAATAAAAAGTTTTTATAAATTTTTATGAATATTTAATTTTGAAGAAATCATTAAAATTTTAATGATTTCTTCAAATAAAATTAAACTAACAAACCAGCCATAACCAAAATTCCCAAATTATCATTATAAATCTTATCAAACTGACTAACAGGCAAAGGATTTTGACCGAAGCCCAGCCTCAATAGTAAACCCAGGTCTATTATAATTTTGAATAAACCAATCCTTATATCCCGCAAAATTAGAATTATACGGAGTATCAGCTAAACTATATCCACTTATTTTAGCAAAAGTAGAGCCAATAAAAAAGCTATTTTTATGTGCATAATTTTGAAATTGCCAAAAAATTACTTCACCTTGAGTATGATAACTAAGAATTAATTTAAAATTATGTTCCAAAGTAAAATTATATATCGCTAAAGCTTCTGGTTCAGTTAAGGGTCCGAACCCAACAAAATCACGAGGTGCCGGAGATGTAAAACCTTGTTCAAACTTAATTTGTTTAGCTTGTTGCCACCCAGCTGGAAATTGTAAATTCAAATCCACACCTCTTATGTTTGCTTTCCAACCAGAAGGAAAGGCAATAGTTGGATAATTATTAGCTATAAATTGAGTATTGGTATATAGTGAGGAATTAGGAGAAATAGCACCTGTAACTAAATCTACGCCGATCAGGATTAACCATAGGCATAATATAAATACTAACATTTTCAAATAAGAATTTTGAATTAACATTGAAAATATTCAAATTATTATCATAAGCATAACAATAATCTTCTAAAAATTTCATAAGAACAGGAGCAGTAATCCATTCATTACCGATGAATAGCACCTGAATAAAAAACTTCCTTAGAACCATTTCCAATTTTAATAACAGGAATATTTTTGCCAAGAACACTTTTTCCACTGGAAAATATTTCTAAAAATGGATATCTGGATTTTAATGAATTAATGTTTTTTATCAATACCCAATAATTATAATTAGTATTAGTAGTAACAATATTAAAAATGCTCATTAAAGTACCTCCAAATTATAGATTCTACTAAAAGTAGATAAAAAGGTAAAACCCTATTATTATATGTGATTCTAAGAATTTTAGTTACAAAAAAATATTGATAAAATTTCAAATTTATGGTATAAAATTGTCAAAAGAGGAGGGGAAAATAAATGAAGAAAAAAATATTAATAATAGTAATTGTAGTTTCAATAATTGCAGGAATTGGAGGATATTTTTATTATAAACAAAATCAAGACAGACCGGAAGATACATTAAATGAATATGTTTCAAAAATAAATGACGAAAAGTATAATGAAATGTATGAATTGCTAGATGAAAGTAGTAAAAATAAAATATCAGAAGAAGATTTTGTAACAAGAAACAAAAAGATATATCAAGGAATAGATATGTCAAATATGAAAATTGAAATAAAAAATATTCAAAAATCTGGTAAAAAAAGAACAATAACATATACGACAAAAATGGATGCATCAGGTGGAGAAATAACATTTGATAATGAAATTACATTAAATAATGAAAAGGAATACAAAATAGAATGGAGTTCAAATTTAATTTTTCCAGAGTTAGAAGATACTGATAAGGTTAGAGTAAGCACATCAAAACCATCAAGAGGAAAAATATTAGATAGAAATGGAAAAGAATTAGCAGGAGAAGGAACAGCTTCATCTATAGGAATTGTTCCAGGAAAGTTAACTGATAGCAAAGAGGATGATATAAATAAAATTGCGGAATTACTTGGGGTTACAGCAGATTCTATAAATAAAAAATTACAAGCAGGATGGGTAACAGACGATAGTTTTGTACCAATAAAAACAGTTTCTTCAAATGAAAATGATTTAAAAGATAAATTGCTACAAATTAAAGGCGTAAAAATTACATCTACAAAAATAAGAAGCTATTCACTCGGAGAAGCGGCAAGTCAGCTTACTGGATATGTACAAACAATAACAAAAGAAGAGCTAGAAAAAAATGAGGGATACACATCAACATCACTTATTGGAAAAACTGGATTAGAGCAAAAATATGAGGCAAGACTAAAAGGGAAAAACGGAGTTGAAATTTACATTGAAGATAAAGATGGAAAAAGAAAAAAGACATTGATAAAACAGGATAAGGTTGATGGAGAAAATATAAAATTAACAATAGATTCTGATTTACAACAAAATTTATATAATGAACTAAAAAATGATGAAGGTTTATTTGTAGTAATGAATCCTGCAACAGGTGAGGTTTTAGCATTAGTTAGCACACCAGCTATAGATGTAAACAAAATGGTACTAGGTGTAACTAGTGATGAATGGAATGAAATTTCAAATAATGAAAAAACACCAATGCTTGCAAGATATTCACAAAAATATTGTCCAGGTTCAACTTTTAAACCAATAACAGGTGGAATTGGTTTATCAACAAATTCGTTATCAGCAGAGGATACTTTTACTTATTCAGGTTTAAGTTGGCAAAAAGATGCATCTTGGGGAACATACAATATAACAACTTTAACAGCTTATAATGGAGCTAAAAATCTAAAAAATGCTTTAATACATTCAGATAATATATATTTTGCACAAGCAGCATTAAAAATAGGAAGTAAAAATATGACAAGTGGTCTTGATAAATTAAAATTTAATGAAGATATTGATTTTGACTTAAATTTAGCAAAATCACAATATTCAAATAATGGCAAAATAGAAAAAGAAACTCTACTTGCAGATACTGGATATGGGCAAGGTCAAATTTTAGTAAATCCCGTACATATAGCATCAATTTACTCAGCATTTTACAACGAAGGAAATATGATAAAGCCATATTTAGAATTTAAAGAAGAAGCATCTCCAACAATTTTGGTAGAAAATGCGTTTTCAAAAGACGCAGCAAATGAGATAAAAAATGATTTAATCCAAGTTGTAGAAAATCCAGAAGGGACTGCAAAAGATATGAGAATAAATGGAACAACTATAGCAGGAAAAACAGGAACGGCAGAACTAAAATCTTCTAAAGATGAAAAGGCAGATACTATTGGTTGGTTTGACTGCTTTACTGTAAATAGTGAAAATCCTTATTTGTTTGTTGGTATGGTAGAAAAAGCAAATAATAATGGCGGAAGTCATTATTTAATTCCAATGATAAAAAGAGCAATATCAAAATAAAATATTGATTGGTAGCTGAAAAATATAATCGAATTTGAACTGAATAATGTGTGACTGAAATAATTTTAGAGTTTCTTAATGCGATTTGTGGGAAATGTTCGCGTCGAGCGATAGCGAGGACTAAGTGAAAGGGTGCCACAAATTACATTTAGAAACTCTTAATTATGTAAGGAGCCGTTATTCAGTTCAAATTCGATTATATTTTTCAGCTAATCATATATATTATTGGATTTTTTATTTCGTTAGTTCATATATTGCTTCAGTATAGATTTTACTTGCTAAAATCAATTTTTCAATATCAACAAATTCATTAGCTTGATGGCACATATCTGTATCACCAGGAAAGTTTGCTCCAAAAGATATACAATTATCAAAAGCCCTGGCATATGTTCCACCGCCTATTGCAATAGGTTCAAGGTTTAAATTTGTTTTCTTATTAAAAATATTGCAAAGAGTTTTTACTAAGTAAGTATCTTTAGAAACATATAAAGGATTTTGTCTTCCTGCAACATAAGTTTTTAATGAAAATTCCGCACACTTTAGGTCAATTAAATTAGTAACTGTATCAATTGGTGTATTTACTGGAATACGTAAATTAATACCAATTTGTAAATAATTTTCATAAAACTTTAGGTGCCCAACATTTAGGGTAAGTTTTTCGGATTCATCTTCAAAGTTAATATCTAAAGATTCACCATTAAATTCAGTATTTATATATCTATCAAAAAATTCAAAAAGCTTTATATTAAGTCCAAAGTGATTAAATAATTTATTTAAAAATACAATCATATAAGATATAGCGTTTTTTCCTAAATCTGGATGAGCAGCATGTGCTTGAACACCAGAAGATTGTAGTATTATAGAGTTCCCTTGGATAGAATAGCTAATATCGAAATCATTTATTTTATTTTTAATAAAATTTGTAACCTCAGATAAATTTATTTTAGAAGAGTCAATATCAAGTGTAACATTACATATTTTAGGTACAACATTTATAGCGTTATTATTACAATCAATATTAGAAATTTTTATTGGATAGTCTTTATATTTAGTAAAATCATCTTTCAAATAGACTGTTGCAATTCCTTTCTCAGCATAAATGCAAGGAAAATCAGCATCAGGACTAAAACCTATAGTAGGTAATTCTTCCTTTTCTTTGTAATGTTTAATACATTTCCAGTCTTTTTCCTCATTAATACCTAAAATTAATCTAACTCTTGAATTGATTTTTATATTATCTTTAATAGCTTTCATAGCATAAAGTGAAGCCACTACAGGCCCTTTGTCATCAATTGCACCACGAGCAAAAATTTTACCATCTTTAATAGTTGATGAAAATGGGGGAGTATCCCATCCGTCACCACTAGGAACTACATCTAAGTGACCAATAATTCCAAGAAGATTTTCTCCTTCTCCAAATTCGATATAACCACAATAATTATCAATATTTTTAGTTCTAAAACCTAGACGATTTCCTAAATCTAAAGCGTAATCAAGCGTTTTTTTTGCGCCTTCTCCAAAAGGCATATCAGGATTTTGTGTTTCTATAGAAACACTTGGAATATTTATAAGATTACAAGTTTCTCTTACAATATCATTTTTTAAATTATCAATATATTCATCAAACATATTAGCCTCCTTAATTATTTTTTACAATTATATTATAAAATATATTAAACAACAATAAAATTATTGATATTTTTTAGTAAGTATAGTAGAATGTGGATATAATTAAAGATAGCGAAAGGAAGAAAAGATGGATAATATAGAAATTGAAAATAAAGCTAAAGAGATAAGAAAAGATATTATAGAACAAGTATATAGAGCGAGTTCTGGACATCCAGGAGGTTCTTTATCAATTGCTGATATAATGGCAGTTTTATATTTCGATGAATTAAATATAGATGAAAAAAATCCAAAGTGGGAAGAAAGAGACAGACTAGTTCTATCAAAAGGACATTGTTCTCCCGCACTATATGGAGCATTAGCCGAAAGAGGCTTTTTCGAAAAAGAAGATTTAAAAGGATTTAGAAATATAAATAGCAAGCTTCAAGGACATCCAAATATGAATGATGTACCAGGAGTAGATATGAGTTCAGGTTCACTCGGGCAAGGTCTATCTGTAGCAAATGGTATGGCAATAAGTGGAAAATTAGATAACAAAAATTATAGAGTTTATTGCATATTAGGAGATGGAGAAATAGAAGAAGGCCAAGTTTGGGAAGCTGCAATGGCATCAAATAAATATAAATTAGATAATTTATGTGTAATAGTAGATAATAATAATCTTCAAATAGATGGAACAATAGAAGAGGTTATGAGCTCATACCCAATTGATAAGAAATTTGAAAGTTTTGGCTTTAAAGTTATTTGTATAGATGGACATAATATTCAAGAAATAAAAGACGCATTTAAAGAGGCCAGAAACACAAAAGGAAAACCTACTTGCATTGTTGCAAAAACAATTAAAGGAAAAGGAGTTTCTTTTATGGAAAACCAAGTTGGATGGCACGGAAAAGCACCAAATCAAGAACAATACGAGGAGGCAATGAAAGAAATATAATTATTTCTGATTGGGGACGGTTCTTTTTCCGAAAAAGAACCGTCCCCAATACGAAAAAAGGAGAAAAAAATGAAAGTTTTAATTACAGGAGCATCTTCTGGAATAGGAAGAGATATGGCAAAAGAATTTGCAGAAAGAAAATACGATTTAGTAGTTGTTGCCAGAGATGAAAAAAGATTAAATGAATTAAAAACAGAACTAGAAGTGAAATATAAAATTAATGTAAAAACAGTAGTAAAAGATTTATCAGATGAAGAAAATTGTATAAGTCTTTATGAGGAAAATAAAGATATAGATATATTAGTAAATAATGCCGGATTTGGAGTATTTGGAGAATTTACAAAAACAGATATACAAAAAGAATTAAATTTGATAAAAACAAATGTAATAGCGGTACATATTTTAACAAAATTATATTTAAAAGATATGGTAGAAAAAAATAGTGGTAAAATTTTAAATGTATCATCAATTGCAGGAAGTATGCCGGGACCACTTATGTGTGCGTATTATTCATCTAAAGCTTATGTCTTAAGATTGTCAGAGGGAATAAGAGAAGAATTAAATAAGAAAAAATCAAATGTAAAAATAAGTGTACTTCAGCCAGGACCTGTAAATACGAATTTTAATAATGTTGCAGGAGTAAAATTTAATTTGAGTTCAAAATCCAGTGAATATGTTGCAAAATATGCAGTTAAGAATTTCTTGAAAGGAAAATTTAATATTGTTCCTGGATTTATGATAAAATGTGCAAAGTTTATGTCAAAAATTACGCCAGATTTTATTGTTGCTAAAATTTGTTATTATATGCAAGAAAAGAAAAAATAATTTAGGATTTTGAAATGGGGACGGTTCCTTTTTAAAAAAGGAACCGTCCCCATTTCGAAATGTACCAAAAAGACCCAGTCCCAATGGAACAATACAGAAAAATTAAATAAATTTTGTAAACAACAAGGCATCTCCATTATCATAATATTTTTTTCTGCATCCAACTTGCACAAATCCCCATTTTTTGTATAGAGAAATAGCAACAGTATTTATAGAGCAAACCTCTAAATTTAATTTTGCAATATTTTTTTCTATACAAAAACCAACTAATTTTTCCATAAGTAAATTTGAAATGCCGTTTACCTCTGAAAGATTTTTTTATAACAATATTTGTAATATCTGCTTCATCTAAAACAACCAAAGCACCTGCAAAACCGATAATTTCGTTATTATATTTAACAACAAAATATGTAGAGTTTGGATTTTCTAGTTCACCTTTAAAAACATTATAATTCCAAAAATTATCAAAATCAGTTTCAAGAATGTCTTTTATATTTTCTAAATCAGCTAAACACATATAAGTAATTTCAAAATTACTATTTTGTTTCATTTAATTTTTCCTCCATCTTTTTTTCTGCTTCAGATTTTCTAAGATATAGAGGCATAGGCTCTTTAGCAGTTTGGTTTAAGTAATTATAAAATCCGGCGAAACCAACTTTAGAGGCTGATAAATTGTTGTTTTCTACAAATTTAGAAGAGGGAAGATACTTTAAAATAATATCTTTATATATGATAGCTCCATCTCCAACAAATGTTATATCATACTCAGGTTCGATGCTTTTTATTTCAGCAAGTAAATCTTCAATATTTTCGAAAGAAGCATTACGTTTAACGATGTGACTAAATGCAGAATTTAAAATATTTTCAAAAATCTCACAATATACATTATTTTTTTTAGCATCAATTAAAGAGCAAATAACACCCATATTTTGAGAATTATATGTTAAGCTATCTAGTGAACTTACACCAATAGATGGAATATTTAAACTATCAGCAAAGGCTTTTATTGTTGCAATTCCAATTCTTATACCTGTAAATGAACCAGGACCAATATCAGAGATAAGTAAATCCATATCTGAAAGAGTTAGGTTAGTTTCCTCAAATATTTGCTTTATTAGAGGCATTAGGGCATCGGAATGTGTTAAACCATTATCTAAATTTATTTCCTTAATAATATTAGTATCTTCTAAAATAGCTACTCCACAAATTTTACTAGAAGTTGTAATACTTAAAATTTTCAATTTAATTCCTCCTTAATTTTATCTAAAATTAATTCATATTTTTCTCCTAAAGCGGTGATTTTTAATAAACGTGAGTCTGGTTCGATAGCTGTTTTTTCAAATGAAATGTGAATATATTCAAAAGGCAAAGCATCTTCTATTAATTCACCCCATTCGATTAAACATACACCTTTTTCAAAATATTCCTCTCCACCGATAGCATAAAATTCGTCTGTATCTGATAATCTATAAACATCAAAATGGTAAATATTTACCGAATTTGATATATATTCATTTACAATATTAAATGTTGGACTTGAAATTTCCTCTTCTAATCCATAATAGGCCAAAAAACCCTCTGTAAATTTTGTTTTTCCAGAACCAAGTTCACCTGTTAAAACAACAGTATCACCTTTTGATAAATATTTAGCTAAAGTTTTTGCAATATTCATTGTTTGATTACTTGAAGTTGATAATATATCAATTGATTTCATAAAACATTCCTTTCTATATAATCTCTTTTAACCTATTTTATATGATACTACAAATTTAAGTTTTCAGCAACAAAAATTGAAAAAAGGTTGTATTTTTAGGAATTTTAATTTATAATAATAAAAGTTTTAAATAAAGAGGCGATTAAATGAAAGATAAATCTTGGATAATTATATTAATAATGGGAATAGCACTAGCTATATCTTTAGGATACAGTATTGTTGTAAGTCAAAAAACAAAAAATATAGGGGAGAGCACAGTTACTACAACAAGTATAATTGAAATGAAAGCATCAACTGTTACAATAAAAAATACTCTAACAGGAACAGGAAATATCGAGTATAAAGAAAAAGATAACAGTACAAATATTGAAAATCAAGAAAACAGTGATGTACAAGAAAATATAAATGAAACAGAAAATAATGAAAATGTAGAAAAAACATATCAAATCACATTATCAATAGAAGACAAAAACTTAGAAAAAGCAAAAGAAAACCAAGATGTTGAAATTTCTATAAAAAAAGATGAAGAAACCTTAAACTATGTCGGCAAAGTAACAAAAATAAACAAAGACATAAATAACAAATCAACTTTAAATGTAGAAATAACAAATCCTGATGAAAGATTAGAAGAAAATATGCAAGCTAATTGTACTGTAATTATTGAAAAAGCAGAAAATGTTGTAGGTTTACCAGTAGAAGCAGTTCAAAAAGATGAAGAAGGTAAAGAATATGTTGATGTTGTTCAAGATGATGGAACAGCAAAACAAGTTTATATAAAAACAGGAATATCTGATGATTATTATGTAGAAATTACTTATGGATTAAATGTAGGAGATAGTGTTCAAATTGTTAAATCTACAACTACTGTTGTTAATAAAAATAATGAGAATAAAAATGTGGTTAGTGAAACATAGTTTTCACTAATCTTTATGCCACTATAGCTCAGTTGGTAGAGCGACGGATTCGTAACCCGTAGGCCAGCAGTTCGATTCTGCTTAGTGGCTCCAAATTACAAAGAAAAGAGGAAAACATAAAAATGGGATTTTTTGATAAATTAAAAACAGGACTAAACAAAACAAAAGAATCATTCAATACAAAAATAAATAATGTATTTAGCAACTTCAGAAAGGTAGACGAAGATTTTCTAGAAGAACTAGAAGAAGTACTAATAATGTCAGATATGGGAGTAGATACATCAGTAAAAATAGTAAATAACCTAAGAAAAAGAATAAAAAAAGATAACATAAAAGACGAAGAAGAAGTAAAGAGGGCCTTAAGAGAAGAAATAAAAGCGATATTTGATGAAGTTGAAAACAAACTAAATTTAGATACAAAACCATCAGTAATACTAGTAGTTGGAGTAAATGGAGTAGGAAAAACAACATCAATAGGAAAAATTGCAAACAGATTAAAACAAGATGGAAAAAAAGTAGTAATAGCAGCAGCAGACACATTTAGAGCAGCAGCAGTAGAGCAGTTAGAAGTATGGGCAAATAGGGCAGGATGTGAACTAGTAAAAAAAGAAGAAGGACACGACCCAGCATCAGTTGTATATGAGGCAATAAGAAGAACAAAAGAAACGTCAGCAGATGTGTTAATAGTAGACACAGCAGGACGTTTGCATAATAAAAAATATTTAATGGACGAGCTTCATAAAATTAAAAAAGTAATAAATAAAGAAATGGGAGACCTAAGTCAAGAAGTTCTTTTAGTATTAGATGCAACAACAGGGCAAAATGCAATAAATCAAGTAAAAGCATTTAAGCAAGAAACAGATGTAACAGGCTTAGTCTTAACAAAACTTGATGGTTCAAGCAAAGGTGGAGTAGTAGTTGGAATTGTAGAAGAAAACAAAATACCAGTAAAATTTATAGGTGTTGGAGAACAAATTGACGATATGGAAATATTTAATAGCGAAGATTTTGCAAAAGCTATAATATAAAATAAAATCCAGTATATACTTAAATAAAAGTTATATACTGGAATTTTTTGCATTTTACCCAAATATATGCTATAATATACAAGAATTTTAAGGAAAAGAGGAGAAAAATGGAAAAGAAAAAAATATTAACACTTCGTAGAATCCTAGTTACAGTATTTTTAATAGTATGTGCGGTAATTGCCTACATAAACTTCAGAGGAAGCTATTTAGAATACAAAGAGCTAGGAGAGAATTATTTACAAACATTTTTAACTAAAGAAAAATATTACTATAGAGTATTAATAATAAATTTCATATTAGTATATATAATAATGTATTTTTCAGGTCGAAAAATAAAAAAAGGACTAAAAGTATTTTTCGAGCAAGAAAATAAACAAGTACCAAGGCTTCCAAATAAATCAATAGCAGTAGTAACAGCAATTATAGAAAGCCTAATTGTAGGACAAAAATTTACACCAAATATAATCTTGTGGATAAGCAATACAAGTTTTAGAGAGGTGGATGCAGTATTTGGATTAGATGTATCATTTTTTATGTTTATTGAGCCTTTACTTAAAATGGCGGTGTTATATTTTATTGCAATATGTATTGGAATAATAATATATACATTTATATATTACGTAATAGTATTTAACAAATATTTTGATGGTGTTGATAGAGAAACACTAAAACAAAATTTAGCAATGAAAACTTTATACAGAAATATAAGATTAGTAGCAATAGGTCTATGTGCATATATAGTAGTTTGCTCAATGGATATAGTATTTGATAATTTCCTAACAACAGATAATGGAATAAAACTAGCAGGAGCAGGGCTAGTTGACAGTACTATAAAATATTGGGGATACAATATTTTGGGAGTAGTATTACTTGTATCTATATTTAGGGCAATAAACAGTTTTAAAAAAGGAAAACAATCAAAAATTTTAAAAGATTTAATAGTAGTTCCTATTTATCTAGTGGCTTTATTTATAGTAATGTTAATGTTTGATTTAATCTTTGTAAATCAAAATGAATTTGACAAAGAGAAAAAATACATAGAAAGCAATATATCTACCACAAAAAAAGCTTATGGAATAGATTGTGATTCAGAATCTATAGACTATACAGGAACAATAACGGATGAAGAGGTTCAAAAAAATCAAAATATAATAGATAATGCAACAATAGTAGATAAGCAAACAGTATTAGAAAATTTGAATGAAACACAAGCAAGTTCAGGATATTATACATATAAAATAGCCAAAATATCAAGTTATGAAGTAAATGGAATGAAAAAATTAATGTATGTATCTCCTAGAGAAATAATAAATAATAGAAGAACATATAATAGTAAAACCTATGAATATACACACGGATATGGATTAATATTTACATCAAGTACAGAAAGTTCAGATGATGGAACAATAAGGTATATTCAAAATGATATAGCAGGAAAAGAAAGTAATATAATAAATGTAAATGAACCAAGAATTTATTATGGATTAGAAACTAACACAACAGTAGTAACTAACGCAAAAGATAAAAAGGAATTTGATTATTCAGACGAGCAAAAAGATTACGAAACAAGTTACAATGGAGAAGCGGGCTTAAAAATGAATTTCTTAGATAGATTAATTCTAGGAATAAAAGAAAAGAATGTAAATATAGCTTTATCAGGCTCAGTAACATCAGAAAGTAAAATTTTAATAAATAGAAACATCATAAAAAGAGCAAGACTTGCACTTCCAGATGTAATTTATGACAATAATCCTTACACAGTTTTAGATGAAAATGGGGATATCTATTGGGTAATAGACGCATATACAGTATCTAGCAGTTATCCATATTCAACATATACAGAAATAGAATATAATGGACAAAAAAGAGATATAAATTATATAAGAAATTCAATAAAAGTAATAATAAATAGCTATACAGGTGAGATAAAATATTACATAACAGATAGAACAGACCCAATAGCAATGGCATATAGAAAAGTATATCCAGAATTATTCCAAGATTTAGACAGTGAGATTTCAAAAACAATACAAGATCAATTTATTTATCCGGAATTTTTATATAATGTACAATCAACAATGTTAGAAGAATATCATAATACAAAAGCAGATGTATTATATAGAAGTGATAACACTTGGGAAAAGGCAACATATAAAAATCAAAGTACAAACAATAAAACAAAAAATACATTAAAACCATATTACACAATGGTATCTAACTCAGACGGGGAAGAAACAATTGGTTTAATACAAATATATACACCAAAAAATAAACAGAATATATCATCATATTTAATTGGAACAGTAGAAAATGGACAAAATAAATTAACATTAAAAACACTACACTCAGATACAAGTATATTAGGTCCAACTCAGTTAGATACACAAATAGCTCAAGATGAAACCATACAAAGTCAAATTGATAGTTTATCTGTTACAGGAGCAAAAGTGACAAGAAATATGATTATTGTTCCAGTAGAAAATACCTTGCTTTATGTTGAACCAATATATCAAACACTTGTAAATGAAAGTAATATTCCAGTACTTAAAAAAGTTATTGTAGCATCTGGAAATAAAGTTGCAATAGGAAATAACTTGCAAGAAGCTACACAAAGTTTAATATCAAAATCAGCTACAAAGATTGAATTGAATAGTACAGACGATATAGAAGGGCTAATAGATTCTATAATAAAAGCAAATGATAATTTATCTGAATCATTAGAAAGCAATAACTGGGAGATTATGGGAACAGATATACAAAAATTGCAAAGTTTGATAAATACTTTGAAAAAGAAAAATAATGAAGAGAAGAAAAATGATAATAATACTGTTGCCGAAGAAAATATAGTTTCAAATGAGACAGTAACAGAATAATTTTG
>OGXW01000972.1_pt1 | contig 21905 bp, 21 predicted proteins | sample 1576341 | NCBI WGS metagenome assembly OGXW01 (sample SAMEA3541592, study PRJEB24748) | human gut metagenome | biome: human gut; feature: human-associated habitat; material: faeces | place: China | collected 2012
GATTATTTTGTCTAAAGTTGGAATTAGAAGATAAACTTTCATATTGACAAAGAGTAGGAGGATGACACAATCTTGAGAGCAGAGCGTTTATCATGGCTTGACGTGTTAAAAGGGATAGGCATAATCCTTGTTGTTATAGGGCATATCTATTCCAATCAAACCATCTTTAATTGGTTGTATTCCTTCCATATGCCGCTGTTCTTCTTGGCAGCAGGATGGGTGTATAAAGAAAAAACAGTTTTAGCAGACATAATGCGAAGAATCCAAACCATTGTTATTCCGTATTTCTCATTCGGTTTTCTGGTTCTTATCTACTGGCAATTGATTGAGAGAAGATTTCGGGATTCAGATATGAGCTTTATGGATTCTTTGTTCGGTTTATTCTCTGGCTGTTATGATAATTTGGAGTTCAACATCCATTTGTGGTTCTTACCATGTTTCTTTGTAACGGTAATCCTTTTTAATATACTGGTTAATCTAGGCGGAAGGAGAATGGCTTATCTTGTTTCTGCTCTGATGAGTTTAGCTTTTATTGTGGTTCCAATGCATGGACTTATTTGGGGCTTTGATCGTGTATTCAAGTACATAGGATTCTATGCTGTGGGTGTGTTCATAGCGGGAAAAAGCGTGAAAGCGGTAAAGAAAAAAGTGGAAGCAGGAATAGTAGCGATAGTTCTGCTTGCTTTGAGCTTTTCCTTATCATGCTATCATTTAACTATGGGAATCATGTGGTTTGTAACAGCCCTGATTGGTGTTGCTGCTGTAATTCTGATTTCTCAACTTATCAACGAGAATAGAATCCTGCAATACTTTGGTCGGATTTCTCTAATTATTCTTTGTATTCACGGTCCTGTGTATCGAATTGTGGTAAAAATTGTATCAATTCTGTTGAATGTGAGTACAGATGCAGTGAGGGAAAATTTTCTACTGGCCATGGTAGTGGTAGCTATTACGATGGCAATATGCAGTACGGCATATGAGGTTGTTGTAAGACTTGCTCCATGGATGGTGGGAAAGAAAAAAGTAAAGGAAAACTAATAATGTCAAAATACTTTGGAACAGACGGCTTCCGTGGAGAAGCCGGAATTACATTAACAGCGGATCACGCCTATAAGGTTGGTCGCTTCTTAGGATGGTATTATAACGCTCGGCGCGAGCGCAATGGCGACAGGAATCCTGCTCGTATCGTCATCGATAAGGACACTCGGCGCAGCTCTTATATGTTTGAGTATAGCCTAGTTGCTGGTTTGACCGCTTCTGGTGCAGATACCTATCTGCTCCATGTCACTACAACCCCGTCTGTGGCTTGCATTGCCCATGTGGATGACTTTGACTGTGGCATCATGTGTATAAGTGGTGTCAGGTGCAGATGAATGTGACTGCTTCTAATATGATGGTTAACGCAATTTTGCAAAATGATAATGCGGCACCTGGTGATATGTCGGATTTTATTGATCGGGTAATTATATTTACGGATAATGATGAAGAAAATGTACCGTCTGATTTAATTTCTAAAATAAAAAATAGTTTATCTGACACATCGGCGCAGTTTTTATCAGATATTTCATTGGGGGTGTGGAACACTTGTACATTGAATGGTGTAGATGGAGTAAAGCGATTTAAGTTATTGCTGCTTTGCATTCCGTTTGATGAGAATGGTGCGCTGGAAACATATTTGTTAAAGTGTATTGGTGATGGTGACGCATATGATAAAAAAATAATCGATAGAGGAAACAGTTTTGTAGATACTACTGATCCGGAATCTAAGTATTTGCAACACCGCAGACAGAAGACGAAGGCTAAGTTTGATGTATATTTTTCTGTGCGAACCTCTGTTGATCAGTATGGTGAACGACAGAATATATTAAGATCTGTGCCGTGGGAAAAGTATCAAATGATAAGAAGTGATTTCAAAATATTTGAAGAATTAGGGTAAAGTAGTATAATATAATCCGTTGATTTAAAATCATATTAAAAATGCAGAGGAGAAAAAACTATGTGTGGAATAGTAGGATTCGTAGGAAATGAACAGGCAGCCCCTATCCTTTTGGATGGATTGTCAAAACTTGAGTACAGGGGATATGATTCAGCTGGTATAGCTGTAAGGGACAATGACTCGAATATCAAGATATTTAAGGCCAAGGGGCGTTTGAAAGGACTCATAGAGAAAACTGATGCGGGACATGCAGTATTTGGTACGTGTGGTATTGGTCATACTAGATGGGCGACACATGGTGAGCCATCAGAGACAAATGCACATCCCCACACAAGTGATGATGGCAATGTAGTTGGTGTACATAATGGTATTATTGAGAATTATCAGGAATTGAAGGCCAAGCTGATGAAGAATGGATATTCATTTTATTCTTCAACAGATACTGAGGTTGCGGTTAAGCTTGTTGATTATTATTACAAGAAGTATGAGCATACCCCTGTAGATGCAATTAATCATGCAATGGTTCGAATTCGTGGTTCCTACGCACTTGCTATGATGTTTGAAGAGTATCCAAATGAAATATATGTTGCCAGAAAGGACAGTCCTATGATTATAGGTGTTGCTGATGGTAACTGCTATATTGCTTCAGATGTGCCGGCTATATTGAAGTATACAAGAAATGTATATTATATTGGCAATATGGAGCTTGGACGTCTAGCTGATGGAAAGGCTACATTCTATAATCTTGATGGAGATGAGATCCAGAAAGATCTTGTTGAGATCAAGTGGGATGCTGAAGCTGCAGAGAAGGGCGGATATGAGCATTTCATGATGAAGGAGATTCATGAGCAGCCAAGGGCTATTCAGGATACTATGAATTCTAAGATGAAGGATGGCAGAATAGATCTTAGTAATGTAGGACTCAGTGAGGATGATATTAAAAACATTTCACAGGTTATCATTGTAGCCTGTGGTTCTGCGTATCATACAGGAGTGGTAACACAGTACGTTATGGAGGATCTCGCTAGAATCCCAGTTCGTGTAGAACTTGCATCAGAATTCAGATATAGAAAGCCAATACTCAACAAGAATGATCTTGTTATTGTTGTCAGCCAGTCGGGCGAGACTGCCGATACTCTTGCAGGACTTCGTCTTGCAAAGGATCAGGGAGTAAAGACTCTTGGTATAGTGAATGTTGTAGGTTCTTCGATTGCGCGTGAGGCTGACAATGTGTTCTATACTATGGCTGGTCCAGAGATTGCGGTTGCAACTACTAAGGCATACAGCGCACAGCTCATTGCTGGATATATGCTTTCAATTGAGTTTGCCAGAGTTCGTGGGCAGATTACAGATGAACAGTATACGGATTATATAGTGGAACTCGAGACTATACCTGATAAGATTAATAAGATCCTTGAAGATAAGGAGAGAATACAGTGGTTTGCGGCTAAGCAGGCAAATGCACAGGATATTTTCTTTGTGGGACGTGGCATAGATTATGCTATTTGCCTTGAAGGAAGCCTTAAGCTTAAGGAGATCAGCTATATACATTCCGAGGCATATGCTGCGGGAGAATTGAAGCATGGAACGATAAGCCTTATTGAGGATGGAATTCTTGTAATTGGTTCACTGACACAGCCGGAGCTTTATGAGAAGACAATTAGTAATATGGTTGAGTGCAAGAGCCGTGGAGCTTCGCTTATGGCACTTACTACAGTTGGTAACTATTCAATAGAGGATACGGCCGAATTCACTGTGTATGTTCCTAAGACGGATGAGCATTTCGCTGCTAGTTTGGCGGTAGTTCCACTTCAGTTACTTGGATATTATGTGTCTGTTGCCAGGGGGCTTGACGTGGACAAGCCAAGGAATCTGGCGAAGAGTGTTACGGTGGAGTAGAGATTAATATATGAGCTTTGTGGATTGCCAGCCCGGTGGGCTGGCAATTGGTGGATACGAGGGGGATATTATGGAAAACAATCAGACATTTGCGGAAAAACATCCAAAATTGAATACACTTATAGGACTAATCCTTTTGTCTATATTATGTATAGGTGCTGTATTCTTGGTTAAATGGATAGTGTTTTTTATCGGAGATGGCTTAGTTGCTATCAAGACTTTCTTAAAAGAGTTTGTGAATTCGACAGACAAGGTAATTGTTGTTGCGATGATAACCGGTTCGGTTTCTATAGTAGGTGTGGTGATTAGTTCTATTGTTGCTAAAGTGGTAGAATACAGATTTAATGTAAAAAAATACTTGTATGATAAAAGAGAAGAACCATATAAGCAGTTTGTTGAGATGATATATGCAATTATGGAGGATTCAAAGAAACCTGAGAATGAGAGAATGTCTGAAAAGGATATGGTGAAAATGGTATCAGAATTTTCGAAGGGGTTGACTCTATGGGGATCTAATAGAGTTGTGAAGAAATGGCTGAAATATAGAAAATCATCGTTGCAAGGCAATAATAAAGACGTGCTTATTCAGATGGAAGATATTATTTATGAAATTAGAAGAGATGTCGGACTTGGTAGAAAGCTAAAAAGAGGTGATATGCTGTCATTCTTTATTAATGATATAGAAAACTTGCGGAAGTAAGGCCGAATATTCAGTTATTAAAAGGGCTTTGAAGAATGTTATATTTAGATAGATTTACAGAAGCGATGGCCAATGTATTATTATTGGGATATAAGGAATCGCCAATTAGTTTGTATTACGATGATTTAGAAAATATTTAGGTGAAATTTTTAAGGATAGTTCAGAGTTGTAAATGCTATTATAAAAGTTGACCACTTTAGTCCATTTTGCTAACAAATAAGTTTACCACCTTGAATATATCCTTTAAGATCTTTATGTTCAAAATCTTACAAAGGAGACGAAAGGTGTGTACCATTGGTGCTTGACCCCATGAACAAAGGGTTAACAAAATGATATTCGTTGCATATGAGTAATAAGTATTTTTTTGTAGATCGGATATTCCATATTTGATGGAAATAATTATCAGTGTATTGCAGGCAGAAACTCATATATAATTATCCTATAATGGGTATGCGTAAAAGTAATTGTAATTTTGTAAATTTAGCAGAGAGGGATGATAATATATGAATTGTTTAGATGAACTGGAAAATTATTGTGGTGAGAAGAACCCCGCCGGAGCTATGTTATTAACTGGAGAGTGGGGATGCGGAAAGACGTATTTTGTCGAGCACGAGTTGAAGACGGCATTACAGCACAGTTACATTCTTGTGCGAATTAGTTTATTTGGAATGACTTCTGCTGATGAACTCCATGCAACCGTTAAAAGGAAATGGATAGAGGCGGTTATTCAGGAAAAAGGTTTTTCTGCACAATCTATAGAGGTCGGTGAAAAGGCTGCAAAAGTTGTAACTGAAGTTAGTACAAAGCTTAGTAGTATTATGCCAGAATCAATAAAGAATCTGGGAAGTTTGTTGTCTGTGAATATTATGGACTGCATTTCAGTAAAAAATGAAATTGGGGATAAAACGGTTGTTTTGATATTTGACGACCTTGAACGTTCTAAGTTGTCGGAAATAGAGTGCTTTGGTTGCATAAATGAATATTGTGAGAATCAGAATTTCAATACAATTATTATTGCAAACGAAGATATGATAAAAGAAGAGGCAGGAGTAAAACACACATATAAGGAAATAAAAGAAAAACTTATACAGCGGACAGTAAAATTTGAAGTGGATTACAAACGTGTTATTGCAGGTGTTTTGGCAGAGAATAACTGGAGTAATACGCGTTATGCCCAGTTTTTAGGTGAAAACGTAAAGATGATTACTTCGATTTTTTCTGGTATAGGAACGGATGGCAGATCATTAAACGAAAAAGCAAATAATTCATGTAAGAAAAATAATTATAGTAAAGAACATCGGGAGGAAGAAAGGCGCATAATAACATTACAGAAAAAGCGTCCACATAATATTCGTAGTCTGAAGTGTGTATTGCAGGATTTTGAGCGTGTATATATTTTGTTGGAAGAAAAACAGATTAAAAATAAAGACCGCTGGCTTGCTTCATATATAGCATATGTATTTGCCTATCGGGCTGGACTGATATCAGAGGAGACTGAATATGGTAATTTGTTTTCACAAGATAATTTAGCCATATTATACCCTGGATATTATAATTCCAAGTATATGATAAGCGGAATTATTGATTGGATTAAATCAGGCAGGTGGAATCAGAAAAGATTGAATATGGAGCTGGATGATGTAATTGAGCGAGATAAGGCGAAAAAACCGGAAGATATTGTGAGAACGAATTCAATTGTTGATTTGGAAGATGATATCATAATAAATGGATTCACAGAGGTGAGATCATTGGCATACGAAGGTCACATGTCGTTTAGTGAGTATGTTTTATTGATTGAAAATGCATGTTGGGCAAGAAAGTATAACATTAGTATTCCTGAAGTAGATTGGAATAAGATCCAGACAACAATAAAACAAAAAATATCAAAAGCCCAGGAAAATGACAATATTCAAGGAAAATTACGAAGAAGAATTAGTATTGACCAGCGAAGCAACTTTACGGATAAGGAGTGGGAAACATATAAAATTATAGAATCGGCATTTGAGGAAGAGCAGTTTGTTTATGCAAGAAATCAGAATCAGTACATCAAGTTGATGAAAGAAAGTTCGTGTGCAGCATTTGAGTATGCAAAAAGGCATAGATTTGATGTATTTAATCTTTCTATGTCGGAGGTCACAGCAACTGCATTTGAGCGGGAATCAAATGCAGATAAACACTATTTTCCTATGTATTTTGAGGGGGTATGGAAAGAATATAAGAGTATGCAGGGCATAAAACTGGAAGAAACGGAAGATGGTTTTAATAATTTGCAAGACCGGCTGAAAACTCTTCTAAAGAAATATAAAAATGGCGGCAAGCAAATTGCAGCAGTTCATACGGAGAAATTTATTGGAATTGTTCAGAAGATGTTAGATACAAGCATACAGAGTCAAGATTAATGATCACAAATGTCAGGTGTACATGAGGTAGTATGAATAGTAGGCAATGCCATTAAGCTAACTGTTCGCTATGAACCCAAGGTGTCAGGTGCACATGAACGAGATATGAACAGGGAAGTATAAGGTTGTTCGTACCTCGTTCATGGACATTTGGACATAGAAAATATACTCTTCGCAAAAGCTTGGTTTGCTGTATAGAAACGGATATAAAATGAACATATGATCATAGATGGTGATATGGCGATATCGCTGATTGAAGTTCCAGAAGATTTGCAATTTTGATGTCTTTGATGTATAATAACAATAAAGAAAGCATAGACTTCTAAAAAGTATCAAAGGAGGCAGAGAGAATGGCACTGATGAATGATGTGTATAGCTATATAGAAAATAACTACAAGCCAAATGAACCAATCTTTTTGTCAGAATTGAATATTCCCGGCATGAAAGCCGTGTCTGTCCGGCAGCAGATGAAGAAGCTGACGGAATCCGGGCGGCTGAAGCGATTTGATACTGGAATATACTATATTCCTAAGAAGTCAATGTTTCGTTCTGGTTCAAGCCTGTCAGTGGATGAAGTTATTAGAAGAAAGTATCTGGCAGACGGGGTAAACTGCTGTGGTTATGTTGGAGGAATTCTTTTTGCAAACCAACTCGGTCTGACCACTCAGGTTCCCGGAGTATATGAGATTTACACGAATAAGGCCACAACGGAGTACAGAGAAACAAAGTTAGCAAATCTGCGGGTGATTTTGCGGAAGCCATACTGTGCGATAGATGAGAAAAATGCGGCAACACTTCAGTTTCTGGACTTGTTAAAGGAAATTGTGGATATCTCAGAAGTAGAAGGAGAAGAACTGACAAACCGTTTGATTGGCTATATGAAAAAGAAAAGCATCGGATTTGAAAGTATGAGACCGTATTTGCCGTACTATCCGGAACGGATTTATAAAAATATGTATGAGGTGGGGTTATTAAAAGGCGTATCTGCATGAGAATCGAGAAGAATTTACAAACGCAGTCAATCTGGCAAGTGAATATTTTCACATCCTGCCGATTATTGTAGAGAAAGATTATTATGTGACGATGATTCTACGGGAACTGTCGGAGCGTCAGGACTTTATTGTGTTCAAAGGCGGCACGTCACTTTCCAAATGTCATAAGGCAATCAAGCGTTTTTCTGAGGACATCGACATTACGATAGACTCCAAGCTGACACAGGGGCAGATGAAAAAGCTGAAGGAATCCATTAAAGCGATTGCAGAGCAGTTATGACTGTCCATCCCGAATATTGATGACACACGCAGCAGGAGAAGCTACAACCGTTATATTCTGGAGTATCAATCTGTACTTTCAGAGCCGGATGATGCTGTCCAGACTGCTGTGCTGATGGAAACCTCATTTGCAGAAGTGTCCTTTCCGACTGTTGTTCTGCCAGTCCATAGCTATATTGGAGACATGATGGCAGAAGAAGCTCCAGAAGAACTTGAAAATTTTTGCCTGGAACCTTTTGAAATGAAGGTGCAGGGGCTTGACCGCACTTTAGCAGATAAGGTTTTTGCCATTTGTGATTACTATATGCAGAACCGGGTGAAAAAGCATTCTCGTCACATTTATGATATTTACAAGTTGCTTCAGATTGTTCCACAGACGAAAGAGTTTAAGGTACTTGTAGAAGAAGTACGGGGCGTGAGAGCGATGACAAATATCTGTCCGTCTGCGCAGCCGGATGTGAACGTTCCGGAGATGTTGAATTTTCTGATAGAGAACGAAGTTTATAAAGAGGATTACGAAAATATCACGGTCCGTATTCTAGAAGAAGATGTAACTTATGATGTAGCAATCGAGGCCGTCAAAAAGATTGCAGCATCGGGAATGTTTGAGTAGCATGATTGTATGAAAGAGTAGGGATAAGAGGCAATGCCATTACAAAACTTGAGGTGTCAGGTGCAGATGAACGTGTTGTTATAGATAATATGGCTTTTGTTACAGAGAAACAGATATAAAGTAAAAATATAGCCCCTAAGCAAATGAAATTTGTTGATATTGTCTTTAATTCTGTATATACTATATATACAGATATGAATCTGTTGCGTGGAAACGCATTAATATTTGGGCTGGTCGAAAGACCCAGGTCCACCAAATGGCGGGTAAGACACCCGCCATTTTTATACGGGGAGAATATGAAAGAATTAAGTGTTTTTGTTGATGAGCCTGGTGATTTTGGAGAGTATGATTATCATGTGCCTTATTATCCAGTTTCAAGTTGCGGATTTGATTTGTACATTAAAACTTGCAGAGTTGAAATTGAAAAATCATTTGCTGTCAAAGTCGGAGTTGTATTTCTTTGGGGATGAAAGAACTTTGAAGAAAAATTACTTAAAACCATTGGCTAAAAAGGAATTATAGTGCTCAGTTGTCAAGACACGCGAAGTCAGGGCATTGGCACTAGATGTGTCAGGAAAGAATTACCATTAAGACGTCTGTAAGGGTTCTGAAAACCAACGACAATGATAAAGGATCGAGAGTGCCTTTGTAGGCATGCAATAATACTGCTGGGGGAGAAAAATGTACAACTACTCAAACCTATGTGACTACGAATTTGAAATATTATGCAAAGACATAATGCAGAAGAAACTCGGAAAGCCGCTGCAGATATTTGCGAGAGGCAGGGATGGCGGCATAGACATAACGGATGATACGGTGAAAAAGAACGTTGTCATTCAGGTTAAGCACTACATAAAAAGCAAGTATGCAGATCTGCTTTCGAGCCTGAAGAAGGAAGTTGCCAAGGTGGTTGAACTTGCCCCAGACGAATATTATGTGTGTTGTGCGGTGGAACTTACCGCGGCAAATAAGACGGAGATTTATGGGATGTTCTCGGAGTATATGGAAGACTCTGGCAACATTTTGTCGCTAAATGATATAGATGAATTCCTTCAGGACCCAGAGAACGAGGATATAGTTCGGAAACATTACAAGCTGTGGCTTGAGTCCACAGGGGTGCTGGGCGATATTTATAACAGGGATATTTTTATAGACTGCGAGACGCTGCTCTACGATATAGAGAATGAGCAGAAGGAATTTGTTGAGACGACGGCTTACAGGCAGTGTATAGACATACTTGAACAGGACAGGCTGCTCATGATATTGGGGATGCCAGGAACGGGCAAGACTCTGACGACCAAGATGCTGGCGCTTTACTATGCGGCGAGTGGTTACCGGATCGTATATACGACAAATGGGGATCTGCAGAGCATCAAGAAAGCACTGTCCACAGATAAAGATTCAAAGGAGATCATTTTGCTGGATGACTGTCTGGGGCAGTATTATTTCAGGATGAAAGATACTCAGGAAAATGAGCTCATGTCGTTGGTTAAATACGTCTTAATGCACAAGAATAAAAAGCTCATAATGAATTCCAGGGTGACTATATTTCAACAGGCAAAAGAAACGTACATAGATCTGCACAGTTTTATTGAATCAGAGAAAATAAAGCTGCAATTTATAGATATGTCCATGATGACCATCGAGGACAAGGGTAGGATCTTCAAGAATCATTTGTATTTCAGAAATATCCCATCGGACTATTATGCGCAGATAGTGAAAGATCATAATTACAGGAAAATAGTCAACCATAGAAATTACACTCCGCGTATAGTAGATTATGTGACAAGGGTGCAGAATTATAAGAGGGTTGGCAGCGGCGAATACTGTGATTTTATAATGCGTTGTCTGGATACTCCGATGGAGATCTGGAGCGATGAGTTTAACAACAGGCTGCAGCCGGAGGACAGGATTTTTCTGACCTCACTATTTTCACTTACAGATGTGAGTGTGGAGGAAGATGTTCTGCACAGGGCGTTCAATGCACGTATTGCCTCGCTTAGTTCCATAGACACGACAAAGAATGTGTGGCTTGGCGTTTTGACGAGGATGGAAGGAACATTTGTGAAGATCATCGCGCACAATGGCGTCCGGGAGATAGGTGTGCTCAATCCATCTGTAAATGATTTCCTGAAGCATCATCTGGATGAAAATGAACTGGAAGTGAATGAGATAAAGAAAAAGTCCACGGAATACCGACAGATTGTCCGTGGATTTGGCCCTGATATGAAGGATGTTATGCTGGCTGGAAATGCGTTAAGTTATAACTATGGGGACGACAGAGAAAAATATGCTGTTATTCTGACATATATATGTGAGCTTGGAATATGCAATGATGCGTACAGGGACATAGTTGGGGAATTTGTTCGTAAGCTGCCATTTTTTTATTATGAAAAGAAGATAAACACATTTACAATACTTCCGATGTTGTTTAGGGAGCCTATAGTGGGATATTATGATTCGTATGAGCTGATTTCAGCCGAGACATTTGCCAGACTGCTCATGAAGATGGATTTTGATGATTTTTGTATTTTGCAGGATGGCTTGAATGAGAACAGGATTGATCTGCATTCGAAGGTGAATATAGATTTTTTCGTATCGCAGCTGGACAGGGCAATACGTGGGTACATAGATGAATGTGACCGTGAAGAATATTACATGGAATATGATATGTATGAGCTGTTCAATGACAATATGATATTCAATGGCGAATATCAGGAGGTGGATACAGACAAGGTTGTTAAGATAGTTGCCGAGCGTGTACAGGAGGATATATACGAGGACATAATGGATAAAATGTCTGTATTTCCGCGGTTCATCTCTGATAAAATCGATATATCGTCCTATGATGTGTGGGTTGATTCAAGTGAGATTGACCAATACGTGGATGAAACTCTGGCAGATCCTGGGGAGCGGGATATCTATGATTATTATGATGATGTGGAATCGTATTCGGGCCGTCTGTCTGGAATGGACGAGCTGGATCTTATATTTGCGGAGTAGGAAGGTTTATAAATTTCAGAATTAAAAAAATATTAATCCCGCTTAAAAATATCTCTTGTATAAACTTTATCATTTACATCATCGAGACATGAATCATATCTATTGGCAATGATAGCATGACTTTTTTTCTTGAATTTCTTAAGGTCATTTACAACCTCTGAACCGAAGAATGTCTCTCCATTTTTTAGTGTTGGCTCATAGATTATGACCTTTGCACCCTTTGCTTTGATTCTTTTTATGACGCCTTGGACGGATGACTGGCGGAAGTTATCTGAGTTGCTCTTCATTGTCAGACGATATACACCTATGACACATTCTTTTTCCTGTTCAGGGGAAAAATCACCGCGATTATAGTAATCATAGTAACCGGCCATGTTAAGAACCCGGTCTGCGATAAAGTCTTTTCTGGTTCTGTTGCATTCTACTATTGCAGATATTATATTCTGAGGAACGTCGTTGAAGTTTGCCAGGAGCTGCTTGGTGTCTTTTGGTAGGCAGTATCCGCCATAACCGAAGCTTGGATTGTTGTAGTGGCTGCCGATACGAGGATCGAGACATACTCCATCGATGATCTCCTTAGTATTAAGTCCTTTAGTTTCTGCATATGTATCAAGCTCGTTGAAATATGACACACGGAGAGCAAGATAGGTATTTGCGAAGAGTTTTACTGCCTCGGCCTCTGTGAATCCCATGAACAGAGTATCTATATTTTCTTTTATGGCACCCTGCTGGAGTAGTGTAGCGAATGTATGCGCCTTGTCAGTAGATTCTTCATCGCATGACACGATAATTCGTGATGGATAGAGATTGTCATACAAGGCCTTTGACTCACGGAGGAATTCTGGACTGAATATTATGTTATGTGTATTGTATTTTTCCCTGACGGATGCAGTGTAGCCGACAGGAATAGTTGATTTGATAACCATAGTGGCATCTGGATTGACCTTAAGCACAAGCTCAATTACGGCCTCTACTGCTGAGCAATCGAAGAAGTTTTTCTTACTGTCATAATTGGTAGGTGCAGCGATTACCACGAAATCAGCATTCTTGTAAGCCTCTTCACCATCTAATGTTGCGGTGAGGTCAAGATCCTTCTCCGCAAGATACATTTCGATGTAATCATCCTGAATAGGAGACTTCTTATTATTTATAAGTTCAACTTTTTCTGGAATGATGTCAACTGCAGTCACGTGATTGTGCTGTGCAAGAAGGGTTGCTATTGACAGTCCTACATATCCGGTTCCTGCTACTGCTATATTGTATTTTTGGTCGAGTGCAGCTGCATTTGCTGTCTTTTTTTCTTCTTCAAATAGGTCAACGACTTCGAAGTCTAAGGCTTCAGCAAGTGCCTGTGAGAGATTCTTGTCTTTTCTCTTTGTTGTGATGGTATCGACCATCTTTGTTGTGGATAGTTTCTTCATACGTAGAATCCTCTCTTTTAGCTGGTGGGTGTTAGGCCACGGTTGGTATATTACTAGTCTGCAATTCTGAATGACGATTGCTGTGTTGATAACATGATGCTGTTCAGAATACTGATGTTTATGATGGCAAGATAGCATTTGGGGGGAGGAATTGTCAATGGGGAGGAAGATAGAGATTTTCGTTTGTAGTGGTTTCAAAGTATGCTATCATTAAGATAGTATATTTAGAAACCTATTTTAAACTGAAAAATTATTGAAATAATTAGAATTATAGGTTGTTATATTTAAAATGTGACAGATAACATAACAGTGTGGTATAATATAAAGCATAATAGCCTGAAGATAAGTAAGGACAACAGAAAGGGGACAAAAAGAATGAAAAAAATAAGAAAGATGATAGGTGTGTTATTCATGACCTGCATATTGCTGTTTACATCTGTAACTCAGAGTGAAGCAGCCACAGCGAAGCTGACGCAGTCAGAAAAGAAGGTTTATACCAGATGGATGATCAGCGGAATTAAAAAATCGGAGTATGGCACATATTATAATAGCAAAAGACAGGGAATAATGTTTGGGCCGAAGTTCTACGTCTATGACATTAATGGAGATGGACACAAAGACGTCATTGTAACGGGATTATTAGGACTCAGAAGTATGTCATATTCGGAAATTTATATGTATGTTGATGGTAAGTATAGAGTGATTCCGGTTAAAGGAAGTCTGTACGGAGTGTCCTCACAGGGAATATATACAGTTGAGGATGATTATACTGGAGCTGGAGCAGAGTACTATAAAACATTGACGTTATATAAGTTTGATAAACATGGCAGGATTACGAAGCATTATGAATATAGGAAAACAACTACATACTATGATATGGATAGGAATATAAGATATAAAAATGGAAAGATAAGCCAGACCTGTAAATCAATTGTTGGCAATCGATCGAAGAACATAAGTATAAAAGAGTTCAGAAGAGTAAAGTCACACATTAACAAATATAATGTTTCAAAAAAGATGCATACATTAAATAGCAGTAATATCAGAAGGTATCTGAAATAAAGAATAGCCTGCAAACATGGAATTGAATTCTTAAAGGGAGCATACAACATCAGTTGTCGATGCTCCTGATTTCTTTTTTATAAAAACTTATACGCATTGGTTCAATGCTAATTCAAGTGATAATAAATAATCAGAAGGATACTAGTGGTGTCTGGGACAAGTGAACATCCTGTGAAATTTGCTCCCGCATGTCCCGGAATTAAAGAAAAAAATATTCCATAAGGGTTGTGCAATTTGTTTTTTATGATAAGCTGTAATAAAATGTAAATGGTTTATAAACATATATTCCTGGATTGAAATTTTCTTGACAGTATACATTTATTTAAAGGATGGTGAAATTATGGAAAATAAGCCTATGGTATTTGTTATCATGCCTTTTAGTGAAGATTATATGGCACTATATGAGGAATTAAAAATACAATTTGGCGATGAATTTGATTTTAAAAATGCTGGAGACTTGGATAATCAGCAAAATATATTGCAGGATATAGTTGAAGGTATTTATCAATCTAGTGTAATAATTGCTGATTTAACTGGGTTAAATGCTAATGTGTTTTATGAATTAGGTTTGGCTCATGCTATGAATAAGAAAGTTATTATAATAACACAAGATATAGGAGAATTGCCATTCGATATAAAGTCGTATCGAGCCAATGAATATAGTCTTAAATTTAATAAATTACCTATATTGATTGATGAGTTGAAAAAATTATTATCTGGGGCAATTGATAATAGCGTGAAATATGGAAACCCAGTTTCAGATTATATTTTGGATTTCTATGATAAAAAATTAATAGAACAACCAATAACTGAAAAACATTATGACACAACTAATGATATAGATAAAGAAGTAATAGATGTGTCTACTTCAAATGAGCTTGATGGTAATACAGATAAAGGGTATATAGATAATATTGCTGAAATTGAGTGTAATTCGAATAAGATGACCGAAGAGATTCTTTGTATGGGTTATGAAATGAATGACATGAAGAATTCAATATGTTTGACAGTAAATGAAATGAATAACTTAAAAAAACATAATGGTGATATAGATACTGGGTATTTGAAAAATGCATGTAGAAAACTGGCTGAGCCTATGGATGAATTTTCCCAAAAGTTAAAAGACCATGTATGTAAAATATCCTCCTACTGGGATGTTATTGAAAATAATTATCTATCTCTGCTCGATAATGAATATGTTAAGAATATAAATAATATTGATAGTGTAAAGGAAACTATGGAATCACTGAGGGGGATGCAAGAAGCCATCTATTGTTCTAATAGTAATATAGGGGGATTTGTGGATGTATTGAGAGGCAGCTTAGGTGTAGAGCGACGATTAAATAAGGCTGTATCTATGCTTATAGCTGAGCTGGAAAAATATTTAAAAATGACGGATACAATGTATGCATCTATAGATAGAATATCATCCAAAGGGCAAATTGTAATAGATGCACTAGAAAAAAGTGGTAGTGATGATAAATAAAAAACATGTTAATTAATAAAAAGGAATGCAGAGATATTAGAAGAAATATTTATGATATAAAAATGAATTCATAAAATAAAGTTAGATATGGTGTTAAGATTAATGAAAATGTGTATTAAGTGGAAGCGATAAAAGATGTGAGTGATACACAGGTGGGGGGCACATATAAAATCTTATACCATTATATTGCTGTGATGACATAGATCAATTATTATATTAGCGTTTACCGGATTGATAATTGAAATACTTGAAAAAGCATTGTTTTTTTTGTGGATATCGCATATACTAATATCAACAGAACCCAACACGCCTCTCAACGATGCGGACCACGTTGGGTCTTTTAATTATAAGGAGAAAGTATATGGGGAGACTAAAACATCATCAACCATCAATGTCAATTGATGAACAGGTGGAGAATTTAAAGTCGCTGGGATTAGTTATCGGCGATGAAGATTATGCAATAAACATATTAAATGATATATCATACTTTAGGCTGATAAAGGCATATAGTTTAGGGTTTAAGGCTAAAAATGGAAGCTATGATGAAGGCGTAACGTTTGAGCAGATTGTGGAGTTATACTTGTTTAATGCTAATTTCAGGCAGATAACATTTGCTGAGATAGAGAAGATAGAAGTAAATGTTAGATGTAGAATTGCCAATCATTTTGCTGAAACATATGGTGTCCTTGGCTATATGAAGTCTGAAAATTTTGTTGATGAGGAGTATCACAGATTATTTTTAGATGATATAGAAGAGGAAGTTGGTCGGAATTCTAAAGCACCTTTTGTGAAAAATTTTAGAATCAATTATGAGGGTGGAGATTTGCCAATATACGCTTTGGTTGAGGTGTTCAGTTTTGGAACTCTTTCAAAGTTTTATAAAAATATGAAGAATACAGATAAAAAAGCAGTAGCTAAAAGTTTTGGGATTGGATATACATATCTGGAAAGCTGGTTGGAGAGCATTTCTTATGTACGAAATATTTGTGCACATTATGGAAGATTGTACAATGCAAAACTCTCGAAGACTCCCATCTTGTACAAGGAATATTCACAACAGGGAATAGGAAATAATAGAATGTTTGGTGTATTATTATGTATGAGACACATTTTGATACATGATAAACACTGGAATTTATATGTTGATCAAATAGAAGCATTAATAGAGAAGTATGAAAAAGTCAATGTAAAGACAATGGGATTTACTGATAATTGGAAAGAGTTATTAGAAATAAGCTAGAATATGCAGAGAAAACAAATATTATTTGGACTGATCGAAAGATCAGGTTTCAGTAAAAGGCGGGTAAGATACCCGCTTTTTTAGTTGTGCGCTATGAGTGAACGGAACCCTAACAGGATAAATATAGATGACTATTGGTGAATTAAGAAAAAACAGCAATGATGTGATGCAATGCATGTTGCATGATGCGTTGACAAGGGGAATAATGTTGCGTATAATAAGAACACGCAACCGATGCAACAAAAGTAGCATGAGTGATTTGAGGTGAAAATATGGATGATCAGGAGAATATGGCTCTGAGCGAAGATGAAATTAATCGATACCCAGAAAACGTTCAGGAGGGACTTCGTCAGGGGGTGCCATTGAATATAATTTATAGGGACTTGGCAACGCAGTATAGCCGGATAAAACCGCCAAACAAGGATTTGCTAGCAGAGTATGTTGTCAGAGCGAAAGGCCCTGCGCGGAGTATGAGGCAGTTTGCCGAGAAAATCGGAGTAAATGCTTCGACGTTATCGAGAATTGTGAACAAAAAGACCGTGGGAGCGAATTCAGATAATCTTATTGCGGATATTGCAGCACATGCTGATAAAAATAGTGGTATTACATTTGATATGTTGATGCAAGCTCATGGGATGAATTTAGCGAGAGATATTCGTGACTTTTGGGTACATAATGCAGATATTGAGGAGATCTATGATGACCTTGTTATAAAGGCTCTATTGAACAGAGGATTCAGCATAGCACGATTAAAACCAGAGAGTCATAGGGCAATAAGCGGAAGCGTATGTTTGGACTTGGTATTGAAAACTGATGCGATTCCGAGAGGCGATGGAATCTGGGGATTTGATTTTTGCATGGTGAAGCCAGATTCTTTGAAAGCATCCAGAGAACGATTAGGTCAGATGAAGTCAATAACGGTTATTCATCATTTGTTAAAAATAGCAGGGCTCTTTGCTGAATACCAGTATAAATATGACCGGGTGTCTGTAGTTGTTACTGATAGTGATGCATTTTATGGTGTTCAGAAGAGACTTGAAAACTGTTATTTAAAGTTTGAAGTGACCATTATTTTCATAGATCTGGAAACAGGCGATGTGGTGGACGAATTTATGATTCCTTGGATTGGTGAGACAAAATGTGAGAGTGTATTTACTCAGTTACCTGAAATAGAGAAAAAGGAGTCAGAAGATGATGATTTGTGGGATTCTGGTATTGATGATTTAGAATAGGAGGGTGATCTATGGCAAGTGAACTTTATGACATTAGAACTAAAGAAGGGAAACTGTTCTGCAAATGTCAGGACAATGAGGAGGATGTTCGCCTTATTGGGAAAAACTGTAGCATGTCGATACAGGAACTTATTCGTAAAGCCTATGATCCAATGTATAGGTGTTCTAGAAATAAGAGGAGGTTGAAAGAAAATAAAGGAGACATGCAAAATTAAACAGAGATATTCTAGGTGTCCCTGCGGTATGATCGCAGTAGAGGACGGATGATCCACCGTTGGTCTGCTGCGCAAGTAAAGACTTCAATCATACTGAGCAACCAGAGAAAGCCGGATTTTTATATTTTAGCGCGTTTGAAATTTTATATTGTTGCTTTTGAGCGTAAACGTATGATGTGGAAATTGTAGAGAGTTAAGCCGGAGCAGACAGAATTTCATACTTATAACTTGGATGATAGTTTAAACCGAGAGGTAAGTGTGTCATTTTGTCTGCTTTGGCTTTTTTCTTTAGAAAAAATAAATGTAAAAGTAGAAATGTTAGTATACATAATAGGAACAGAATCCATAGTGAAGTCATGGATTTTGGTGTAAAATTTGAAGTTTTTTAATGCCGAAAAGGGAAGGAGGTGTAAGCGTGGTTGGTATAGATGGACATAGAGAGGAGTATATTCTCGGTCAAAATATTAGAAAGTACAGACTGAAAAACGGCTGGTCTCAGAAGAACCTGAGTGATGTCGTGGATATCGACCGCGCTGACATTTCCAAGTATGAAAATGGTGTCAAGGGAGAGATGGGATTTAAAACATTAATAAAATTTGCAACGGCACTGGGGGTGAGTGTTAATAATCTTCTGACTGAAGAAGAGATATCTGTTGAGTTTGGCGAGAAAATTGGGGAAGAATTTTTAAAATTGACACCAGATGGGCAGGATGTGATTAGAAAAATGATGAAATTTCTTCAATCACAGCAGAAAGTTGGATAGATGTATGTGAGAAATAGCCTACGCTTTTCTAATTTTAGACATGTAGATAGAGGTGTGGTAAATTGGCCACGTAAAGTGTGGTGTGCTCGCTATCTGCAAGCCTTGATTATTTTGTTACCATAAAGACAGGTCAATGGACAAGTCCATAGGAATCAAATTAAACGTCTAGTGGTAGGACACCGAAATAAATAAAAGCATTTCAGTTTCGATTTTAGATAGTTTGAAGTTGACCAAAGTAGAATGAGTGTGTGTCTTGGCGTTACATTTTAGATGTACGGCAAATATAAATGAGGAGGTGTTTATAATCGACAGTAAAAGGTTAATATTAGAGTTGTTTTTATTTATTCTTGGCATATATGGAACAAGAATATTTGATTATTTGTATACTTGGGTGCAAAAGAGGGATATACAGCTATTAATATTTTATGTTGTATTATTCATTTTGATACATATACTTTTGAACTCGGGTCTGTAATGGTGGCAATTATTCGAAGAACATAAGTATAAAAGAGTTCAGAAGAGTAAAGTCACACATTAACAAATATAATGTTTCAAAAAAGATGCATACATTAAATAGCAGTAATATCAGAAGGTATCTGAAATAAAGAATGGCCTGCAAACATGGAATTAAATTCTTAAAGGGAGCATACAACATCAGTTGTCGATGCTCCCGATTTCTTTTTTATTAGAAATGTCTACGCATTTGTTCAATGCTAATTCAAGTGATAATAAGTAATCAGATAAAAAGAATACAGGTTCGGGCATAGCACAGGTGATATATAACTATCATCGTTAATTATGCATTGAAAATTTTCCCTGTTTTGGATAAATATCTAAATTGTAAGAAATAAGGAAAGACCGGTCGTCGAAAAGCTGATCACAGGATCGGCTTTTACCTTGAATTCCCTGACACATAATGTTATTATTACATAATGTTAAGAAATATTAATATCCAGAAAGGCGACACACCATGAAAAAAAGATCTGCAAAACTAATCATAGCATTATCCCTGATATTGGCAGTGGCAGCAGCTATTGTCATTATAAAACTGGCGGCTACAAATGAGGACAAGAGTGTGGTTAAGGGGGAGACGACTGAGATTTCAGGCACTACACAGCAGGCTGTAGCGGCTATACCGGAGGATGCAGACGGAATCTATGCCAGTGCCGATGGGCAGGCATATTATTACAGATCAGGAAATAAGGTGTTAAATGCAGGCTGGTACGATATGTCAGATACCCTTAAGGTGGAGGTGGATTCCGACGGACATGCAGTAACAAAGTATGATTCAAAGGCAGGACATCTCTATCAGTACAGTGCTGATGCGGGAAAATGGGTTGTTGCCACTGAGCCTACATATGAGATAGATACAAATACATATTGCTTTGATACGGATGGTAATCTGATCAGAAGCCAGATTGCAGGGGACGACAAGAACGGATATTATTTTGTCGATTCAACTGGCTGCAAGACGACATCCGAGGAGATCCAGATGGCAGTTGAGCTGGTCATGGAGAATACGGATTCTTCAATGAGTGATGATGAGAAGCTTCATACTTGTTTTAACAAGATAAGGAGTTATGAATACGAGAGGGATTATGCCACAGTGGATAGTGCGGCGCAGTTTTCCGAGTTTGCTGTTTACGCGATGACCAATGAGGTTGCAAATTGTTATAAATATGCGGCAGCATTTGCCTGTGTAGCCACAGTCCTCGGCCATGATGCAAGAGTCATATGTGGGCAGATGCCGGCATATTATGGTGATGGGCTTACAGATCACAGTTGGACGGAATTGTGGGACGATGCGACAAATAGCTGGCTGGTATATGATGCCTGTCTGCAGAGAGAAGAGTATTATGGTGAGGATCGGGCCAAATATTTTCCTGGAGAAAGTCCTGTGGATAGCACAGCTCAGCTGATGATTGAAAACGGTAAGGTTACCTGGAAATGGATATAGAGGCTGTCCTGCAAAGATATAGTTAAAAAATTCTCACTCTGTAAGGCGCGGCATTATTGACAATGATTATGGAAGAAGATATGCAAAAGGTAAATCAAAACGGTGCTATCAATTTGACTCCGGAGAGTAATATAGAGCGTGCAATGGGAAGAGGATGGATTCCGATTGAGTAGTTTGAACGTTATTCTATATTAAAAGAAAATATGCATATTAGGGTAAAGCAAAGGGCTGAAGATTTGTAGATCTTCAGCCCTTTGGCTGTTTAGAATGAATAAAAGCTGGAGTATGTTCCGGCAAATATACAGACAAAAAATATTATGTATAACATCATGAGTCCAGATAGAATTGTTCCGATAATTCCACATACTTTGCCAGCTTTGGCAAAACCGTTTGGAACGCCACCGCTTAGTTCGGTCGACTGTTTCGTCAGGATAAGACCGATGATTCCACATGTAAGACCAAATAGCCCACATACAACACAGGATAGGATAATACTACATATTCCGAGAACCATGGATGCGATACCCTTGCCTTGACCTGGGTCAACAGGAGGTTTTCCATAACCCTGTCCGTTGTATCCGGAAGGATATGGATTGTAGTACTGATTGTTGTATGAATTTTGTGAGTACTGATTCTGGCTGTACTGATTCTGGCTGTACTGATTCTGGCTGTACTGATTCTGGCTGTACTGATTCTGGCTGTACTGAT
>OGXW01000974.1_pt1 | contig 21898 bp, 22 predicted proteins | sample 1576341 | NCBI WGS metagenome assembly OGXW01 (sample SAMEA3541592, study PRJEB24748) | human gut metagenome | biome: human gut; feature: human-associated habitat; material: faeces | place: China | collected 2012
GACAGGACAATAGAAAAAAATGGTTTAAAAGAAGCAACAGGGAAATTAAAAAAAGGGTTAATTACATTCAGTCCTCTTGCTCAGGGACAGCTCACCGACCGCTATCTTAACGGAATCCCAGAGGACAGCCGTATCCGTACAGATGGCAGATTTTTAAAGGAGAGTGCTCTGGACGGACACAGATTAGACCAGATTCGCAGGCTCAATAATCTGGCCTCTCAGCGAGGTGAGAAGCTTTGTGATATGGCACTTGGCTGGCTGCTTCAGCACGATGAGGTCACAAGTGTACTGATTGGTGCATCCAAGCCACAGCAGATTTTGGACAATGTAAAGGCTGTTTCCTGTGCTCCGTTTACAGAAGAAGAGCTTCAGCTTATTGATGAGATTTCTCTGAAATAATACAGTACTTATGTGCTCTAATAATCTATATACAAAATAAAGTAATATAAAATAATGTTATAGATAAAATCAACTTAAGTTAGCAACAACAAACCCAAAACAGAGGAGAAATACATGTGGACAATATTTCGTATAGATGAAGCCGATTTCGGCTGTGAAGAGCGCCTGCCTGGAGAACCACTCATGGACTTAATCACTCTCGAAAGTGATATGGGCGAGACCCTGCAATTTGAAGTTTCCGATGAATGGCTCATTATGCAGGGACTTGAAGAAGGCGATGAGTGGCCAGAGGAAATAGTAGATGACTCATTATTTACTTTTTAACAGCCACTTTTGGTCGATTTTCTTTAGTTCATCTCCAAAGCGGATATGAAGCCTAACTGAGCCTTCCAATTGCTCAATCTGCTCAATTATGCCTTTTCCAAATTTAGGATGTGAGATTTCATCATCAATATTGAATTTGACAGCACTGTCTCTCTTTTTCCTGTAATCCTGTTCCCGCTGATACTGGTCGAAAATCGGAATTGTCTTATCCGCAATATTCCTTTTCTTAATCACCTTATCATAGTCATGCTTCATAAGCCCCTCGCCCGCTTTATAGTAAGGAGTCGGAGCCGCTCCCACCAGAGAACAGCAGTATTTCCATGCACTTCCATGTATTCCCGGCTGCCAGTTATACTTGTCCGGAATATCCATGTTGTACTGCATATAGTGAGCGTATTCGTGCTTGTACAAATCCATCCTATCTGCCTTAGACAGTGGTTTTGCAAGGGAATATCCTATAAAAAGCAGGGAAAAATAAAATTCTTCCTCATCATTTCCCAGTCCGGGGGTGTAAGCTCCGAGCCTGTCCTCATCGAAGCCAAAATTAATTGGAACCTTTGCAGCATTTAAACCAAACTGGCGGTCAAGCTTCTGGTAGAGGAAGCGTATCTCTGCTGTGTGTATTTTGGTTTCATTTTCCAGTAATTTTCTTATGTTTGAATCTATGTGCATATTTTATCTCCAATTCCTCGAATTCCTAACCTCATCCTCTTTCTCACTAGCCCTTGCATATATATTGGTGGCAGTCATGGATTTATGCCCCATCCGCTGTTGCAGCACCAGTATATTATGCTGGGCTTTATAAAATTCCATGGCAAAGCTGGACCTCAACTTATGTACACTTATATCACTGCGGCCTATGGATGCCTTGACATATTTTTTTAACATCTGCTGGATTTCGCGAATAGATAGCCTGTCCCCATCAATAGTGGTGAAGAGGGGAGTATTATCCGTGAATTTCTCTCCTGCAAGCTCCCTCGATTCCAGATAATCCCTGATATATTCCCTTGCCTCGTCAGAAAAAAACACCTTGGACGGCGTCTTTGCCTTTTTGTGTCCCTTCCTAAGCGTCACGACATAGCACTCGTTATTGTCCGGATGCATGCTGTCCTCAAAAATCACCACATCCCTGACATTGAGTGAATGAAGCTCCGAGATTCTAAGTCCTGTGTCTAAAAACAAGAAAACAATTGCCAAATCACGTTTTTTATACTTCTCATGATACATAAGCTGTCTTGGTGTAAGCCCTGCTCCAGATTGTATACAATTTAACAATTGCTCCTGCTCAGACCGGTTCAGATAAATGACAAATTCGCTTTGTGACACCTCAACCTTCTGCGCCCCGGAAACAGGATTAAACTCAAGCTTTTGCTCTGTGTTAATCAGATAATTGTACAAAACAGACACAGAGGTCTTACGCCTTGCCCTTGTTTTCTCAGACAAATTCTGGTCATCCATCCAGGACAGAAACCTGTCTATATCCAAGGGAGTTATCTGGCGGATATCATCTATGGTCAGTTCCTTTACAGTTTTCTCTGGAAAATACTCATAGTTGTTCACTGCATACTCAAAGAAATACAGTATGTCTCTGGCATATGACAGCCTTGTCAGAATCGCTTTGTTGGACGCTCCATAATAAAAGTAATTATGGGTAAACTCTGGCAGGCGTTTTATTAATTCTATGTACTTTTCATTATCTGTTCTGGGTGTCTGGGTTCCATTCATGTGATTTCTCTCCATAGTCTATATATTTTATTTATATCGGTCCACCATTCGAAGCTGTCCATGGCAGCTTCTCTGATTTGTTTCTTTAAAATTATACCCTATATTTCCATTATCTGCAAATATAACTTAAATTATACGCACAGATATATGCACCTCTCTCATATTTGCCATCACAGCCGAACCAGCCATTGACAGCTTCTCCGTGTACACGGCAACAAAAACCTGCCACACTGGCAGGTTTTCAAAGTCTGTAATCAATCTGCAATTTTTCCAACACACTCCGCAATCGTACTGACAACCATCTTCATATCTAGTGGCTTCGCCAGATGCGCATTCATACCTGCATCCAGACATTTTCTTTCATCCTCATAGAAAGCATTTGCAGTCATGGCTATGATAGGAATTGTCTCTGCCTCCGCATGCTTTGAAGCTCTTATGGCTTTTGCTGCAGATATGCCATCCATCACAGGCATCATTAAATCCATGAGGATCACGTCATATGTACCTGCCTCTGAGCCCTCAAATTTATCCAGGGCTTCCTGTCCATTCTGCACCTTTTCTACATGGGCTCCCTGTTCTGTAAGGAGGAACTCAATTATCTCCATATTCAGCTCATTATCCTCTGCCACCATGATATTGAGTCCGCTGATATCTGCATTTTCGACTTCCTCTGACTGCTTAAGGCTTGCCTCATGGTCGATTTCAAATGGAATCACGACTGTGAAGCAGCTTCCCTCGCCCAGTTCGCTTTCTACACTTATTGTTCCACCCATTTTATCTATGAGCTGTTTGACAATAGACATTCCCAGTCCGGTTCCCGTATAATTTGACCTGGATGATGTATCAGCCTGTACAAAAGGATGAAAAAGCTTCTTTTCTACAAATTCCTGAGACATGCCCACACCTGTATCCCTGATTTTAAACTCACAGGTTATGGTATCCTCTGTCTGCTCAAGCGTTTTCATGCTCATGTGGATTTTTCCATTTGGCTTATTATATTTCACACTGTTGCTGAACAGATTTATAAGAATCTTCTTCAAGTGCAGAGGGCTTCCCAGAATGTTTATTCCGGTGTAGTCATCATGCTCACCTGTTACCTCAAGCCCTGCTTCCTCTGCCTGAAATGACACTGCTTCCACTGTCTCATTACAGATTCTATCCAGATTAAACGGCTCATGACTCAGCACAACTGCGTCTGTATCAAGCTTTGCCATGTCGAGGACATCATTTACCAGAGATAAAAGTAGTTTTGACGATACTTCTATCTTATCCAGACATTCTTCTTCCTTATCCTGATTGCCTTTTGTCTTCCGGATTATCTCAAGCATTCCCATGATTCCATTTATAGGGGTTCGGATATCATGAGACATATTTGCCAGAAACTGTGATTTTGCAGCGGCAGCCTTTTCCTTGCTGGCAATTGCCTTTCGAAGCTGCTTATTTATTTCCATTGATTCCTGAAGCGACTTCACATGGTTTTGCTCTGACTGCTGGATAAGCAGATCCTTGTAATGGTTTTCCTGCTCCAGAGCTTCCAGCATAGCCGCTGTATCACCGCACTTGCAGGCATAGTTATACTTAAATTCTGCACCTGTGATTCCAACCTTTATCTCATTAGGGTGTTCTGATATATGCTTGTCCATGGCGCTAAGTATGGAGTTTATAAGCGCATCATCCCCTGAATCCATTCCACAATCAAACAAATCCTTGCATGAATCTATAAATTCTGCCGTGTACATCTCATCCATTCTTGAGAGAATCTGTGCCTTGTATATCTCATACCTGTCCATCTCTCCCAGCTTGTACGACAGCATTGCCGCACATAAATGCGCATCATTTGGTATGATGCTGTCGGCATGGTATTTTGTGATAGAGGTCTCATAGGCTTCCACTGCGTCCTCCAGCAAATCCATCCTCATGTAGAGGAGCGTCTTGTTGATGTATACATAAGCCCCCATATCTGATTCACTATTTGAAATGAGCTTTTCGGCAAGTCCAAGATATTCATATGCCATATCATAATTTTTTTCAGCAATATATGTAATTGCAATATTATTGTATTCATATGGATAGTAATATATATCCTCATTATCCTGTGCTATTTTAAGCGCAACAGAATAATAATAACGCGATACAGCATATTCCTTCTCGCAGTGGGTAGCAACCCCCATCAGATTAAAGCAGGATATCATATTTGGTATGTAGGGATAGCTCTGATAATCCATCAAAAACGGCTCAAGAATCTCCATTGCTTTTCTGAAATCACCATAATGGTACATAAGAACAGCATAATTAAAATACAGATATATTCTGCTCTCCGTTTTCTCCTCATCCCTTTGCAGAGCCTTTTTGTAAAAATCAATCTGCTCCTCAACAGGACGTTTCTGTATTTCCTCTATCTCATTTAAAATGTCTTTTGTATCCATACCCCATGCCCTCATCGTAATTACAGTTACTACAGTTCCCCTAAAATATCTCTTAATGACTCCTCTACCTTCCTGCAGCGCTTCGCAGAAATATCCTCCATAGTGGGATTACAATTTTCCATCAGATATGGATGTCCCACATATGAAAGCATTGTCCTGTCATTTTCATTATCTCCAAAAGCAGCCATCTCCTCAGCACGGATTCCAAATCTCCTGCCAAGCTTCTCAAGGGCTTCTCCCTTGCCTGTTCCCTTTGCCACAAAATCCACCCAGCTGTTACCTGATACGGTTATCTGGCAGTCATCCCCTGCAAACTTATCAAAAAACTGCTCGGTTGCATCCTTTTGCTTTTCAGGCTCTGCAAAATAAGATATCTTTATGATTTCCTCTTCTATTCGCTCTGGCGAATCAATCACTGTCACATGATTGCCCACCACATCTCTTACATGCGCCACAAAGCCCGGACTTTTAGGTATCAGATAACAGGTTCTCTCTCCTGATATTACAATCTCACAATCCGGATGGTCTAAAATCGTATGGCATATATCCAGTGCCAGACTATCCTCAATGTGGGTCTTTACCTGCACCTGATTCATATGCATTACCAGCGACCCATTTTCACACAAATATGTGATTTTCTCCTTTACCGGTGCAAACAAACGCTGCAGGCTGTGGTACTGTCTGCCACTTGCCGCCACAAAATATACCCCCTTTTTTGTCAGCTCGTCTATTAGGGGAAAAAGCTCAGGGTCACAGCTCTGTGCTCCGTTTAACAATAATGTACCATCCAGATCACTGGCAATCAGTTTTATTTTCGACATATAATCCTCCGAAAATTTATTATCTAGCTTTATTCTATCAATTCCATCTCTTTGGCATCTCCGACGCAGATTCCATTACGATTATTACGTTTTACACAGTATAGACAATTGTCAGCCTCATGCAGAAAATCCCAGCTTTTATTTAATTCGGTTGGAACTGTAACACATATTCCCTGGGAAATGGTCACAATCGATGAGCATTTCGAATATTCATGCTTCAGCTTTAAGTCTGCTATATTTTGCTTCAGCCATTTAGCCTTTTCAATTATCTCTGCTCTTGACAGCCCCTTGTATATGACAATAAACTCATCGCCACCATATCTGGCGCAGAATATACTCTCACACTGCATATCACTTAGCACCGCCGCCACCTGTATGATACAGTTATCTCCTGCATTATGTCCGTAGTTATCATTGTATTCCTTGAAATAATCTATATCCAGAATCTCGATTCCATAGGGAACCTTATCACGCAGACAGTCATCCATCATCTGTTGTGAATAATCTGCCAGCCGGTATCTGTTAGCTAAGCCTGTCAGGGCATCCGTCTCTGATTTTTCCGTAAGAAGTGCATTCTGAGCCTTCACCTGCTCTAATGCGGTTCTATTCCTTATCATGTTGGCAATCATTTGCTTGTCCTCTTCATCCATAACCATAAGGACCTCATAGAACTGGGTAGATGCCTGACGGTATTTTTCCATATCATTCTGCATCTTATAATAGCGTATCTTTAAAGCCAGAAACTGCCTCTTCATATTTATAATATCAGTGTTTTTTATAGCTGGCTCTATAAGCTTGGCAAGCTTAATACACACATCATCCTCACCTATATCAAGGGCAAGGTGACACAGTGACAGGATGTCATCAAATACATCCAGTATAGGAAATGGTCCGTTAAAATCATTTTGATTCTGCAGCCTGCGTATGATGTCCTGTATAGTCTCATCCCTTTTTTCTGTGTCTCCACAATAATGATAATATCTGGCCTCCATGCAGCCCACATATACATAATCCATATCATTAAAGTAAGGTCTGCACTGCTTATGCAGAAGCTCCACATAATCTCTGGCACAGTCCATCCTGCCCTGCAGCATGCAGCACATTGCCTGATTGTTGTAAATCATTACAAGCCGGCTCCGCTTATTTTCTTTGCCTGGAAACTTCTGATAAATATCATAGGCGGCCTCAAACTGCTCGTTAGCCTCCTTATAAATCTCACTTTGCATATACAGATAGCCCAGATTTATATGTATGCTGCACTCATTAATATGCAGATTATGCTTCTTTGCGCAGTCCAGTGCCTCCATATAATAATCAACTGCCACAGGCGGATTACCCTTGTTTATGGAGGTAATAGCCATTATAGTGTAGGCTCTGGTCAAAAGAGCCCATTGGTCTGTCTCTCTTAAGTATGGTATAGCCTTGTTAATACACTCAAACATGGACTTTATATCATTGTCCAGATAATAGGCTTCTCCCTTGTAAAAATATATAAAACCAAACAACTCGTGACAGTCCTCTTCCCTTGCAAGCTCATAGGCTTCATCACAGCATTTGATGATTTCCGCTATATTAGTTAAACGTGTATTCAGAATTTTTTCTTTTATGGCTTCAATATACATTAATAAAAATCTCCAAAATCTATTCTTTCGTACCTCTTAAATTATAGAACAAGGCTGATGCCAGAACAATCACTGCTCCAACCAGGCTCATCCTGCCCATTTTTTCACCATAAAATATGGCTACAAGTGTTGGATTTAATATTGGCTCTATCATTGAAATAAGCGACGCTCCCACCGGCGGCACCTTGTCCAGTGCCATATTGAGAAATATATATGCCAGACCAATCTGCACTATTCCCTGCAGCAAGCCTGTAGTAAGGTTTGTCATTCCCCAGTTTGTCTCCTGCATATAAAAAGGTATGCCTATCACAAAATTCAAAGCAAAGGATATAAGGGCTGATGACTCAAAATCAGCCTCTGGAATCTGTTTGATTAAAAATACCACAGCATAGAAAAATCCCGATGTAAGAGCCAGTATATTTCCTATCATTCCGCCTGCGGATAGGCTGTCAAAAAAGAAAAACATAATTCCAACTAATGAAATCACGCCTGACATAAAGGAAACCCTGTCAGGCTTTTTCTTCTGAAATATCCACATGAGAAGCATTATATATATTGGCAGGGTAAACTGCAATACTATAGCATTTGCCGCTGTCGTCATCTTATTTGCCATGACAAAGGTTAATCCCATCATGCTGTTTGCAATTACACCTAAAAGCACCTTGCTGTTAAACCTGAACCTGTGCTTTGTGAGCTTCATATATAGCAGAAATATGAAAAATGCCACAATAGACCGCATTCCATTTATAGTAAAGGATGACCATGTATTTAATTTAATTAACAATCCACCTGTAGCGAAGCATACTGCCGAAAGAGCTGTATATATAATGCCTTTTTGCTGCGCTGTCATTTTACTTACCTCAGATCTATTTTATATTATTCTTTTTAATCTTTCTGACCAAATCATTCATGAAGGCATCGCAGCCCTCTGTCGATTTACTTAAAGTCACACCATTTTCACCCGGCACCTGACGCCAGCCTATGATGTCCTCCTTGCTGTAATACTCTACCATTCCCGGCTCATCCATCTGAAAGAAAAGATATACTCCCTCCTTTAACATAGTTTCGCCCTCAAGTATTCCTGACAGCTTTGAAGCATCACGGATGTCACTCTCGTACACATGTGCATAATACCTCACCCATCTTGCCAGATTGCTGCTCCAATAGTTTCCAAGCCATGACTTGTCAAAGTCATCACCATTTTCGCTCTTGTACACAATAAGTACAACAGGAGCAAATCTGTTGGGATTCAGAATCAGCTCATATAAAGCATTCTCCGGATTTTTATCCCCCTTTATTATCTTGGCATAGTCCTTGAATTTCTGGACATCGCGCACCCTGATTTCATCATCATTGCATATTCTTGAGTAGAATGATGGACCGCTGAAATTATTTACACGTTCATCATCTGTTATCTCACTTATATCATTAAGAAAGGTGCTCACTTCAAGCCTTATTACGTCTCCATCTATATAGAGGCGGGCACGGGTATTCCACATTCTGCCCGCCACATCATCATCTATGTGGAGAGTATCTATTTTGATGGATTCCTCTTCGTAGTCCACCTTCACAGAATATCCGTTATCCTTTAAATCTATAGAGCTCAAATCCTTTGGAATATTGCCAAACACAGGATTGAACTTGTCCCTTACCCAGAAATATATGATTTTCGCTGCTTTCTCAAAGGTATGCTTTTTATTGTCATTGGCATAATCTATTGTAACTCGGTTGTTGTATACAGGATAAGCAGTCATTTTCTTTAGGTTCCTTTTGGACTTCTCACCAGCCACCTCTGACACACCATCATGATAAACCCTGTGCTTTCTGCATATTTCCTTTACCTGTGGATCCTGCAGCACCCTGTCATTAATCAGGGATACAATCATATTTACACTGATCGGTATATCTCTGTAAAAGCCGGAAAGCATCTCAATCAACTGGCGTCTGCTGAATTTAAATAGAGCCTTGCCTATGCGCTTCTCATTATCCGCCAGTACCGGAATCAGCTCATCATAGAGCTTCTGCTCTGACAGCCTGATTCTGAAATGCATACGGAGCATGCCTTCCCAGTCGCTGTTTTTGTACAGCTTGTAGGCAAAATCCTCTAATAAATCTATCATGGCATTGTCGCAGAGCTCAAGGGTTGCCACAATACTGTTAAAGCGTCTGGAATATGACTCATAGCGGGACCACAGCTGCTTGTTCTTGTAACGCATGTCATGCTCAACCTCATGCCAGCCCTCGAAAAACATGGTCTTTAACTGGATTTCAAAGGTCTTGTCTATAGCCATATTCCAAGTGGCAGGGCTGATTTTGGTACACAGATACTCCGGCAGCCTGAACACACCATTCAGTTTGATTGGCTCAAAGCTTGTGGTATCTACCTGTTTTTCTACCCATTCGCCATCTAAGGCAAAGAGGTTCTCCATTATGTCCTTTACGATATCGGAATCGTCCTTGAAATAGAGGTTAATTCTGAGACCGATTAAGTCCTGTATTTTCTTGTCATTATCATATTCCTTGTCGTTATATTTGCGCTCTAAAGAGGACGCCTTCTTGATACGGGAATACACCCTGTAAAAGACCCCACACTGATTTAATTTTTCTTCTACCAGACGTATAAGCTCCATCTCCACACTGGCTGGAACTATCACGTTTTCTCTTATTTCTTCCTCTGTAAATTTCATCCCTGCATCCTATATATTATTTGACTTGCCTGCACTCATTACATCATGAACAAAAACAGTTCATGATATATGATTATCTATGTGTATTTACAAATTGCAGCACAATTCATTTTAAGTTTCTCTATAAAACTACACTGGAAAAGCCTTCATAAATTCAAAAAGCCTGTCTGTTGCCACCAGAACCAGCAGATATTCATCTGTATCCTGAACCACAGTCTCATTATTCACAAGCCTTGCGACCTTGCCCGTCACACTGGCAGGCATACTCTTCCTGATTATGATTTTATCGCCTTCTGCAGCATTTTCAAGCCATTTTGCAATAACTTTACTTGCAATTTCGCTAAAAAGGTCTTCCTGTATCATATTTTCTATCTCTTCATCATCATCAGCGTAAAATGACGAGTGATTAGCGCAGGACATACAGTCCTCCTCCTGATCCTTCAAAAAGAAACAGTAATTTGTGTCACACGCATCCAGCTTGTCATTTAAAGCATCCTTGTCCTCTATATCAAGTGCAGATACGACCGGAATCTCCGGCAGGCTTGAGGCTTCGCGCTGTTTGTCGCATGCCTGATCCAGAATTTTTTGTATCTGTTTTAGTGTATTGTCCATTTTGTTCTCCTTGTGGTATATATCTTTATTTACTATTCTACCATATTTATTATACAAACGTTCCTGTAAGTGTAATATTTATATTTGCGCATTTTATTCTGCTTCAAATTCACCTATTTTCAGTTCTATGGCTATCAGGCTTCTCAGTCTTCTATGAAATAGCAATAAATCAATATATAAATCTCTGTTTCCCGCCATCAGATGATATTGATTTCCTATGAATGTATAGTCTCCACCCATTTCTGTCAAAAATGCTCTTATATTATTTACCATCTGCATTTCTAATTCGTGTTCGGAGTATTCTGGTGACAATTCCGCAAAATCAAACGTATATTCATCTTTTACTGCAAGTTTAGCCTGTACTCTCTGCTCAACCGGAAGTGTAAAATCGAAATTCGACTGATTCAATAAATATTTCTCATAGGTCTGTGCTTCAATAAAGTTAGTTAAAATGCGCTTAGTCCAACCATATCTTTTCGTCATTTGAATGTAAAATTCACGTTGCAAATCATCCTTACATTTTTCCATGATGATGATATTATTACTCCAGCTAATTTCTCGCACCAATGGCGCGAGTTTTTCAGAATCACGATAAGTCAAATAGACATTGCCCCTCGTGAGATTGTGGCAATTTCTCCAAGACGCTTATATTCCACCCCATCTGGACACAGTTCCGCAATCTGCTCATGCGTCTTCACCGCCTTCCACTGGTTCTGAATCACCTGTCTCTATCAGTGATTCGTTGTCAGTCATTCCCATGGTTTCTGTTTCTCCTAACAACACTCTGTCAAAATCACTCTGATACAACCGATCCTGGCGGACACGGTATTTCTCGAACTCGCTCAGTGCATGTTGCTCGGCAATCTTTGCAGAAATAGAACCTGCATTAGTCAGAATTTCTTTCCTGCTCAACCGAAGAATACCCTCAAACTGCTCCGCCCAGTCCTCCATGGTCATGGGGACTTCTTCCTCGGCTCTCAACTCCGCTAAATCCAGATAGGCGTTGACAATTCTCGCCATTGCTGAAATTTCTTCCCTGGTCAGGTAATTCTTCGCAACCACCACATCGAACTTCTGGATTTTACCATTCGGTGCATCCTTCCATGTGGTTAACCCCATATGTTCCTTTGTACCATCTGCACGGCGATAGATGGTTTCTGCCGCCGTTTCACCATGAATCGCCCAATGAAGCTGATTCTGCACCCGTGCGAAAAACAACCTTGTCGTCTGCGACTTTGCATCATAGTCAATACTGGTGGCATAGATATCTGTAATTTTTTGATAAAAACGCCGCTCCGAAAGACGAATCTCACGAATACGTTCTAACTGCTCTTTGAAATAATCCTTCGTCAGAACTGTTCCTCCATTTTTCAGGCGCTCATCATCCATTGCAAAGCCTTTCACAGTAAATTCTTCAATAATGTGGTTTGCCCATTTTCTAAACTGCACCGCACGAGGAGAATCCACCTTATTGCCCACGGCAATAATGGCACTCAGATTATAGTGATTGGTGTTATAACTCTTGCCATCTGCGGCAGTTATTCGAAATTTTCGAATAACTGAACCTTCATCAATTTCACCATCTGCAAAAATCTTTTTTAAGTGATAGTTAATTGTATGGGTCTCCACATTGTACAAAAGACCCATCATCTTTTGTGTAAGCCACACGTTTTCATCGAAATACACAGCGTTCACATCGCTTTTACCGGTAGCAGTGATAAATGTAAGATATTCCGCTGCGGACGAGCGAACGATACTGACTTCATGCTTTTCTTTTTTCATTAGCCCACCTCGATTTCTGCAATAATCTTATCAATCTCATCTCGAAGCACCTGCTCACCCGCAACAATTTCCTTAATCTCAACATTCAGCTTCACAATATCAATTTTCTCTCTGGTATCTTCTGCTTCAACATAAGTAGACACAGATAAATTGTAATCATTACCAGCCACTTCCTCATAGCTTGCCAAATGTGAAAAGTGCTTCACTTCTTCTCTCTTTGCAAACACGTCTACGATACAATCGATATTCTCTGGTGTCAATTTATTATTATTTGTAACCTTCACGCACTCGTTTGCAGCATCAATAAACAGTGTCCTATTATCTGCCCTATTCTTCTTTATTACCATGATACAAGTTGCAATCGATGTACCAAAGAACAGATTTTTGGTATCAACCATTCTCTCTTCCTCCGTTATCTTCTGGTATAAATTCAGTACATGTCATTTTGTATAACTGATTTCTACATCATCCACATATTGTTTGCCAATAGATATAAAAAAGCATATCATGAAGACATGAATTTTTCAATCTAGGCAATAGCCCGGGAAATCACAAAAAGAGAGAATACAATCTGCAATCCAGACCTATTCTCTCCCCTATAACCCTATTTAATTATTTTCCCGAAGCCTCTTCCCCTGGATTTACACTTATAAATCCATATGCTTCAAGTGTCTTAATATACTGCACCAGCCTGTTATACAGGGGTTCAGCCTTGTCACCAAATTCCTCATGGACAAGCTCAGATATCTCAATAAGATTCCTCTTACCATCTATCAGAGGCCAGATGAAGTTGCCCATCTCGTCCAGATGAATCTGTGAAATTCTTGGTTTTTTAAACAGCTTCTGCGCTATCCGGTTAAAAAGTCCTGTGTTTTCCTGAAGCAGAGTCACCTTCTTGTCCTCGGATATCTCATACTTTATCTCAGGCTTGTGGACAGGTACATATTCTAGGTAGTTTGCACTAACTGTTTCATTTTTCTTTTTATTATGACTCATAATTAGTTAGATTTTTTCTTGCCTTTCGCAACAAACCATACCATAGCAACCATAGCAGCCAGGAGAACTATTGCAAGCACAGTTGAAACTGATGCCGGAACATAAGCAGATAAATTAATATATTTATCAATTCCTAAAACTGCAAATATTGCAAGTAAAATGCCTACAAGTCCCTCTCCTGCAATCATTCCTGAGCAGAAAAGAATACCGTTGCCGGCGTCCTCATTTTTTTCTTTTGAATTCGCTTTTTCTTTCTTTTTGTCCACAATCAGACGGATAAGTCCACCCAGCATAATCGTTGAGCTGAGCTCAAGTGGGAGATAAAGTCCAATAGCTACCGGTAATGACGAAATACCGATTACCTCTACAGCGATTGAGATAAATACCCCGATAAAAACAAGTGCCCATGGGAGATTTCCACCCATTACACCCTCGACAATCATCTTCATGAGAGTTGCCTGTGGTGCAGCGATTGCTTCTGTGCCAAAGCCCCATGCCTTATCAAGAAGCATAAGAACTCCACCGATTGTAAGTGCCGCAACGATTGTTCCGATAATCTCACCAATCTGCTGCTTCTTTGGTGTAGCACCTAAGATGTAGCCTGTCTTTAAGTCCTGTGATGTATCGCCAGCCATAGCTGCGATAATACAGATTACAGAACCAATTGCGATTGCGCCCTGCATGCCATGTGCTCCAGTATCTCCTGTCATCTTGAGAAGAGCTGTAGAGATAAGGAGGGTTGCAATAGCCATTCCTGATACAGGGTTATTACTGCTGCCTACAAGTCCTACCATTCTTGATGAAACTGTAGCGAAGAAAAATCCAAATATTACAATTACAACTGCACCGATAAGCGATACCGGAATCTGAGGCGCTAACCATATAATTAAAATCATAACGATTACACCGATTCCGATGACCTTCATACTCAAATCCTGCTCTGTACGAAGTGTGCTGCCTGTGTTTGTACCCTTCATGGATTTAATAGCATCCTTAAAGGTTGTCACAATAAGTGGAAGGGATTTAAAAAGACTTATGATTCCACCCGCAGCCACAGCTCCTGCTCCGATGTATCTGATGTAATTGCTCCAGATTGCACTGGCTCCACCTGCAGCATACAGCTCACTGATAGGCAGGCTTGCCGGATATAGTACAGCATCTCCTCCAAAAGTTGTAATTGCAGGAATAAGTACAAACCATCCAATAATTCCTCCTGCAAGCATGTATGAAGCAATTCTTGCTCCACAGATATATCCCACACCGATGAGCGCAGGGTATACCTCAGCGGAAAGCTCTGTCTTAAGTGACTTAATAGGTGCCGTAACAACCCCTGACACAACCTTAAGTCCATCTACCGCAAACTTTAATACTGCAGCGATTCCCATACCTGCAAATACAGATTTTGCGGATGAACCGCCCTCCTCACCAGCCAGAAGCACCTCTGCACAGGCAGTTCCCTCTGGATATGGAAGCACTCCATGCTCTTTTACAATAAGGGCGTTTCTAAGTGGCACCATGAAAAATACTCCAAGCATACCACCACAAAGTGCAATTATGGAAATCTCTATAAGACCTGGTGTCTCCATAGTACCTTCCTTTGCCCAAAGGAAAAGGGCTGGAAGCGTAAAGATTGCACCAGCTGCAAGTGACTCTCCTGCTGAGCCAATGGTCTGAACCATGTTGCTCTCAAGGATTGAGTCCTTATTCATGATAACTCTGATCACGGCCATTGAGATTACGGCTGCCGGTATAGAAGCCGATACTGTCATACCAACTCTAAGACCCAAATATGCATTGGCAGCACCAAAAATCACCGCAAGAAGAATACCCATCACTATTGATGACACAGTAAACTCAGGGGTAACCTTGTCTGCCGGAACATATGGCTTAAAATCTTCCTGTTTCATAATATAATTCCTCCGTTTTGTTAATAACAGGATTTAAGAATATCATAAAAACAGGAAATTTGCCACACTTAATTGAATTTTCCCAGTTTTTGCTTTAAAAATACTTAACTATATAAACTTTGGTCTGATTGACTCGTTCTTTAATACCTTATATATAAAGTTGTATGCCTGTTTTCTTCTGGCAGCGGTGACACGCTTTACATCATCCTCTGTGACATATTCAGAGTATGTCAGGCTGTCCTCAAAGGGCTTTACACCCTCTTCTGCCAGATTCGGATTTAAGCTGCCAGCCCTTCCGATAGGCTTATTATAAGTCTCTGATTTTGCAAGGACATCCACACAGTCGTTAAATTTTGCCCAGATTGGTCCCAGTCCATGAGCTGGAATCCAGTGAAAATCAATATGACGGCTTCCGTCATTTAATTTTCTGCAGAAGTCACCCACAAAGGCAGTGATATTAGAGCCCAGAGCCGGCTCCTTTGCCTGACCTGTCACTGCATAAAAGCAGTTTCCTACTTTACTTATAGTCTGGCAGTCATAGAATATATCTATATTTCTGAGTTTCCTTTCGTTAAAGCAGATATCAAGTGCTCTTCTTGCTGCCTCAAGCTCTGATGAATCGTTCCAGCTTGTGAGCACACAGCCATAATTGAATTCCCGCTCCTGATGCTTTATTGCTATTTTAATCTGCTCCTCAGAAGCTGCAAGCAGCTCAGCCCTGCCATCCTTATCAATGGTAAAACCATTTCTATATGCAATCATGCTGGTCTCCTTACTGCTGAGCACCTGACCATCTATAAGCTTTGCTGACTCAACATAGATTGATCCATCCCTGAAGAAAATAATCATGCCATAGGGTGAATAGTAAAAGCCCTTATCCTTGTTAAGGCTTCTGTTTGGTTTCTTCCCGTCAAAATCCGGTACATCAAAGTTTCTGCTGCCATCCACAAATATGACAGCATCTGATTTAAACTCAAACGCTTCTTTACCAGCCGGGGCAGAATATGAAGCCGTCTGCTCTGCAGATGTGCCCTCCTTCAGGAATTTAAGTGCCTCTGCCTCTGTCTTAAAGCCCTTGAATTTTGGATTTGGAACACCTGTTATAAGGCTTCTCACCTTTGGTTCCACATCCTTCCACTCGCCTTTTATTATTGTCTTTTTATTTCCAGCATTTACTGCATAATACTTCATATATTTGTCTCCTTATCAAATCAAGTTGCATATCTATCATATATCATTCATGCCGGATTTTACAAATAAAAAATCACATCCCATGAACCTTTTGGCACACAAGATGTGATTTTAAAAAACTATTTTAGTTTGATGAATGTGGCATGTACTGGTAAAGCTGCATAGCTGTTGATGCGATTGGCATACTCTGTAAGGTGATTTTTCCCGGTCCATAAACCACTGTGTTGAAAAGTCCCTCACCACCAAATAACACGTTTGACACACCACTAATTGTCTTAACCTCCATACGGCAGGTCTCTGTCATGGCTGCTACATACCCTGTATCAACTATCTTGCAGTCTCCCGCTGGGATTTCATACTCGTGAGCAGAACCATCAATCTCAAGAAATACTATACCATTACCTGTGAATTTTCTCATGAGGAAGCCCTCACCTCCAAAGAATCCACGACCAAGCTTCTGCTGTATATATACCTCATTTGTGATATTTCCAAATGATGCAAGGAATGACCCCTTCTGTACGATAAGTCCGTTTCCCGGTGTAATCTCGACTGCCTTGATTGAGCCTGGGAACTTAGATGAAAATGCAATCTCACCTGTCTTGTTTGCTACATATGTGTTCATAAATGCGTTCTCACTTGTAAGCATACGTCCAAGCATTTTGCCAAGTCCGCCTGCCTTTGTCTGCATCTGGATTTCATCATCCATCCATGCCATAGCACCTGCTTCACACTCGATTGCCTCGCCCTGCTCCAAGAGCACCTTTAAAACCGGCAAATTATCCCCGTCTATTCTGTATCTCATTTTCTTTTTTCCTCCTTTTTATCCCTGTTTAGGTATGAGCAATGCTGCCAGACCTACAATTATTAATACTGGCAGTGCTACTACCATTAAACCAGATAATGCTAAAATTATCAATATAATCGGCAAAAAGACTATACTAAAAAGAACTTTTGTAATTCCCCATGCCGCTCTGATTGCAAGCCATATCAGCTTTCCAAAAACAACAATCATTAACAGTAAAAATATAATTGTCAGCATACTAATCACCTCCATTGATGATATATTATTATAAGTTAATTGCCGGGTTTTCACCCTAAGTTACATCTGCCAGATGTTTGACCACAATTATAGCACCTATTTTTTGCTAAACAATTATATTTTTCTTAATATATCCTTATATATTACTTTCTGGCGAATACTTCCTTGTCAACATCCCTGTTCTGGTAAGCAACAACTGTAGTGCATACTGCATCACCTGTGACATTTACTGCAGTACGAAGCATATCAAGGATTCTGTCTATTCCCATGATAAGTGTAATTGCCTCCACCGGCAGACCTACTGCCGAAAATACCATAGTAAGCGTTACAAGTCCTACTGACGGAATACCTGCAGTGCCTATTGAGGCAAGGGTTGCTGTGGCAATAACTGTGAGATAACCGGAGATACCAAGGTTAACGCCATATGCCTGTGCTGCAAAAACTACTGCTACACCCTGCATAATCGATGTTCCATCCATATTTATTGTGGCACCAAGAGGAATTGTAAATGAAGACACTTTCCTTGATACTCCTATCTTTTCCTCCAAAGTCTCGATATTCAGAGGAATGGTAGCATTTGACGTAGATGTGGAGAAGGCAAATGCCATTACCGGGAAAAACTTCTTTATAAACTTGAATGGATTTAATCTTGTAAATACAAATAACAAAATCATGTATACAACAAAACACTGCACGCCAAGACCTAATACCACGCTTCCCATATACTTGAGAAGTGGAATAAATGCATCAAATCCAAGGTTTGCAAAGGTTCTTGTGAGCATAAAAAATACACCTATAGGAGCAAAGCTCATTACAAGGTTTGTCATCTCCATCATCAGGTCATTGAACTGGCTGAAAAAGTTTGCTACAAGCTCAGCTCTCTCACCCATTTTTGCCAGAAGAATTCCCACAATAAGAGCAAAAACAATAACCTGCAGCATATTTCCATTTGCCAGCGAATTAAACGGATTATCTGGTATGATATCCAGCAAAGTATCTACAGCAGATGTCTTTTCTGCCACCGTAACATTCTCAGCCTCTATAAGATTCATATTAAGTCCGATTCCGGGCTTTATGAGGGTCGCCACTGATATAGCTACTGTTACAGCGATTGCAGTAGTTGCCAGATAAAATGCAATTGTCTTGCCGCCTACTTTACCAAGCGTCTTTGTATCTCCGATTGCAGATGCTCCACATACCAGTGAGCAGAAAACAAGGGGTACAACAAGCATTTTCATAAGCTTGATAAAGCCATTGCCTATTACATAACATATTCCATCTATTATGATAGTATCCCTGACATAGCTTGCAGGAACAAATAAATTAAAAATCACACCACAGATTACACCGGCTATAAGACCTATAAAAATCTTCGAGGTGAGTGATAATTTCTTTTTTTCGATTTTCTTTTCAGATTTCGCCACTATTTGTTTTCCTCCTTTATTGACCTGATATATGCAGCCAAATCCTTCTCCCATGAACCCATCTCATATACTTCTGTCATTTTCATCATCAGATTTTCCAGCACTGTAGACTCAGCCTTCTCTGATTCAACCGGCTTTGCAAGGCTTGCATCATATCCCATATCTGCGAGGATCGCCTGGGCAAACTCATAACGTGTGCACTGGCCTTCACTGGATGCATGGAAAATACCATACTCAGACTTTTCTATCATGGAAACGATAAACTCTGCCAATGCCTCTGAGCTGGTTGGAGAGCTGATTTTATTTGTGTAGGCATCAAAGGTGGTGCCATTTTTGCCATTTTCTGCTACAAATGAAAAATAATCATCATGACCTATTCCGTATACCCAGGAGCTTCTGACTATAAGATGCTTAGGATTTAACTCTCTGACATACTCTTCCCCGGCAAGCTTTGATTTAGCATAAATTGTCACCGGTGCCGGTGTGTCAAACTCTGTCATGCTGCCCTCGGTCTTTCCCTCGAAGATATCATCTGTTGAAAGATGGATGATTTTGGCATTCACATGATGAGAAGCGATTGCAAGATTCCTCGCACCAAGCGCATTGACCTTATATGCTTCTACCTTGTTATTCTCGCAGTATTCTCCATTTGATAATGAGGCACAGTTTATCACGATATTAGGTCTGTACACCTCTGCATGCTGTGTCACATCCTTAAGGTTTGTGATATCCACGTCCATATCTGTTGCTACTACCTTATTCTCTATATCCTGCTTTAACATCTTTACAAGCGCAGAGCCCAGTCGTCCCGACGCACCTGTAACCCATATTGATTTCTTTGCCATGCTTCCTCCTAATATAATTCTTTGCAATATTGTGGCTATATTACCATAAAACAAGTAATTAGCCTAGACTTTTATTTTGAGAAAATTTTCCATAAGTAAATTTTTTTCAAAAAGTACTTGACGAGTCCTATTGTGTTTGTTATTATAATACACGGTTCGTTGGTCAAGCGGTTAAGACGCCGCCCTCTCACGGCGGAAACACGGGTTCGATTCCCGTACGGACTGCTAAGCACTTGCATTTATTGCAAGTGCTTTTTTGTACCAAAGTATGCAAGAAAAGCTGCCGGTTGCCATGCAGTCATAAAAGATGCCTGCCACACAACAAAATACTCATGGCAGGCTCACAATCCTTGAGCATTCTGACATGACAGGCTTTGATAAAAAAGAAAAAACAAAACCAATGGCAACCGCCAGACAAAGCAAAAGGCTGTCTGCAATTCCCAATCTGCGTCTGGATTCTTCTGCTTCCACCAGTATGATTAGGTGCTGGAGAGAGCTGTATCAGGTGCATATATCGTTCTTCCGGATATTCTGCCGGATTGCTTTCTCCATGCACTCCATTGCTTTATCGATATGATCAATGTACATCGTCTGGTCTAATTTTGCACCCATTGTGACCAGCACCCGGTAAAAGGTTCCGGTATAAGTAATGCTTTCCTCCGTGACCGTTTCCCTTTCACTTTGGTAAATATATTGTCCCAAAAGAAATGCCACAAGCAGCACACATATCACCATATAAAATAAAATTCTTTTATACTTTCGGATTGTATATTTTGCTCTGTAAAATGTTTATGGAAAATTCATTCGACAAATCATGCTTTTCGAACTAAAATAGGAATGCGATATGATAATTTCATGATCCTATGAAAGGAGATAATATGATATGAAGAATAAAAAATATTCCATCGTTTATAGCAGCTTAACAGGTAATACCAGGGTGCTGGCTGATGCGATCCACGAGGCATTACCTCAGGATGAATGTGAGTATTTCGGTGTGTCCGACACAGTAATTCCTTCTTCCGAACTGCTCTATATCGGATTTTGGACAGACAAGGGTAATGCAGATACCAAGACATTACAGCTATTATCGCAGTTAAAGAATAAACAGATTTTTCTGTTTGGAACTGCAGGCTTTGGTGGCAGTGATGTCTATTTTCGGAAAATCCTGAGTCAGGTTAAGCAGTTCATTGACGCAAGCAATGTTATCGTCGGAGAGTATATGTGTCAGGGCAGAATGCCACAGTCTGTCCGGGAACGCTACTTGAAAATGAAGGAAGCTCCTGATCATCCGGCAAATCTTGATGTATTGATTCAGAATTTTGACTGTGCATTGTCTCACCCTGATGCCAATGACCTGGAAAAACTGAAAGAAGCCGTTATGGATCCATCCTTCTGATAAGACCATAAAATAAGGCAGACCCACATAGCTGAGTCTGCCTTACTATCTTTATTTAACGTTGATGCCACTGGCATATTGCTGCAGAAACTGTTTCTTTCCACATGGTCTTCCAAAATAATATCCCTGCAGATAATCAACCTTCATTTCTTTCATTTTCAGAAGCCATTCTTTTTCCTCGATGCCTTCTGCGCATATCCTGACGTTAATACTATGTACATTTTCTCTTCCTTCGCATATATCCGCAAGCTGCTTTGCAAGCATCCATACATTCTGTAATGATTTCAAATAAGATTTCTGCTGTCTGCTCTCCAAACACTCTAAATATATCATTAATCACAACAAGAGCCTTCCTTCCGACAACTTCACTCTATTCCTGCCATTTTCTAGAATAGCTTAAAGATATTCACACGGTCATGCATCTTGGCTGCTCCATCTGCCAGATTAATACTGATTGCAGTATTCTCTTCGGAGGATGCAGCATTGCCCTGTACTACGCCGGACAGCTGTTCAATTCCCTGACCAATCTGCTCCAAGGACTCTGCCTGGGAGTTGGCTTTCTCCATGGTGTTCTCTGCAAGCTCTGCAAAGGACTCCATATCCGCAATGATCTGATTGAATGCTTCTGCTGTTGTTCTTGTAATCGCATTGCCCTTTTCGATTTCCACTAAGGTCTTATCGATCAGATCTCTTGTATTTACA
>OGXW01000983.1_pt1 | contig 21836 bp, 16 predicted proteins | sample 1576341 | NCBI WGS metagenome assembly OGXW01 (sample SAMEA3541592, study PRJEB24748) | human gut metagenome | biome: human gut; feature: human-associated habitat; material: faeces | place: China | collected 2012
GCTCAAGGGGAAGGTAAACGTTCTGATCGGTGAGAATGGTGCAGGTAAATCTACATTGATGAAAATGATCGCCGGGATCGAGCATCCCAGCGAGGGAAAAATGTATATCGGTGATCAGGAAGTTTCTTTTAAGGATACGACGGAAGCAAGAAAGCATGGAATTGGTATTATTCATCAGGAACTGAGTCTTTTTCCGAACCTGAATGTTTATCAGAATATCTTCATGGCGAGAGAAAAAACAGTCGGAAAGATTAAACTCGACAATAAATCGCATGTTGAGGCAACTAAAAAAATTCTCAAAAGACTGGAGCATGAAATAGATCCGAATACACAGGTGGGAGAACTCCGTGTAGGCCAGCAGCAGATGATCGAGATTGCAAGAAACCTGGTTGCAGATGATCTCAAGGTTCTTATTATGGATGAGCCGACATCTTCTCTGAGTCAGCAGGAAGTACAGGTTCTTTTTAAGATTATGAGAGAGCTGACAGCTCAGGGCATTTCCATTGTATATATCTCTCATCGTCTGGAAGAGATCATGCAGATCGGAGATCATATTACAATTCTTCGAGATGGAAAATATGTTTCTGATGCAGAAGTAAAAGACATTGATGTGCCTTGGATCGTTCATGAAATGACGGGTGGTGCGAAATCTTATCCGAAGCGAGAATCCAAGATAGACTGGTCAAAGACAGAAAAGGTTCTGGAAGTCAAAGATCTCTGCCTTCCAAAAGCCGGCGGCGGATATCTGGTGGATCATGTGAATTTTGATCTTCACAAAGGTGAAATCCTTGGAATCTATGGTCTGATGGGCGCGGGCCGAAGCGAAATTTTTGAATGCCTGATGGGAATGCATCCGGAACATACCGGAGAGGTGTTCCTGGAAGGAGAAAAGCTGGATATCAAGTCTATTTCCGGACAGATTGACAAGGGATTTGCACTGATTCCGGAGGACAGACAGGCACAGGGACTTGTGCAGACGATGGACATCGAGAAAAACTGTTCCCTTTCTGCGATGAAGCGTTATAAGAAAGCTGGAATTTTCCTTGACAAGACAAAAGAAGGACAGAAAGTAGACGAACAGATCAAGGATATCCATATCAAAGTGGCGGATAAACATCTGCCGATCCTGTCACTGTCAGGCGGTAATCAGCAGAAGGTTGTCATTGGAAAGGGCATTCTTACAGAGCCTAAGATCCTTCTGATGGATGAGCCGAGCCGTGGCATTGATATCGGAGCAAAAACAGAAGTATTTGATATTATTAATCAGTATGCAGAGAGAGGATTGTCTATCATTGTTGTTTCCTCAGAGCTTCAGGAGATCGTATCCATTGCAGACCGCGTTCTGGTTCTGTCAAATGGACTGAAGACAGGTGAGTTCAGTGGTGACGAGATTCAGGAGGATACTCTTGTACTGGCATCCTATAAAGGACATCATGCACAGAAATAGTGAAAAGGAGAATTTTTGATATGGCAGCAGATAATAAAAAATCAAACAACGCTTTGGCAATGACATTGCTGAAGGGCAGAACCTTCATTGTTCTGATCATCCTGATGATCTTCTTCAGCATTACAGCAAATAACTTCCTTACAGTAGGAGCTCTTCTGACAGTAGCAAAACACGTTGCTCTCTATGGAATCCTGGCAATTGGTATGACTTATGTTATCATCACCGGTGGAATCGATCTTTCTGTTGGTTCTGTGGCAGGCCTTGCAGGAATGATTGCCGGTGGTCTGATTCAGGAAGGCCTGACTCTGAAGTTTGCAGGTGTGACTATTTATTTCAGCATTCCGCTGGTAGTTCTGATCACAGTTCTTCTGGGTGCATTTATTGGAGCTCTCAACGGTGTTGTGATCACCAAATTTAATGTAGCACCATTTATTGCAACCCTCGGTTCTATGTACATCTGTCGTGGTCTTGCAAATATCCGTTCCAATGGTGCGACATTCTCTGACCTTGCAGGATATGAAGGACTTGGAAATACAGGATTTGAAGTGTTTGGACGTAACTTTGCAGGAACTATGATTCCGACAGGCGTTATTATCCTGATCATCGTGGCAGTGATTGCTGGACTGATCCTTAAGAAAACTCCGTTTGGCTGGCACGTACAGGCAATCGGTGGTAATGAAAGAGCATCCAAACTTTCCGGTATCAAGGTTGACCGTGTAAAAATCTGGGTATATGCATTCTCAGGCCTCTGCTCTGCAATCGTTGGTATTATCGCAACCTCTCAGCTTGTTTCTGCAACACCAAAAACAGGTGAATCTTGGGAAATGAATGCGATCGCAGCTTCTGTTCTTGGAGGAACCTCCATGGCAGGTGGTGTCGGAAGTATCGGAGGAACCATTGTCGGTGCATTCGTAATCGGTGTTATCAATGATGGTATGACTATGTGTGGCGTTACAGAGTTCTGGCAGAAGATCATCCGTGGTCTTGTAATCATTATCGCAGTCATCATTGACCAGTTCCAGAGAAATCTGCAGGCGAAGATGGCACTTCAGGCACGTAACGAAAACAAATAACAGCGGAAAACAGGGTGGTTTTTATGAAAAAAAGAGGGATTATCAATGCACAGCTTGCGGGACTGATCGCGGGGCTGGGACATAAGGATACCTTTATGATCGGGGACGGCGGAATGCCGATCCCCAAAGGTGTAGAGATTGTTGATCTTGCACTGTGCGGCGGTGTGCCGACATTTCGCCAGGTGATGGATGCGATTCTTGACGAAGCAGAAATTGAGCAGTATACTATAGCTAACGAGATTGAAGAGAAAAATCCGGAACTTCTTGCTTATATCAGAGAAAAGCTTCCGAATGCAGAGTGGAATATGGTTCCTCACACGGAATTAAAGGAAATGTCTCGAAATGTGAAGTTTGCCGTGCGTACAGGTGAATTCACACCATATCCAAATATTATTCTGAGAGCGGGAGTTGCTTTTCCGGCATAAGAAATAAGGAGTACAGATATGAAAGTATTGAATTTTGGTTCATTGAACCTTGATTATGTATATCAGGTAGAAAGTATCCTGATTCCGGGAGAAACACAGGCTTCCAGAGATCGTCAGACTTTCTGCGGAGGCAAGGGCCTGAATCAGTCGATTGCTCTTGCGAAGGCAGGAATTCCGGTTTATCATGCCGGAATGATCGGGGATGACGGAGAGATGCTTCTGGAAACATGCAGGGAAAATGGTGTGAATACAGAATTTATCCGCAAAATAGCAGGGCCATGCGGCCATACGGTGATTCAGGTGGATAAGGATGGGCAGAACTGCATTCTTCTGTATGGCGGAGCAAACCGTAGCATTACCCGCGAATTTGTGGATGAAGTCCTGAGCGCTTTTGATAAGGGCGATATTATCCTGCTTCAGAACGAGATAAATGAGTTGGATTATATTATCGATCGTGCATATGAAAAGGGAATGATGATCATTCTGAATCCATCCCCATACGATGATAAACTGAAAAACTGTGATATGTCAAAGGTAAGCCTGTTTCTTGTAAATGAGATAGAAGGATATCAGATTACAGGAGAGAGGGAACCGGAGAGGATCCTTGCAGCGGTCAAAGAGAAATATCCGTCTGCAAAGATTGTTCTGACACTTGGAGGCGATGGCTCTGTGTATCAGGATGAAACTGGGATTTATCATCAGGGAATCTTTAAGGTGAAGGCAGTAGATACGACGGCAGCAGGTGATACATTTACTGGATATTTTATTTCTTCTATCATAGATGGAATGCCGGTTAAGGAAGGACTTGAAATGGCGGCGAAAGCATCTGCGATCGCAGTTTCCCGGCCTGGTGCGACAGCATCTATACCGATGAAACGGGAAGTTCTGGACAGCAGACTGTAAGGCGCTTCTGCCTGCATAAGTGCTGTACGGAAATCGGCAGTAAAACTTTGGACAGACAGGAGTGGTAACGCGATATATGAAGGTAAGTATTCGGGATCTAAGTAAAATGACCGGATTTTCTCCGGCAACAATTTCAAATGCACTGAATCATAAAAAAGGTGTCAACAGAGAGACTGCGGAGGAGATTTTTCGTGTGGCAAGAGAGACGGGATATCTCAGTGCAAATGCTGTGACCAAAATCCGGCTTGTGATTTTTAAGAAGAATGGACAGATTTTGGAGGAGACTCCGTTTTTTCAGCAGATGATAGAGGGGATTGAGGAAGAATGCCATCGTCTGGGGTACGAGATGGTTATTTCTCACGTTGACCAGAGAAATCCAAATTATCAGAAGCAGGTGCGAGATCTTCTGGAAGAACAGGGGGTTGGAATTATCTTGCTTGGAACAGAGATGATGGATGGTGATCTGAGTCTATACAGGAATGCCTCGTGCCCGGTCCTTCTACTGGATCACTGGACGGAGAGCATGGATTTTAACTCTGTCCTGATCAATAATGCGGATGCTGCGAGAGCGATTACAGAGCATCTTCTGGATAACGGACACAGGGAAGTTGGATATCTGAGGGGAAATTACAGGATCAAGGCATTCCGGTCACGATTTATCGGCTTTCAGACAGCACTTAAGAAATATAAGGTTCCGTATAAAGAGGAATACACGGTAACAGTAGGTACTTATATGAGTACTGCCTGCCAGGATATGCTTGAATATCTTAAGAAAAAACCCAAGCTTCCGACCGCGTTTTTTGCGGATAATGATATTATCGCGCTTGGTGCGATGAAAGCTCTGCAGGAGATGGGTTATCGGATCCCGGAGGATATTTCCATTGTTGGATTTGATGATCTTACATTCAGTGAAATCTCTTCTCCTCCGCTGACGACCCTGCGTGTAGAGAAGCGTGAAATGGGTAAGATGGCGGTTCGCCGTCTGGTAGAACTGATCGATGGGATCGGTACCAGCACAGTCACCAAAATACAGGTGTGTCCGAAAATAATATATAGAAATACCGTAAAAAATATCAAATGATCAGCAGATGATCGTGGAGCAGCAGAATCAGGATGTGTAAATAAAAATATACATTCTGGTTCTTTTTTATGCGAATTTTTATAAATGTTTATATAAACGTTTATAACATATTTGAGGATAAAATGCTGAAAACAGCTGAATAACTGTGAAAAACATCCAAAAACAGGAAATAAAAATTGTATAACTTCCCGTTTCGAGTAAAAAAATATAATATTTTATTGAAAAATAATATGAACAGTTTATAATAATGTTTACAGAAAGAGAAACGCAAAAACACATTAAGGGGGAAATACCATGGACCATATTAAACTTGGATATGCACCGACAAGAAGAAGTATTTTCAGTGCACCAGATGCAGTAAAGTATCGTGGACTGACTGCAGACAGACTGAGAGAACTTGGAATCGATTTTGTAGATATCACAGACATCAACGAGGAAGGACTTCTCTATGATGACGAAGGAATGTACAAGATCGCAGAGAAGTTCAAAAGAGAAAAAATTGACGGTCTGTTTCTTCCGCACTGCAACTTTGGTACTGAATTTGAATGTGCAAGACTTGCAAAGGAACTGGGAGTTCCGGTTCTTCTCTGGGGGCCGCTGGATGAGCGTCCGGATGAAAACGGTGTTCGTTTAAGAGATACTCAGTGTGGACTTTTTGCAACAGGTAAAGTACTCAGAAGATTCCGGGTACCGTTTACTTACATGACAAACTGTCGTCTGAACGATCCTGTTTTTGAACGTGGCCTGAGAGACTTCATGGCAGTCTGCAACGTAGTAAAGAAATTCAAAAACATCAGAATCCTTCAGATTTCCACAAGACCATATGAATTCTGGACCACCATGTGCAACGAAGGAGAACTTCTGGAGAAATTCAATATCCAGCTTACTCCGATCCCGATGCCGGAACTTACTGATGAAGTAAAGAAAGCAAAAGAAGAAGGAACGGAAGTTGCCAAAGTAATGGAATACTGCCGCCAGAACATGATCATTGATATCAAAGACAATGAACTTGAAAACGTGGCAGCCCTCAAGGTAGCAATGAAGAACCTGATTACAAAATACGGATGTCAGGCAGGAGCAATCCAGTGCTGGAACCAGCTGCAGTGTGAACTTGGAATCATGCCGTGTGCAGCGAATTCACTTCTGAACGAAGAAGGAATCCCGGTTGTCTGCGAAACTGACATTCACGGTGCAATCACCGCACTGATGGTAGAGGCAGCAGGAATGGGAGATACCAGAAGCTTCTTTGCAGACTGGACCATCCGCCATCCGGATATCGAAAATGGTGAGCTTCTGCAGCACTGCGGACCATGGCCGATCTCCGTGGCAAGAGAAACACCAAAGATCACCTATCCGCTGGCATTCAGTCATCCGGGTGCAATCACAGCTGAGGCAAAACATGGAGAGGTTACTCTGGCACGTTTCGACGGAGACAATGGAGAATATTCCCTCCTTCTTGGAAATGCCAAAGGTGTGGACGGACCAAAGGGAATGGGAACTTACCTCTGGGTAGAAGTAGAAAATATCAAACGACTGGAAGCCAAGATCGTAGAAGGACCTTACATCCATCACTGTGTGGGAATCCACAAGGATGTTGTTCCGGTACTGTATGAGGCATGTAAATATATCGGCATAAAACCGGATCTCTACGACCCGATCGAAGAAGATGTAAAAGCTTATTTAAGAGGAGAATGAGATGAATATGGAAAATCTGACAGCGTTATCCTATGATTTACGAAAAGATGTAATTGATATGATCTGTGCCGGAAAAGCCGGACACATCGGCGGTGATATGAGTGTTATGGATACTCTGGTAGCACTGTATTTTAATCAGATGAATGTAACTCCGGACAATATGGATGATCCGAATCATGACCGTTTTGTTATGAGTAAAGGACATTCTGTGGAAGCTTTGTATGCAGTACTTGCAAAGAAGGGATTCTTCCCGATGCAGGAAGTAATCGATACCTTCAGTAAATTCGGCTCCAAATTTATCGGACATCCGAACAATAAGCTTCCGGGAATCGAAATGAACTCCGGTTCTCTGGGACATGGACTTCCGGTAAGTGTTGGTATGGCACTTGCAGGAAAAATGAATGGTCTCACCTATCGTGTTTATACTGTTATGGGTGATGGCGAGCTGGCAGAAGGTTCTGTCTGGGAAGGTGCAATGGCAGCCAGCCAGTACAAACTCGACAATCTGTGTGCAGTAGTCGACAGAAACCGTCTTCAGATCTCCGGAAATACAGAGGACGTTATGCATCAGGATGATCTTCACGAAAGATTCAGAAGTTTCGGATGGAACGTGATCGATGTAAAAGACGGCAACAATATCGACCAGTTAAATGCAGCATTTGAGGAAGCAAAAACAGTAAAAGGAAAACCAACCGTACTGATCGCAAACACTATCAAGGGATGTGGATCTTCTGTCATGGAAGACAAGGCAGCATGGCATCATCATGTACCGAATGCAGAAGAATATGATCAGATCATGAAAGACCTGGAAGCAAGAAAGGAGGCTGCTCTCAATGAGTAAAATTGCCAATAAACAGATGATTTGTGAAGTGCTGATGGAAGCAGCAAAAACCGATAAAGATATCGTTGCACTGTGCAGCGATTCCAGAGGAAGCGGATCCTTTACCCCTTTTGCAGAAACTTATCCGGATCAGTTTGTAGAGACAGGTATCGCAGAGCAGAACCTTGTAAGTATCTCTGCCGGACTTGCAAAATGCGGCAAAAAATCCTATGCAGTATCACCGGCCTGCTTCCTTTCTACAAGAAGCTATGAACAGGCAAAGGTAGATGTTGCCTACTCCAATACTAACGTAAAACTCATCGGAATCAGCGGCGGTGTAAGCTACGGTGCACTGGGAATGAGCCATCATTCTGCACAGGATATCGCAGCAATGTCTGCAATCCCGAACATGAGAGTTTATATCCCGAGTGATCATCTTCAGACAAAAGAACTGACAAAAGCACTTCTCAAGGATGAAAAGCCAGCTTATATACGCGTTGGACGTAACGCAGTAGACCCTGTTTACGAAGAAGGAAATGTACCATTTGAGATGGATAAGGCAATAGTGATCTGTGAAGGAAGCGATGTTGCGATCATTGCCTGCGGCGAGATGGTAGGACCTGCAAAGGCAGCAGCAGAGCTTTTGAAAGAGCAGGGAATCAGTGCAGCTGTAGTAGATATGTACTGTATCAAACCGCTTGATACAGCAGCGATCGTAAAGGCTGCTTCCAATGCAAAAGCAGTTCTTACTGTAGAGGAACATGCACCGTTCGGCGGACTTGGCTCCATGGTAAGCCAGGTGGTAGGAAGCGAGTGCCCGCGTAAGGTAGTCAATATGTCTCTTCCGGATGCACCGGTCATCACAGGAACATCCAGAGAAGTGTTTGATTATTATGGATTAAATGCAGAAGGCATTGCAAAAAAAGCAGCGGAACTGGTGAAATAATATGAATAAATATGTACTTGGGATCGATCAGAGTACACAGGGAACAAAGGGACTCCTTTTTGATGAAAAAGGAGCCCTTGTCTGCAGAGCTGATCTTCCACATAAACAATATATCGATGAACGTGGATGGGTAGAGCATGATCCGGAGGAGATTTATGCGAATACCCTTCAGGTTGTAAAAAATCTCATCGAAAAAGCAGGAATCAACAAAAAAGAAATCTCTGTACTTGGAATCAGCAATCAGAGAGAAACCGCTCTTGTCTGGGACCGCAAAACCGGAAAACCGGTATACAATGCAGTTGTATGGCAGTGTGCAAGAGGAAGTGAGATCTGCAAAAAGATCGCTGCAGAGCATGAAAATGCAGAAGAACTGGTTCGTTCACATACAGGGCTTCAGTTATCTCCATATTTTTCAGCGGCAAAGATCGCCTGGGTCCTCCAGAATGTGCCGGGAGCACAGGAAAAGGCAGACAGAGGCGAACTCTGCTGTGGAACGATCGACAGCTGGCTGGTCTATAAGCTGACTGGTGGAAGAGAATTCCGTACCGATTATTCCAATGCTTCCCGTACTCAGATGTTCCATATCGGAGAGCTTGCCTGGGATCCGGAAGTCTGCGGACTGTTTGGGATCCCGGTATCCTGCCTTGCAGAAGTGACAGATTCCGATGGCGAATACGGCACAACAGATTTTGACGGTTATCTGGATGCACCGATTCCAATCCGCGGTGTTCTTGGAGATTCCCATGGAGCACTGTTTGGACAGGGATGTATCGAGACAGGAATGATCAAGACCACTTACGGAACAGGTTCCTCCATTATGATGAACATCGGTAAGAAACCGGTCTACAGTAACCGCGTGGTAACTTCTCTTGCGTGGAAACTGAATGGAGAAGTGAACTATGTTCTGGAAGGAAATATCAATTATACAGGGGCTGTGATTACCTGGCTCAAGGATGATCTGAAGCTGATCGCCTCTCCGGGTGAGACAGAAGCACTGGCGTTTGAGGCGAATCCAAAAGACCATGCATATCTGGTTCCGGCGTTTACCGGACTTGGTGCACCTTACTGGGACAGCGAGGCAGAGGGGATCCTCACCGGAATGACCAGAACGACAAAGAGAGCGGAGATCGTCCGTGCCGGTCTGGACTGCATTGCATACCAGATCACAGACGTAGTTAAAGCCATGAGCGAAGAATCCGGTATCGCGATCGGAGAACTCCGTGTGGATGGCGGTCCGACCAAAAACAAATATCTGATGCAGTTCCAGAGCGACATTGCAGATGTGTCCGTGCAGGTTCCGTCCGCAGAGGAATTATCCGGTATCGGTGCAGCTTATGCGGCCGGCATTGCGGCAGGAATCTATAATCGTGAAGAAGTTTTTGGACAAATGAGCAGGACAAAGTTCTCGCCGAAGATGGATGTTTCAGAGAGAAATAAGAAATATCAGGGATGGAAAGCAGCAGTAGAGCAGGTTCTGACAGATTAATATGATTCTCCTTAAGCAGATAAGGTAAATAACCAAAATCTGCTTGAGGGGAATTTTTTCGTTTGTCTGGGCTTGTCCACTTTGTTCCTTGTATCCAAGATAAATCTCAGATATAATAATTATATTATACTTGAAACTGTGTTTTTTAAGAAAGAGGTACGGATGAAAAAAGATTTAACACGCAGGCATCATATCCCGTCATTGATCGTGATGCTTACCCATGAGGATATGACAGTTAAAAATGCATATGAGATTTTTGATGCGTATAAGGACTCTGAGGCAGAATACTGGGGATTTAAGGAGGCACCTCTTCCGCTTCCTCAGATGAAAGAACTTTATGCTTATATGAAGCAATGTGGCAAAAAAACAGTTCTGGAAGTAGTTGCATATACACGGGAAGAATGTCTGGAGGGAGCGCGGATGGCAGCTGAATGTGGCTGTGACTTTCTGTTAGGGACAGTTTATTCTGATGATGTAAATGAATTTTGCAGAGATAAGGGAATCAGATATATGCCGTTTGTGGGAGAAATCCATGGACGTCCTTCTGTTCTGGAGGGAACCTGCGAAGATATGATCCGTCAGGCAAAGGAATATCTGAAGAAGGGAGTCTATGGAATTGATATTCTGGGGTACAGATATACCGGAGATGCTGTCAGACTGAATGAAGAGTTTGTGAGGGCGGTAGATGCACCAGTCTGCATTGCAGGAAGTATCAATGATTATCAGAGACTGAATGAGATCAGGAAAGCAGGGCCGTGGGCATTTACGATAGGAAGTGCTTTCTTTGACAACAAGTTTGAAGGTGATTTCGGGGAGCAGATTAATAAGGTCTGTCAGTACATAAAAAGTGAGAGTGCAAAATGTTAGAAAAATATTATCCATATGAGTATGCTCAGAGTGTGTTTCAGATTGATTATCAAAAACTTTATGACAGGGGATTTCGGGGGATCATTTTTGATATAGATAATACTCTGGTACATCATGGTGACAGTTCAACACTGGAGATTGATGACCTGTTTCGCAGGATTCAGGGAATTGGACTGAAAACAATACTGTTATCAAACAATGACAGAGAACGAACAGAACGTTTTATCAAAAATATAGATACACCATATATCTGTGATGCGGACAAACCTGAGCCCGGAAACTATCTGAAAGCAGTGAAGCTTTTGGGCATAAAAAAAGAAGAAGCGGTTGTTGTAGGAGATCAGATATTCACGGATATTCTGGGAGCAAACAGAAGCAAGCTTGCAAGTATCCTTGTCAGGTTTATCAGGCTGGATAACGAAAAGTCGATCGGAAAACGAAGATATCTTGAATATGCGATTCTGGAATGCTGGAAACATAACAGGAAATATTACAGGAGAATAGGGGATATCCATATAGAAGGAGCGGACAAAAACATGAAGAAAAAGAAAGAAAAAAAACTATTCTGCGAAATCTGTCCGCTTACATATGAAATCTCAAAATCAAAAGAGATATGTAAGCGGCATATACAGGATCTTACAGGTAAAGAAAAGTTCAGTACGCTAAAACAAAAAGAGAAACTGCCAAATGTGGTGTTCAGTTATAGCAGTACTCTCATAAAAAAGGGCAAAGGTATAGATCCGGTACTCCAGAAAAATAAGGCCAGAAATATCCGTCTTGCTTCTGCGAAGATAAACGGGCTGATCATTCGTCCCGGAGAAACTTTTTCATTCTGGAAAACTGTGGGAAAAACAACAAAGAGAAGAGGTTACCGGGACGGTCGTATTATCATAGGTGATAAACTTATGCCGGGACTTGGCGGAGGACTTTGTAATCTCGGAAATACAATACATCTGCTTGTGCTTCACAGTCCGCTTACCGTGACAGAATTCCACAGCCATTCAGATGCGCTTGCGCCTGACCATGGTAAGCGTGTTCCATTTAGTTCTGGAACATCCGTCAGCTACAATTACATAGACTACAGATTCAAAAATAATACAGATCAGAATGTACAGCTTTTGTTGTGGTGTGAAAAAGGAAAATTATGCGGGGAACTGAGAAGTGAAAAGGAGTTTCCGCACTATTATGAGATTATTGAAGAAAACCATCATTTCCACCAGGAAAAAGAAAAATTTTTCAGAATTTCACAGATTTACAGAAATGTTATCGACAGATCTACCGGAAAAATAACAGATAAAGAGCTTATTCGGGATAATCATTCAGAAGTAATGTACGATTATGATCAGATTCCGCCGGAACTGATACGATAGAAAAAGGGTGCTGCAGATCATCAGAAGGATGATTTTGCAGCACCTTTCACTTTCTGTTTTCTTGCGTAAAAATCTGATGTAGTGTATAATATTGAATATGTGAGCCAAAAATACAATTTTAGGGATAAATCAGGTGAACTATATTGAAAAAACAGATTGAACAATTACTCAGCGGAAAATTCAAATATGACCAGCCACAGCTGCTTTTTTCAAAGGATAAGCTGTCCATCATTCTGGAAGCAGGAAAGACGACGCGGGGAGAATTGTATCTCGGAACAGAAGATAATGATAATATCAAGGGATACATAACTTCTTCAGACCGCAGATTTGTGCCGGGAAGCAGCCGGTTTTCTGGAACAATGGTATGCGTTTCGTACGGAGCCGATGGAACAGGAATGCAGCCGGGAGAGGTATGCACAGGATGGCTGTGTGTCACCTCAAATGTAGGAGAATACAAGATCCCGTTCTCGATCGAGGCGAAGCAGAATGAAGAACAGGATTTTCTCAAAGAGATCAAAAACATAGAAACCTTCAAAAAGATTGCCGAAGAAGACTTTAAGACGGCCTATCGACTGTTCAAAAAGCCATCCTTTGCAGCTGTGATGGAGAAGGCGGACAATAAACAGAAGTCTTTGTACGTCGGACTTTCAGCGACAGCCACCAATTACCAGAACCTGGAAGAATTTCTGATCGGCCTCGGAGAGAAGGAACCTGTTTCCGTTTCTCTTAAGACAACCTCAGCGGAATTCTTTGGACTCAGGGAATCCATTCAGGAATCTTTTGACATACACAAGAACGGATGGGGATATCTCAGACTGGAGATCGAGTCTACGGCAGAATTCCTGGAACCGGAACGCCATGTGATCACACAGGAAGAATTTATCGGAAGCAGCTGTCGTATTAATTACATAGTACATACAGACAAAATCCAAAAAGGCAACCAGATTGGTGAGATCATCGTCAGAAGTCCGTATCAGGAGCTGGTCTATCATGTGACCGCTTCCAGAGGCGCACGTATCCGTGTTGACCTGAATATCGAAGAGAAGCGCCGCAGGGCAGCACTGGTCCATGATTACATAGACTATCGTGAAGAAAAAACAGATTTCAGGACCTGGGCAGACAAAGCACATAAGGCACTGGAGAAGCTTCATCAGTCAGGAAACGAATGTCCGGAATATCATCTGTTTGAAGCTTATCTTGCTTATCTGGAGGACAACCAGAGTCTTGCCAAGGAAATTCTCAAGTCCTGCCAGAGCAAGGAGTTTACACGCGATGAATTAGAAGAAGCCGGCACCTACCTTTATCTGTGCACAATGGTGGGACTTTACAGAGACAAGGGGCAGGCTCTTCAGAAGATCCAGAATTTCTTCCGACAGAGATCTGACAGTTTCCAGCTGCTGTGGATTCTGCTTCAGATGGATCCGACCTATCAGAATTCTCCGTCCATGGCACTCTTTATGATGGAAGAACTGTATGAGAAGGGCTGTACCAGTCCGCTTCTTTATCTGGAGGCCTGGAACTGGATCAGCAGAGACATCTCCAATCTGCACAGACTTTCCCCGTTCTGGATGCAGGTATTCCATTATGCGGGAAGGAAGGGATTTCTGACCGAGGAACTGGTGATGCGGCTGGCGTATCTGTCAGGTTACGAAAAGAAATTCTATGGCTGTCTGTATAAGGCACTTGCCGCAGGCTATGATAAATTTCCATCCGATGATGTGCTGGAGGCCATCTGCAAATATGTCATGAAGGGAGATCCGCGCAAACCGGTTTATTTCCGCTGGTTTTCCCTTGCTGTGCAGCACGGCCTGAGGATCACAAGGCTGTACGAATATTATATGGAAACAATGGATATTTCCTATCGAAGACAGCTTCCGAAGCCGCTTCTGATGTATTTTGCCTATAATGACAATTCTCTGGGAGATGCAAGGAAGGCTTATGTCTATGCCAGTGTGGTCACGTATAAAGACCGAGATCCGCAGACCTACGACAGCTATAAGGATACCATGAAGCATTTTGCGAAACACAAGGCAGAAGAGGGCCAGATCGATGAGAACTATGCAATGCTTTATCAGGAATTCCTTCTGGAGCCGGTGGGAAGAGAGGCAGCAGACCGGATCGTAGAGAAGCTGTTTACCAGCCGACTATACTGTGATGACCCAAAGATCCGCGAGGTGATCGTCTGCTACAGACAGTTTGCAGTTCAGGAAACCTATCCATGTGTGAGAGGAGTTGCCTATCCGAGAATCTATACGGATGATGCAGTGCTTCTGTTCCGCGATGAAAAGCAGCGCTGTTACGCATCCACTGTACATTATAATATCAAGAAACTGATGGATGAATGTGATGCACTGGAAGGAATCCTCAAATGTGGCGTAGAAGACGCAGGTGTTCTTCTGCATTATTGCGAAGGCCATGAACTGAATGGGAAAAATCTGGAATATTTCCAGCAGCTGGCAGAGTCTGAGAGATGTACGGAGGAATACAGGAGCTTTCTGAGAAAGCAGATTCTGGATTATTATGCGGCACATGCAGATGGAGAAGATCTGGACCGTTATCTGTATAAACTGGATTATCGGAAATATATGGAAGCAGACCGCAAGGTTCTCCTTGAAGTGCTGATCTCCAGAAGAATGTTCCGCCAGGCAATGAGCCTTGTAGAAGAGTATGGTTACGAGGGTGTTGAAATCAGCAGCCTTCTCAAGCTTACCAGCAGAATGATCCTCAAAAGTGATATGGCGGAGGATGATGAGCTTCTGGCACTGGCATCAGAAGTTTACAGAGAGGGAAAATATGACGAAGTTATCCTGCACTATTTGATGCTGTACCGCTTTGGACCGATCGGGGAGCTGCTCTCCATCTGGAAAAATGCCCGGGGCTTTGAAATGGATACCTATGATCTGGAAGAAAGAATTCTGGAACTTCTGATCTTCACTTCTGATTACCGCAAGGAAGGTGAGGCTGTACTGGAATCCTATGTAAGCCAGTCGGGTAAGGAACGACTGATCGGTGCCTATCTGACCCAGATTTCTTATGGAGTTTTTGTCAAAGAATATACCATGAGTCCGTTTGTGAGAAGCAGACTGGAATACGCTTACACCAACCACTGGCCATTGAATCTGGTGTGCAGGCTGGCTCTTTTCCAGGAAATCTCCAAAGAAAAGGATCCGAAACTGGAATATGTGGGAATGGAGAAAAGCATTCTGGAAGAGTGTGCAAGGGAGAACCTGACATTCGGATTTTTCCGAAGACTTTCTCCGGAACTTCTGAGTCCATATCAGCTGGATGACAAGACCTTTGTGGAATGCCATGCACATCCGGGAGCCAGAGTGACACTGTTTTATGCACTGGACACGGGACTTGGCACAGAACTGGAATATAAGTGTGAACCTCTAAGAGAAATTTATGAGGGAATTTTCGGAAGGACCTTTACCTTGTTTTATGGAGAGAATCTTCATTATTATTTCCAGATCGACAGAGAAAAAAGCACCAGAACGACTGCAGAGAGGGTGCTTAACATGAAGAAGATCGAGGGAAGTGCAGGAAGTAAGTATCAGCTTCTCAATCAGATGCTTTCTGACAGAAGGCTGGATAAGAAACAGGAAGTAAAGGACGGGCTTAAGAATTATCTTCGCCAGGAACAATATGTAAAAGAAATGTTTACGATAGATAGGGAAGACGGAAAATGAACGAAACGAGAGATTTAATTATCGGAATCGACCTGAGAAATGACAGCTCCCAGCTTTGCTATTATGACCGAAATGCAGATGAACCACGTTCGCTTCCGGTAAAGGTAGGAAGCAGTCAGTATGAAGTGCCGACCTGTCTGTGCAGAAGAGTGGAACAGAAGGATTATTGCATCGGTATTGAAGCGGAATATTTTGCAAGAGAAAAAGGAGGTTTTCTCATCGAAGACCTCTGTGGAATATCTCAAAGCCGGAATACTGTGCAGGTGGCAGGAGAGGAAAAGCAGCCATGGGAGATCCTTGCATATTTTCTGGAAGGAATGCTTAAACTCACCGGTGTTGCAGAGGTGAACAGAAATATCCGTTGTCTGACAGTGGCAATGGAGTCACTGGATGACATCCAGGTCGAAAACCTCCAGAAAGCAGGAAAGCTTCTGGAGATTCCGGAGAGCAGCTTTATTATCATGGATCATGAGGAAAGCTTCTATTATTATATCATGGGGCAAAAGGCCGAAACCTGGAACCGCAGTGTCGGCTGGTACAATTTTGACAACAATCATGTGACCTTTCGAAAGATGGTCATGAGTTCCGGTGCGAAACCTGTGATGGTAAAATTAGAAGATCCGATAGAGACAGATCTGAACGATACAGATGATGAGCAGAGAGATGCCGACTTTTATACCTTTGCCAAAAACACACTTGGAAATGAGCTGTATTCCAGCATTCAGATCGACGGAACAGGCTTTGACCAGGAGTGGGCACAGAAATCTGTAAAGCTTCTCTGTTACCAGAAGCGCAAGGTGTTTTATGGAAACAATCTTTTTGCAAAAGGTGCCTGTGCGGCTGGTGCAGAGCGTTTTCTCACGCACAAACTGAAAGATTACCGTTATCTGGGAAGTGCACTGGTCACAAAGAATGTCGGAATGGATATGCGTATTATGGGTGCACAGGCGTATTATCCGCTGATCGAAGCAGGAAGAAACTGGTATGAGTGCAGGGCTGAGTACGAACTGATTCTGGACGGCACGGATGAATTGATTTTTGTCGTTTCCCCGATGGGAGAGGGCGATAAGAAAAAAATCGGCATGCGCCTTCCGGGCCTTCCAAAGCGTCCGAACAAAACCACCCGTCTGCACGTAAAGCTTCAGTATATTTCACAGAAAAAGTGCGAGATCACCGTGACAGATCTCGGTTTTGGTGAGATGTTCCCGGCGAGCGGCAAAGTATGGACAGAAGTCACAAGATGGTAAGGAGGGGATAAGATGAGCGGATATATTTTATGTCAGACACAAAAAGCAAAGATTCCGTATTATATCGAGAATATCAGCACAAATGTCTATTCCCTGGAAGAACTTTGCTATTATTTTTATCATAATCTTTATCTTGTCGATGAGAGTATTCTGAATGAACAGCTGTGCAGATGGCTTCAGGAAGAACTGAATCTTCCGAAGCTGGCAGCAAAGCTTCGTTCCCTGTTTACAAGGAATTTCAGCCTGGAAGAATTTCTGTATCCTGTGTTCAAGGAAATTAATTATCTCACCTACGAAGAAATGAAAAGCCTGAACCTGCAGATTCAGAAGCTGGCAGAAGAATCCCCACTTCTCAGAGCGAAATGCAAGGGTGACGCTCTGGTACAGAATGATATGTATGTGCAGGCAATCCAGGTCTATCAGAAGCTTCTGGAAGAAGAAAATATAGAGGAAGTCAGAGAAGGATTTACAGAATCCGTTTATCATAACCTGGGCTGTGCCTACAGTTATCTGTTTCAGATGGAAAAAGCCGTCGAGTGCTTCCACAGGGCATATGAGGGCAGCAGAACCCGGAAGGCACTGGAGACTTATCTCCTGGCAGTCGGCGTTACCAGAACCCCCGCAGAGTATCAGAGCGTGGTAAGAAGACTTGGTGTAGAAAAAGAGGTTCTTCAGGATATCAAGGAAAAGCTGGCAAAATTTGGCAAAAAGCCGGAAGTTTCGGCTGACCTGGACAATCCGGATGAAATACTTCAAAAGCTCACCCGAGAATATCACAGAAGCACAGGTTCTTAAGCAGAAGTCCAGAATCGTCAAAAAAATATCAGATCAAAATGGGAAATTCTCCAAATAGACTGGACGAATCGTACAGAATCTGGTAAACTAGACGTATAAATTGGAAGTGGTAAGACCAACTTCCAATAAGATTAGGAGGAATTTATCATGTTAGTAAACGCTTCAGAAATGTTGAAAAAAGCAAAAGCTGGTCACTATGCAGTTGGTCAGTTCAACATTAACAACCTTGAGTGGACAAAAGCAATCCTGCTTACAGCACAGGAACTTAACTCTCCGGTTATCCTCGGTGTATCCGAAGGCGCAGGAAAGTACATGACAGGCTACAAGACTGTTGTTGGTATGGTTAAGGGAATGCTCGAAGAACTGAACATCACTGTTCCGGTTGCACTTCATCTTGATCACGGCAGCTATGAAGGATGCCTGAAATGTGTTGAAGCCGGATTTACATCTATCATGTTTGACGGTTCCCATTATCCGATCGAAGAGAACGTAGCAAAAACAAAAGAACTGGTTAAGATCGTTGCAGATCACGGAATGTCCCTGGAAGCAGAAGTTGGTTCCATCGGCGGTGAAGAAGACGGTGTTGTAGGTATGGGTGAATGTGCAGATCCTAAGGAATGCAAGATGATCGCTGATCTTGGTATCGACTTCCTTGCAGCAGGTATCGGTAACATCCATGGTAAATATCCGGCAAACTGGAAAGGCCTGAGCTTTGAGACTCTGGACGCTATCCAGCAGCTGACAGGAGATATGCCGCTCGTACTTCACGGTGGTACAGGTATCCCGGCTGATATGATCAAGAAAGCTATCGACCTTGGAGTATCCAAGATCAACGTAAATACAGAGTGCCAGCTTGCATTTGCTGCAGCTACACGTAAATACATCGAAGAAGGCAAGGATGAGCAGGGCAAAGGATATGACCCACGTAAACTTCTTGCTCCTGGATTCGAAGCAATCAAGGCTACTGTTAAAGAAAAAATGGAACTGTTCGGTTCTGTTGACAAAGCCTGAGATTTATTCGTCCTGAACGACAAACAATGAGAAAGCCCCGGAGAGGATTCACAGAATCTTTTCCAGGGTTTTCTTTCATTTTATAAAGGAAATTCTTCCATATAAAAAGGAAATTCCTTCATATAAAGTTGCGGGATATTTCTCTTCGTGGTAAGATGGCTCTATGACAAAAAAAGAAGACATTATCATTATGAACTTTTCGGGAATTTACAGACAGCAGCAATTCTGGCGGACCGGAGAAATACAGAGACAAAACATCTCCTGGGTGGAGGTACAGGAGCTTACGGGAAGCAACTGCTACTGCGATGAAGAGGCAGCGAAGGTTCTGAAAGAAAAACTGAAAAAATTTTCGGCAGAGGGAATGCATTTCATTGATTCCGGGAACTATCACTATATGAGCCGTATCTGGCTGGAGAAACTGGAGATCCCATTCCGGCTGGTTGTATTTGACAATCATACGGATATGCAGCTGCCGGCCTTTGGAGGACTGCTCTCCTGCGGAGGTTGGATCGCAGCTTCCCTTGAGGAGCTTCCTCTTCTTGAAGAGGTGATCCTGATCGGACCGGATCAGGAGGCCTTTGATCAGACGGAGCCTGCCTTTCGACAGAAGGTACAGTATTTATCCAGAGAGAAACTGTGCATAATGACTCCAGAAGAAAAGAGAGCATTTTTTGAGAAGATGGAAATGGATTATCCGATGTACATCTCGGTTGACAAGGACGTTCTCTGTAAGGATGACGCTTCGACCACCTGGAGTCAGGGAGATATGACACTGGAAGAACTGTGTCAGTTTGTGGAAATCCTTCTGGATAAACAGCAGATTCTGGGAATGGATGTCTGTGGAGAATGTGATCCGGATGCCTGCGACGGGAATGCTTTGAATGACCGGGCAAACCAGGGACTTCTGAGAATATGGAAGGGAGACAAAAGCCTGTGAAAAACGAACTCTTTACAATCGGACCGCTCACCGTATACGGATATGGTGCCATGATCGCACTTGGTGTGATCGCAGCCTGGATCGTGACCGAATGCAGGGCCAGGAAGCTCCGCCTCAGCAGTGACCATGTATTTGCCCTGGTCCTCTGGGGACTTCTGGGAGGACTTGTCTGTGCAAAGCTTCTTTACTGGATCACAGAATGGGATTCTGTGATGAAGGATCCGGGATTTCTTCTGGACACTCTTACAGACGGATTTGTAGTTTACGGAGGAATTATCGGAGGAATTCTGGCAGGCTGGATCTACTGTCGGGCAAAAAAGATCAATTTCTGGGCATATTTCGACCTTGTAATGCCCTCCGTTGCACTGGCACAGGGGTTTGGGCGGATTGGCTGTCTGCTTGCAGGCTGCTGTTATGGAAAAGAGACGGACAGTATTCTGGCGATCACATTCCACGAATCGGAGTTTGCACCAAACAATGTGCCGCTGATCCCGACTGAAATTTATTCCAGCCTTTTGGACTTTGTACATTTTGGAGTACTGCTGTTTATTGCCGGAAGAAAGAAGAAGGATGGTCAGGTGGCTGCCTGTTATCTCCTCTTTTACAGCATTGGAAGATTTATTCTGGAGTTTTTCCGGGGAGATCTGATCCGCGGAAGCGTTGGAGTACTGTCAACTTCTCAGTTTATCAGCCTGTTTATCGGTGTAGCAGGAATCCTGATTCTAATCCTCAGAAGCAGAGAAAATCCAGGCAGACATTCCTGAATGGAATAAAAGCTTCCGGTGTTATAAGGCTGTGGATGGAGTGAACAGTAAGAAGTTCCCGGAAACAGACATAAACATCATGGCAGGTACATACCTTCTACAAAAGAAGGATGGAGGAGTCTGGCCATGCAGATAGCAGAAGAAGCCGTGGCACCGGCACAGAGCCAGAAGTATCAGAATTTTATCATCCGTTATAATCAGAATGTTCATGGAGATTTTGATTATCGGTCGGACGAAAACTTTCAGATTGTCAACGATCTGTTTGGAATTCTCTATGTTGCGGAGCAAGATGTTCCAGAATTGGGATTTAACAGTTATTCGTATTCTTCGATACCGAAATGTTACACATACATGGATTCCGGGGCTCTGAGCACCTCAGGTGTGCTTAAGCTTCATGATCATCCATATCTTAATTTAAAAGGAGCCGGAACGCTGGTAGCAGTCATTGATTCGGGGATCGACTACCGACATCCGGCTTTTCGTAATGGAAATCAGAGTAAGATTGTGAGTATCTGGGACCAGTCTCTGCCGGGGAAACGCTCAGACCAGATTCCCTATGGAAGGGAATTTACAAAAAAACAGATCGATGAGGCACTTTCTGCTTCGGATCCACTTGCAATCGTTCCATCCACAGATCAGAACGGACATGGAACAGAGCTTGCCGCCACAGCCGCAGGAAACCGTATGCCGGAGGAAAATTTTTCCGGGACAGCACCAGAAGCGGAGCTTGTAATCGTCAAACTGAAGCCGGCCAAAAAATATCTGCGGGATTTTTATCTTCTTTCCGACGATGCAGAGGTTTTTCAGGAGGATGACATCATGTTGGCAATCTCCTACGTACTGCAGTGTGCAGTAAAGCGTAAGATGCCCCTTTCCATTTGTATCGGGCTTGGAAGCAGCATGGGAGCACACAGAGGAGATGGTCCTTTAAGTGAATTTATCAACAGCACAGCAAGCTTCAGCCAGAATTCCATCTCTATCGCAGCCGGAAATGAAGGAACCGCAAGACATCATTATTTGAGTGGAACCGCAGGACCGACAAAAACAGATGCGGTAGAACTGAAGGTAGGAGAACGGGAGAGTGTTCGAGGGTTTTCTATGGAATTCTGGGGCGATTCTCCTAATTTCTATAACATTACCATTCAGTCACCGACCGGCGAGAAACTTCCTGTCAGCAGTGCTTTGAAATACGGGACACAGGAACTGTCCTTTGTGTTTGTAGAAACAAAAATCCTGGTCAACTACATACCTATCGAGCGGCGGACAGGAAAAACGCTGGT
>OGXW01000985.1_pt1 | contig 21798 bp, 18 predicted proteins | sample 1576341 | NCBI WGS metagenome assembly OGXW01 (sample SAMEA3541592, study PRJEB24748) | human gut metagenome | biome: human gut; feature: human-associated habitat; material: faeces | place: China | collected 2012
CCGGTGCGTTATTTCCGTCAACAAACCGATTAAGAGATTCAAAAACCGTGGTGGTGGTAACCATAATCTCCTATTTCTCTTGGATGATGAATAATACATATCTTACCATCTAATTCTTTCCTGATTTTCAAATATGCTTCAAAAGCACAATTATCCGGTTTATAGCTAGGATTCAGTTTCATTGCCGTGGCAGGATATTGATAATTTATAGACAGTTCCATACCGCGAAACGGTCTGTCTAAATAGTATTTTTTTATATCCTCTATCGTGACATCCATATGTGAATAATCAATACATATGGTACGAAATCCCCTCTGTGCAACCCCTACAGAAATCAACTGCCCTTTACTATCGTCAAATCCGTAAAATACAACTTCATGATAATAATCTTTATTAATATATGGTTTAATATGCATTATAATATAATAACCATTTTTTATATTTTCCTTTAAAGTATCTACTACATTAGCACTATTCATATCAAAGACTTTCAAAGGTTTTCTTTGCAAAATTTCTTCATGATATGACGGCGGATAAATATTCATTTCTCCAAAGTGAAAATTCCCGTTATTCGAATATAAATTATAATGTGAAGCTATCCAGTCCCTGTAATATGGCGATGTTTTTATAATAGCTAATCTATTGTATATCCAACAATCGGTCACAGTTTCAACTTTCTCAATTTTTATAGGCAACTCTATTTTCTCTAACATAATAATCTCCATTCTGCCGCCAAAGCGTCAGCACAAATAGAAATTAAAGAGTGCTGAAGAGCGGCGATTTTTATTGTATAATTGTTTTGAGGTGGAAGACACACTACAACGCACGGTAGGAGGAGTCGTAGAAGTCATTCTCACATAAAACAGTATAATAATCAGTGTTGGAATCATCTTTTCAAGCACAAATAAGTGTTGCCTTTGAGCACGTACGCTAAGAATTGTTTTAGCACTTGTTAAATTGTGTGATGATTCAGTCACTGTTTTCTCCCTCACATTTTTTCACAAGGAGGAAGATTGTTTGAAAGTTGTTTATCCAATTTGTTGTGGCATAGATGTCCACAAAACCTTTTTGGTCGGAACTGTTATTTCCACTACAAACGGTGTTCAACCTCACTACCAAAAGAAACACTTTTCTACCTACAATTCAAATTTGCATCGTTTCGCCGATTGGTTGCACTCGAACAACTGTCTTGATGTTTGTATGGAATCTACAGGCAAGTATTGGGTTCCTGTATTTAATATTCTTGAAGAACGAGGTGTTCGGGTTATTATTGCTAATCCTAAATGGGTTAAAGCTGTAAAAGGTAACAAAGATGATACCAAGGATTCCAAATGGATTGGCGACTTGTTTCGTTTAGGTCTTGTTCCCGGTAGCTTTATACCCTCAAAGGATATTCGTATTCTTCTGGAATTTACCCGTTACCGTTACAAGTTAACTTCAATGAAAAGCAGTGAGAAAAACCGTTTCCAAAATGCCTTTACAGTTTGCAATGTCGCCCTTGATTCTGTTGTTTCAGATATGTTCGGCAAGTCTGCAACAGCCATTACAGACTATCTTATATCCGAAGAAACTTTCAATCCGGATTATTGTGTTTCTCTTTTACAACGCTCTTTGAAAAAGAAATCCGAATCCGTGTTAGAATCTATTGAAGGTTATTCCATAACACAAGAGCAAAAATTTCGTATGAGAATTGTTCGTTCTCATCTCAATTACATCGAAAACCTTATTTCGCAGATCGATTCGGCAATTGATGGTATGGTTGCAAAACATGAAAGCCTTATTTCGCTTCTTTGCACCATCCCCAGTGTTGACCGTAATTCTGCAATTACAATAATTTCCGAGATTGGAAACGATATGTCGCAGTTTGGTTCCTCAAAACGCCTATGCTGTTGGGCAGATTTAACACCCGGCAACAATGAATCTGCCGGAAAGAAAAAGTCTGTTCGCATTACACGTGCAGGAGTTTATCTCAAACCTGTATTGGTGCAAGTTGCCCATGCAGCCGTGAAAGCCACAGATAATTCTTACTACCGCTTAAAGTATGAGCAGATTTCAAAGCGCAGAGGAAAGAAACGTGCCATTATTGCCATTGCAAGAATGATTCTCACTGATATTTTCCAAATGTTGACTACGGGTGAAGTTTGAAATCCCACTGACCTTTTCAAGGTCGATATGCCTGAAACACTTAAAGAAAAGCAATTATCTAAGGCTGTGAAGCAAGCAACTAAATTCCTTGAAAAACAAGGTTTAACTGTCGCTTAAACTTTAAATTTTAGCTTTCAGCTTCAACTCTGCAAAAATCTTTTTTCTTGCAGGGTCTTTTCCTTATGCCTTTTGGGTGGTGAGTTATTTGATTCTTTCACACTAAATCCTCCATTTTTAGTATTTTGTATCTAAGTTTACGAAATAGTTTATAAAACTAAACTGAGAAACAAATCAAATTATTTTTGCAATACATATTTTCTAGGATTATTTTACAACTAATCACGAAAATGAAAAAATACTTTTCATGTGGAGTGGGAAGAAATCAGGTGGGTGTTTCTGCTAAAGGCAAAATATATCCTTGTCTCCGATTAATTGGTATTAGAAAATTAGAAATGGGAGATATTTATAACGGGATAATTTAAGATATTTATGAGAAATACACCTCTAGATATGTTGATAATATGCAACCTTGCAACAGGTGTTGGGCAAAATATCTTTGCGGTGGTGGGTGCGCTCATGAAGCATACACCTATAATAACGACTTATTCTCTCCTGATATTAAAAGATGTGAGTTGACAAAAAATGAGATTGAAATTGCCTTGAAAATATGTGCTAGTGCTATTAAAAATGGCGAGCAAACGCAATTAGAAAAGATTGCTCAAATCATTGGTAATAATCCAATTGCTGATATCCACAAACATAATTCTCATTAGATTGTGTTATAAATTGAAGGATTGGAAAACATGACCAAAATATTAACGCACGAAACATATTAATGGCAAAAATATCTTCGATGATTCCGATGATTAAGGCTCAATTTCATCTTTTGTGTAAACTTGAAAAATTGCATAAAATACAGAATTGTAATTGGGCTGGAAAGTCACGAAGCGTCTTATCCGCTCATGCTTGCATATTAGAAGAAATATCGGGGCATGTCAAGGGTGGCTACATTGCAGCCATTCATTTTACCCTTGACAGGAATCGGATTTCTGCTACTGCGGAAGTCTGTCCGCAAAGAAAATTTCCAGCTGTGAATGAATTTCTCCCCAGTCGCGGCGTCTGCCAGTCCATTTCCGGGTAATATCCATTTGGGCAATGAGCATTTTTAACAGTCTGTCAGTGTTCGGAAATACCACTTTGCTCTTGGTAACCTTACACAGCTGACGGTTGAAATTTTCAATTGCATTCGTCGTGTGGATAAGCGTTCTGACCGACTGCGCGGATACTTGAAATAGGTGGATAGTTCCGCCCAGTGTGCCTGCCAGGATGCTGGAATTTTCGGGTATTTGGTGTCCCACTTTGCGACAAAATTCTCAAGCTCATAAAGCGCCGTTCCTTCATCGACTGCACCGTAAACCTTTTTTAATCTGCCATAAGAGCTTTTATATCTTTGTATGAAACATATTTTGTACTGTTCCGTATCTGATGAATAATACATTGCTGAACCTCTGTTTTCGGATATACCGCAGATATAGCCTCAGGGAAACCGGTTAGTCCGTCTATACAGGTGATTAAAATATCTTCCACCCCGCAGTTTTTTAATCCGTTAAGTATTGAAATCCAATATTTTGCGCTTTCGTTTTCGCCTACATACATTCCGAGGACCTCTTTGATTCCGTCCATATTGATTCCGATTGCTATGTATACGGCTTTTTTCACAATGCGGCCTTCACAGCGGACATTATAGGGTATGGCGTCCATAAAGACTACGGCATAAATACTCTCAAGCGGTCTTTGCATCCATTCTTTTACTACAGACAGGATTTTATCCGTTATACGGCTGACGAGGCTGTCGGATACCTCTAATCCGTATATATCCTCAATATGTGCGGATATATCGTTCGTTGTCATGCCCTTAGCATACATTAAAATGATTTTTTCTTCTATATCCCCCGCTGAGTGTTGTTTCGTTCTTCTATACAAGCTACGGTTCAAGCTCATCCTTCGGTCGCGCGGTACTGCAATTCAACTTCTCCGGCGCTGGTTTTCATTGTTTTTCGGCTGTGTCCGTTTCTGCTGTTTTCTGTCTCCTTGTTACGTTACGATAGTCATATCTGCTGTAACCAAGCTCGTCGTCAAGCCCGTTTTCCAGTACTTCGCCCCCATTTCTTTAAAAACGGATTTTAAGTCGCTCATGTCCCCACATCAAGCAGTGACAGAAGCTCTCGTAATTTTTATTTTCTCTTTTTTCGCTGCCCGTACCTCTGAGCTGCCTTTGAACTTTGGCACATTTTTAACCTCCAAAATGATATTTCTATTCTATACCATTTTGTTGAATCATATTTTTATTGAATTCTATAAGATCAAATCCGTTAATTGCAAATGCTGAGGGTTTCATCCACATTCCTTGTGAAAATGACAATCCATCTCTAGTAGACCAAATATCTTCCTCTATGGTATCCAATACTTTAGTCTTTCTCCAAACACAGTTTATCAGTTTATTACTTACCCCAAACATCATAATCAACCAGATTGGCCTTTATTGCACCTAAAGGGAAAGATTTATTATGATACATCCGCATTTCCACATTTATTTCAAATGGTAATTTTTTCTTGTTTGGCAAATATAATCAGCTCCAACTCTTTAAATGCGTTCACTATCATCATAAATAAACATTTTTCAATTCACAACTTTAAAGCATTAATTCTTGCATATTTTACAATATTGACCAGATTTTCTCACAAAGCCAAAGTTCTTTATTATTGAACAGCACCTAACTATACCCTCAAATCATTTTATCCTTTGGTTCATTACACTTATAAAATTCGATACAGTTTGACAGATGTATTCAATAAAACTCAGATGCAATTTTTAGAATATTTCCAGTCAGATTTATCCTACCATCCATTATGTAATTTATAAAACAAAATTTATCAATACAACTTTGAAACAAAATTGACACGATTCTTTCCACTATGAATTAATCGTTTTTGTACAAAAGTGATTGTGACTTCCACAACTTTGAATATACCCCCTTTTTTTTCAATAAATCATTGTGACGACCAATTTCAACAATTTTGCCATCACTTAAAACGATTATTTTGTCTGAAATCTTTGACAGGGCCAAACGATGTGACACAATGATAGCGGTATTTTTTTTAGATATATTTAAAAGTTGTTGATTAATTATGCCTTCTTGAATTGGGTCGATAGCACTTGTAGGTTCATCACAAATTAACAATGCACATTTTTTATGCATTCCCCTAAGTATTGCTATTTTCTGTTTTTGTCCTCCTGACAAGTCTATTCCACCAAACTCCAAGCCATAATCATCAAAAAGCTTATCCTGTAGCTCAGTCATCCCAAACGTTTTAAGCATATCCGAAATCTCATAATCCGGTATTACCCCTCCAAATGTAATATTATTGATTATTGAAGTTGAATAACAATTAAAATCTTGTGGTATTAATGATAAATCATCATATATGGTGTCCTTGCCATTATTGAAAACGAAATTTGAAATTGTACCTTCAGTGGGTGTCAAAAATCCCATTAATACATTTGCAAGAGTAGTCTTTCCAGAACCATTTTCTCCCACAATTGAAACAAGTTCACCCTCTTTAATTATCAGGTTAATATCTTTTAATGCCCAAACGTCAGAGTTAGGATATTTAAAAGAAACATTATTAAGAGCAATGGTGTTATCGCACTCTTGCTCATCTTTAATATTTTTATCCTTGATTTTTTTTATAAAATCAAAGAAAGGAGTAACCATAATAGTAAATTCCGAAAGGTTTCCGAAAAGTGAAAAAATCTGATTAAATATCTGAGTAATTTGGGAAAACGTCATAATAATCATCGAGAATTCAGCTATATTTATTTTAGCGTTAATAAACATCTTGGTTACACTATAATAAGCGGCAGAAGTCGCTGCAATACGAACCACACTCATAAAAAATGAAACAAGAGCAATCTTTTTCTCCGAGACCACTTTTTCTTTTATTATTTTGTTTTGAATATTCAACCATTTATTATGAATAAACGAAAAAGCGTTAAGTTCAATAATTTCCTTTAAAAAATCGGATTTTGTAAGCAACTTTGAAAATACTTGTTCTTCTTTTTCAAGCTGAGTATTATGGTACAACAGATACTTTTTTTGAATAATTTTATATACATTGTCAATTACAGGAGATATTATCGTCAAAACAAGAAACAATATTAAAGATAGATCTATTGTTACAATAGAGGTTCCTATGGCGATAATGCCCACTACCGATGCAAATATCTCTACAATAATTTGATACAGTCTAAATATATTAATGCTCGCGTTTTGAGCTCTTCTAGTTTGATTGATAATTTCGGGATACAAATAGCTTTCATAGGATAAATCCGAACAAATATCAAAAAACAGCCGCTTAATTCTTTTTTCAAATCTCAGCAATGTTTTGTAGTTCAGGTAATAATGATTGTGGTAATTATAAATAACTTTTCGGGCGAAAAGCACAAAACAATACAAAAAAGCCAAAACGCATGCTAATGACAGCGTATTGATATTTTTAATCAGGTTGTTGTATACAAGCAAAACTATTGCGGGGAAAACAGAAATTAAAGCAGAGGCAAATATTAACATAACTGAATCAAACGGACATGTTTTAAAGCAAATTTTAGTGCTATTTAAAATTAAATTATTCTTCATACCAAACACTTTGCTCCTTATACATTTTTTTATAAATACCGTTCTCAATAGAAACCAACGTGTCATGTTTGCCCTTTTCTGCAATTTCACCATTTTTTATTACAATAATTTCATCAACATCCTTAACAAAACCGAGTCTGTGAGTTATGTAAATAACAGTCTTATCTTTTAATAATTGGTTATATACATTGAATATTTTTATTTCTTCCAGTGGATCCAAATTGGCGGTGGGTTCGTCTAAAATATAGGCATCAGATTCACAGCATAAAATACGCGCCAATCCAACCCTTTGCCACTCTCCTCCTGACAGGTCTTCTCCATCGTCCTTCAAAACGGTAAGTTCAGTATTAATTCCGTTCTTCATTTTGGATACCTTTTTTTCAAGTCCGACAGCATTAATTGCATCCAATATTGTACTTTGGTCTTTATCTTCTACCTCATTTAACATAATGTTTTCTGATAATGTCATGGGGTATCTGTTATAATCTTGGAAAAGCGCAATTGGTTTTTTACAGTATGCAACACTTCCTGAAATCGGTTTGTACAATCCTATCAACAACTTTACAAGGGTTGTTTTTCCCGAACCATTTTCGCCTACTATGGCGTATTTTTTTCCTTTTTCAAATGTAAGATTGATGTTATTTAAAACACGTTTTCCCGTTTTAGGATATTGAAAGCACAAGTTGTCAACACGTAAAACCGCTTGCTCAGTTTCCGGTCCCGTAAGACTTTCGGTTACATCGCTTGCCTCTGTTCTATCCATAAACTCCATGATTTTTCCATTATGAAGCTTATATCTCATAAAGATTTCTTTTGATTTTATCGCTTCGATAATTTTATCCAAAAGCGATACTAGATATCCTATAATCGAAACAAATAATCCTATTGTTATAGTGCTATTTTCATATAGAAACAGCAACATAATAAATGATGAAAAGATGCATATAAAAAATATTACATCAATAAAAATTTCAAGTTTTATTCTTTTTTTACCCAGTGCCCTGTTCTTTTTTGATGCCTCGTCAAACTCCTCATCAAAAAGCGACTTAAAAAAAGGTAAAAAGCCAAAAACCTTTTTATCCTTATAGCTGTCTTTTTCGGTCAAAACTCGAGTGCAATATGTATATTTTCTGGTGTTTTTTATGTACTCTTCCCAATAATTGTACATAAGTACAGATAGTCTAGTACTTGCCAACCATGATACAATAATAAACACAAAAAGTATGCCATACAATAAAGCAACAGAAATAATATCCAGTTGATTTACAACCAAAAAAACAAGTCCTATTATGTTGCAGACGGCAGTTATTAGAACACATACTGCAGATATCCATTCCCGTTCTAAATGTGAGGCGATTTCATTATAATCATCAGCATATTCTTTAGTTTCTAAAAACGAATACGGCAATCTTATTATTTTCTTCAGAATTGAACCCTTATGTGTTCTATCTCTTTTTAAAAAATATTTTTGAGACAAATATCTTTTCACAAGGTTTAAAACCATTGATACAATCCATATGATTGAAAGATACAGCACCAGTTTAAATTGAGGTCTGTCAATCAAATATTGAGTGACCTTGGTGGATATCATAAATAAAACACTGAACAAAATTGTAACAAAAACATTAAAAAAAACTATGTTTTTTTTCAAATCATCACATCCCTGAATTATCATTATACCGACTTAATATTTCGTAAAAGTCACTTACCAATTTTTTAGGCGGTTTCTTAAAAATTTTTTCTGCATTGGAAGGAGTTTGGATTTTAATAAATCTTAAAAAACTTTCTTTCCCGAATTTCTCTATTAAATATCCTACAAAGGCTCCCGCAAGCCAATAATAATCGCCATGCATTGAAGTTCTTGCATTACTATTTTCCCAATACTCAAAAACATCAAATAACTTTATGTTCTTTTGATTCTTTTCTATGTATTCTTGCAATGTAAACGGTTGATCAAAAAAAGTCGCGATGCCTTCATCAATCATTACGTTTCGCTGCATTATCGGATATATGCTGTTAAACAAAGCATGTGCTATTTCGTGCCCGATAAAATCTTTATAATGTATGTGAATTGACTTGGTTCCATTATCTGTATAACTTAAGGGGTTTCCTATTGAATCTATTCTTTCCCTATACACATATACATCTATTTTTTTTCTTGTAAAATCTTTATTGATAAAGTTGACAATTCGAGAATATGCTTTTAATCCTCTCATTATAAAAAGCTTTTTTTCAAACCTATCAACTTCACCGATAAACCTAAAAATAACATTTTCGGTTTGGTGTGTTACGCAACTTTCCGGAAACAAAAGCTTTTTCCACAATACCGATTCCTCATCACCGAAAAGAGCAGACTTATTAAAATCGTTCGCTGATTGCTCGTAGCTTCCCAATATGTACTCACATAGTCCCAAACACCTGTATATTTCTCCAAAATATTTTCTCTGTTCCGAAGTTTTAATATTTCTTAAACAATTAATGGCCTTTTGGGGTTGTTGTAACTGCAAATAGGAAAATCCTAAAATCATTTTGCAATATTCATTATTTTTTATTTCCTGATTGTTTTCAACTATTTCAACTATTTCTGTGTACTTTTTATTAGAATACAAGCTGCTAATTTCTGAAAATTTCATACTTTTTACTCCATACGAGTAGTTCTTTTGGCCAGTATATTATAAATATTTTGCATTTTGTCAGGAAATGAACAGTACAGATTAATTACAAGTTTTATACAAAGTTTTGTTATTGATTTTGTAATATTACATATCTTTTCATCAGGAATCGTAGGGTCACCCGAGTTAATATACGAATTATAATAGCAATCCCCTCCGCATATGTTTCTGATCCAGCAATTCTTACATCCCTCTATATTATTATTCCTTATTTTTACAAATTTAAAATACATATCATTAAATCCATCGTAAATATTTCCCAGACTGCATTTTCCAATGCTCATAAAACTATCACAGGGATAAATCTCCCCTTCTGGAGAAACACTGAATTTATTAATGCCGGCATTACATCTTCTTACTACTCCGGATTGAATGATTATTCTCAGCAATATCTTTCCAAAGGTGTCATTTTCATTACATATCATCAAAAATTCTTCCATTTGGTCGTTCTCAATCAATTTAAACATATAATCCGACAGTTCTTCAAACAAACATATCATTTTTTTTGTAAAATCATAAGAACTGACATCAGATGACCACAACACCTTCATTTGCAAATTTCTAAATCCCAATTCATATGAATTTCTCATGACTCTGGGAAGGCTGTATGTATCTTCTGTAATAACTGCTGAGTTCCATAAATTTTTAATATTTCTTGACAAATCTGCTCTGTTGTTTATTCGTTGAATTTCCTCAACAACATGTCGGTATACGTTTTTTTCCGCGTACCATCAACGTGTCATTGTCTAATGAATCAGAGTAGAAGAATTCTTTCCACTGGTCTGCCAGTGTTCCACCTGCTGCGCCTGTTGCTGCTTTGATAAGTCCCATATATTTTTCCTCCTTTATCTATCTCTTTTTCACAAGCTTTACTACCGTCTCGATATGATCGCAGAACGGGAAGTTATCCACCGGCTGGATCTTCATTGCCTGATATCCGTTTCCCGTCAAATATTTCAGATCTCTTGCCAGTGTCTCCGGATTACAGGACACATAGACAACCCTCTTTGGCCCGAGCTTTATTACAGAAGAAAGGAACTTCTCATCACTTCCGGCTCTCGGCGGATCCATGAATACCACATCTGCTTTTTGGTTCTTCGAAGCCATATCTACCATGAATCTTCCCGCATCACCTGCATAGATCTCGGCATTCTTGATGCCATTTTCTTTTGCGTTGATTCTCGCATCTTTCACCGCATCTTTGTTCAGCTCTACTCCAATGACTCTCTTTGCATTCCTGGCTGCAATCAGACCAATTGTACCGGTTCCGCAGTACGCATCGATCACCGTCTCTTTTCCGGTCAGTTCCGCATAGTCCATGGCTGTATTATAAAGGATCTCCGTCTGTACAGGATTCACCTGATAGAACGATTTTGGAGAAATACGGAACGTACAGCCGCATAATCTGTCTTTAATAAATCCCGGTCCGTAGATCGGCTTTTCCTTTTCTCCCAGCACCATACTGGTCTGCTTGTTATTCACATTCAGTACTACGGTCGTAATCTCAGGATGTACTTTTCTCAAAGCCTTCACAAAGTTATTCTTTGATGGCAGAATTGGCGATCCAAGCACCAGAACGACCATAATCTCACCAGTCTCAAAGCCTCTGCGGATCAATACATGTCTCAAAAGTCCATATCCTGTATCTTCATTATATGTCTTAATCTTAAAAGACGGCAGAAGTTCACGGATTGTACGGATGATCTCCTGACTTTTCTTATCTTCGATCAGACATTCTTCCACTGCGATCACACGGTGCGTTCCTTCTGCATAGATGCCGGATATCACATTTCCTTTTCTGTCATGATCGAATACCGCATGTACTTTATTTCTATAAAAATATGGATGCTCCATACCGATGATCGGACTGACTTTGCAAAAGCCGCCCAATAATTTTTCTTCCTGCTTCTGTTTTCTTTTCAGCTGTTCTTTGTATGGCATCTTCTGGAACTGGCAGCCGCCACATTTTTTATCGATTTTACATGCAGAAGTCTGATTCCGTGTCTGCTTTTTATTTTTCTGTACTTTACTCTTCTGACCTGATTGCCCAGCGCATTTTCGTGCATTTCGCACGGCTGTTGCGGAAGCATTCTTCTTTGGACGGTCGGATGACGTCTTTTGCGATCTCACTGTACAGGCCCTCCTTTTTCCATTGTTTGAATGATTTCTTTACCAGACGGTCTTCCCCCGAATGGAAGGTAAGGATTGCCACTTTTCCTCCCGGTTTTAGCACACCCGGCAGCTTATCCAGGAAATCATACAATACTTCAAATTCATGATTCACATCAATACGAAGTGCCTGGAATACCCGCTGGCTCGACTTACGTATTGCTTCTTTTCTTTCTTTTTCCGGAATAAATGCAAGTGCCTCTCCGATCACCTGGTGCAATCCCGTTGTTGTTTCAATCTTTCCGCCTTTTCGGATCTTTTCCGTAACTGCTTCTGCAATCTCTTCTGCATAAGGTTCATCTGCATTTTCAACCAGCATCCCTGCAAGTTCTTCTCTTGAAATGTCATGCAGACGTTCTGCCGCACTGATTCCTTTCTCCGGATTCATCCGCAGATCCAAAGGACCTTCTGCTTTAAACGTGAATCCCCGGTCCGGGTTATCGATCTGCATGGATGACACACCAAGATCTGCCAGTACAAAATCAAATTTTCCGGCTTCTTTTGCTACTTTGTCAATATTAGCAAAGTTCTCAAGCTTTACTGTCAGGATGTCTGATCCAAATCCTTTTTCCTCCAGACGTTTCTTTGTCTTTGCTGATTCGATCGGATCTACATCCAGTCCGTAGATATGGCCCTCTCCCTGCAGTTTTTCCAGCATCTTTGAGGTATGCCCTCCATATCCAAGCGTTGCATCCAGTCCCTGCTGTCCCGGCTGGATATCAAAGAAGTCCAGGATCTCCTGTACACAGATGGAAATGTGCATTCCTGCCGGTGTTCCGCCTTTTTGGATCACCTTTGAAATAGTATCTGCATACTTTTCCGGATTCAGTTCTTTATATTTTTCTTTATAATTTCTCGGATGTGTTCCAGAATATCGGACTCTCCGTTTATGTTTCTTCTCTTGATTTTCCTGATTCTCCATAATCTCTCTCCCATTTTATCAGTTGTTCCGGTACATCTACATCCCGGAGTTCTGCTTCTTCTGTCTCACAGAGCACCACATCTTCTTTATGTGCACAGATGATCTGTTTTCCGCCTTTATCACCGGAAAGTCTGCACAACTCCCGGAAAAAGCACGAATCCCATAATACGGGATTCCCGGTTCTTCCTTTCCATCCGGCACATACAATCTTTCCCGGATGCATCTTCCCCATCTCAAGCATACGGGCAAATGTCCCGGCTGTCAATCCCGGCTGGTCACATACGATGAACATAGCCCCCTTTAACCCCGGATTCTCATCTAATGCTCTCTTTAATCCTAACTTCAGCGAATGTGCGATTCCAAGATCCGGCTCCGTATTCTGTACCACCAGCATCCCCTGTGTTTTTGCCGCATTCTCTATCTCTTCAAATCTTGTTACCACTACCTGTGTACACAATGGAAATGCACGCATTTTACGAAGGGTATGTTCGAACATCTGCCCTCCATCCAGTTTCTCCAGCAGCTTATTGTTCCCGTACCGGCTTGACTTTCCGGCTGCCAGGAGAATCATCGCATAATCTTTATCTGACAGGCGTGCTTCTACTGTCTTTACCACGGAACTGCCAATCTCATTTGCCTTATCCGAGATCAGATAACACAATTTCTTGTCCTTTCTCGGATCCACATCTCCTATCTTCAGACCCTTCTTTACCTGCACACCTTCCTGTAACATCCCCCGGATCACACCGTCCAACTGAGAATAGACCGGTTTTCCTCCGGTCAGAGCCAGAAGTTGTCCTTTTCGGACGACATCCCCGATCTGTGCTTTCGGCTCCATCCGTCCGGCTGCTGACGCCCTGATCAGACGTTCCAGCGCATAGCCGCCCACATATCCCGGAATGCCGGTATTGGGAATCGGCTGTCCGTCATAGATGATATCCGCAAGTGTTAATCCACGCATTGTCTCTATGACAGCATGGACATCTTTTCCCGCTATAAACCCCGGTCCGAGACCGATCACATATGGTGCATCTGCCCGGCTGGTTCCTGTATTTCTTTTTGCAAGAATTGCATCCACAAGTACATCCGGTCTGAATTCTCTCCGGATCTCTGCCTCCGGGTCTACGATTACGGCAATCTTATCCGCTGCCAGTACCCTCCTGGCTTCCTGATAATTTTCCACAAGAATTCCTTCTATTCCTTCTACTTCTATCCTGCCTTCATAGACTGCCCGTGACATTGCAACTTCACGTCTGACGGTAAGCGGCACTGCAATCTCCGTCATGATCACCCGGAATCCTGCCCTGTGAAGTGCCACTCCTACACCCGTAGCCAGATCTCCGGCTCCTCTGATTAATACTTTTTTTCTGTTTTTATACATTTCTGACATAGTTACCATCTTTCTTTCAACGGAATCAGGTCCGATACCACATGCACTCTACGGATCTGCCCCGGGTATTCCATACTATCTGCATGCCTGTCTGACAACTGCTTTACGATCTCTTCCGCAAGTTCCACTGCCATTTTTTTCTGCTCCTTAGTATCTGCCTGATTCAGTATCACCTGATATTCCATATCATCCGTCACGTATTTTCGTCCCGCACTCTGACTTACCGCAAGTGTGACAATATCTTCCGGACACAGAATATCTTCTTCTGTCTTTCCGAGAATCTTCCCGGTCTCTTTCACCCGGAAACAACCTTCTTTCAGCTTCTTTCCAACCGCACTCATCCCATATACATTCAAAACAATATCTGTCTGCTCACAGATCACCGGCTCATGTTCCGCAGGGGTTTTAACCGGCAGACGCTTCGCTCCGTCTGCCTCTAGAAGCAGTACACCTGGTTCACGGCTGATCTCTTTTAGATATTCTTCTTGAAAAGATGCAAGCTTCCCATCCGTTGTCTCTCTTCCCATCCATACAATACCATATTTTATCATAATCTGACGGAACATTTCCACCGAAGGTTTTCCCAGAAAATATCCGGCATCACATTTTTGTATATGAGTTGTTGTAGAAACCGCACATGGAATTTCGGCATTCCGGCATTCATCCATAAGCCTGCGTATCACTGTCGTCTTTCCGCCTCCGCCGACAACGGATACCGTCTTATGAAAATTTTCTTTAAAAATTCCAATAGCCTGGCATAAACTGCCAGGCTCTTTCCATTCACCATTTATATAACTTATTATCATATAAGGATTATTTCTCCTCTTTTTTCTTTGCTTTTGGAAGGGTTAAATTTAACACAATTGCTACAATCGTTGCAAGAACAACCGGAGATTTTCCGAAAATTGTTGTCACCCATTCTGGGAACTGTGCCAGTGAAGCATTTGCCTGTGTCACACCCATTCCTACTGCTACTGCAAGTCCTACAACTGTTGTATTACGGAAATCCATTGGCTCTGTCGTGATCAGTTTGATTCCCGTCATTGTAATCGAAGCAAATACAGAGATTGTCGCACCGCCGAGTACACAATACGGAATTGTCGTAAGCAGAGAAGAAAACTTCGGAATCAATCCTGCTGCCAGTAATATTGCTGCTGCCAGCCCCATTACCACACGGCTGACGACCTTTGTTGTTGATACGATACCTACATTCTGGCTGTATGTTGCAGTCGGAAGTCCTCCAAAGAACGCACAGAAAATGTTACTGATTCCATAGCCTACAATTCCACCTGTCAGTTCTTCATCTGTCGGCATACGGTCCATAGATCCTGTTGTTGTTGCCGAAAAATCACCAATTGCCTGTACTGCATTGATCGCAAACAGAATTCCGATCGCAACACATGCAGATGGTTCAAACTTGATTCCAAAATGCATTGGTTTCGGAAGCTGGAAGAACGCTGCCGATGACACAGATGAAAAATCTACCATTCCAAAGAACAACGCTACGATATATCCTGCAATAATTCCGATCAGGATGGATGCCAGTTTCCATACCCCTTTTCCGTAATGATTCAATGCTGTTACAATGATCAATGTAATAATCGCAACCACCCAATTCTGCCATGATCCATAAGTCTTGCTGCTCGCACCTCCGGCCATATAGTTAATTGCTGTCGGATACAGAGAAAGACCGATGGAAAATACGACCGTTCCTGTAATCAGCGGTGGGAAGAATTTGCGGATTCTCTTAATATTCAATCCCACCAGAAGTGCAACCACACCTCCGATAATCTGTGCACCCAGAATTGTTGCAATATCAAAATCAGACGCAATTGCCTGCATACTTGGAACATACGCAAAGCTGATTCCCATCATAACCGGAAGTGCCGAACCGATCCGGAAATTCTTTGTTTTAATAAATGGAAACAATTGCAGTAATGTCGTCAGTGCCGACATCACCAGTGCTGCCTGTATTAAGATCACGGAATCTTCCTGTGAAATTCCGGCCACTCCCGCAATAATGATCGATGGTGTTACACATCCGACGATCATCGCAAGTACATGCTGGATTGCAAGTGGCAAAGCCTGTCCGATAGATGGTTTTCCATAAAAATCAAATAATGCTTTGTCCATCTGTTTTGCTTCTTTTGTACTCATATATATCCTCCTGTAAATTTCTTTCGAACGCATGGCGATTCATATTATTTTCAACTTAAATATTATATATTTTTTCTTCTTTTTTGTGTAGTCCTGCAGTTATTGAATGTTTTAATAAAATCTTATAAGCTACAGTTATTATAGCTATTACATTCCGTTATGTATACATTAAATTTTATCATGATAAAGTGCTGAATTTCATGGTACAATGACAGATAGAGACTAAAGACAAACGGAGGAATGAACAATGGGAATTTTGTCTAATATTGAACCAAAAGAAGTATTCCACTACTTCGAAGAATTAAGTATGGTACCCAGAAGTACCTTCCACACAAAAAAAATCAGTGATTTTTGTGTGGAATTTGCAAAAGCTCACAATCTGGAATATATCCAGGATGAAGTGAACAACGTAATCATCAAAAAACCTGGTACTGCCGGATACGAGAACAGTGATCCGGTTATCATCCAGGGACATCTGGACATGGTCGCTACAAAGACAACCGACAGTGATCATGATTTTGAAAATGATCCTTTAGACCTTTTTGTAGATGGTGATCTGATTGGGGCAAAGAACACCACTCTCGGTGGCGATGATGGCATCGCCGTTGCTTACGCTATGGCAATCCTTGCCAGCACAGACATTCCACACCCACCGATCGAAGCTGTATTCACAATTGATGAAGAGATTGGTATGGGCGGTGCACATCACCTGGATACATCTGTATTAAAAGGAAAGATCTGTCTGAACATTGATTCTGAAATTGAAGGTGTTATGACTGTCGGATGTGCCGGCGGCTACATTTACGATACCTTCATCCCGATCGAATGGAGTGAAGAAAACGGAACAAAGATGACGATCTCCATTTCCGATCTGCAGGGTGGACATTCTGGCGCAGAAATCCAGAACCAGCTTGGAAATGCACACAAGATCATGGGACGCGTCCTGTATGCTCTTGCAAAAGATTACGACTTCAACATTGTAAGCACAAACGGCGGAAATGCAGCAAACGTAATTGCACAATATAATACGACTGAGATTATTGCTGACCCTGCACAGGCTCAGGCTATCGCAGATGCTGTTACCGGACTGGAACAGACGATCTCCGCTGAGTTTGCCGGACAGGAACCAACTTTATCTCTGAACGCTGTTTCCGAAGGCGAGACTGCCTTAAAAGCATTTGACGCAGATACTACCGCACATGTAATCGGATTCCTGTATGGAGCAATCGATGGTGTACAATGCTATGACCGTGCGTTCCCTACAGCTGTAGAATCTTCCCTGAATACAGGTATCGTTGAAACCACAGAAGATACGGTAAAGATCAAATTCCAGGTTCGCAGCTCCGTTGCTACCAAGTTAGATGATATGCGAAACAAACTGGATCTTGCAACAGATCTTGCAGGTGCTTCCCGCGAAATCTCCGGTGAATATCCGGCATGGAGCTACAATGCAGATTCCGTGATCCGTCCGAAAGCAATTGAACTTTATAAAGAAATGTTCGGCAAAGAGCCTACCGTTGAGACAACGCACGGCGGTCTGGAATGTGGAATCTTATTCGGAAAGAAGAATGATCTTGATATCATTTCTTTCGGACCGGAACTGACAGGTGTACATACTTATAATGAACGCGTACATATCGAATCTACAAAGCGTATGTGGGATTATCTGAAAGAACTTTTAAAGATCTGTAAATAATCCATATCTATCCAGCGTTTTTTATGAATGCAACGTAATATTAAAAGACAGCTTTTCAAACTTTCAAATCTGAAAAAGCTGTCTTTTCTCATTTTTATTTTATTCTTATTTCACAAGAAATACATCTGCATTTGTCACCCCGAGCGCCGTTGCCTCTGCGTGATTATTTACATAGATGTCAATGTGGTTTCCCTGAATTGCACCGCCGCAATCCTCAGCTGTAAATATATGACCTCCGATGATCACTTTCGTTCCGTAAGGAATAACTCTTGGATCAACCGCAATCGTCTGACCTTCTACTACCGGCGTTCCTGTTGCTGTAATTCCGTCTGCTTTATTTTTTACTGTTTCTTCCGCCGTTTTATATTGTTCTTCCCCTGTTGTCGTGATCTGCTGTTTTGTCTCATCGCTGTTATCGAGATTCTTCTTGTATAGATTAATATACATTATTTTTGATTATACGCTTCCTGCTTTTAAATTTCCATCCTGTTATTACTTTGTTTTTATCATTTTCATAAAAACTCATAAAAATACGCTGTCTTATTACTAAAATTTTTGGTATCTGCACAGCAAAAATGCGTCTGAATAAGTTTAAAAACCATACTCCGACGCATCCTTGATTTTCTTATTTTCTTTCGTTATTCTCGAATATTACATATCCAGAGGATATTTTGCAGTCAGCTCTGTAACCATTCCTTTGACTTTTTCAATATTGTCTTCGTTCTGAAGTACCAGTGCGATGCACTCCGCGATCACATCCATGTCGTCTTCTTTTAATCCTCTTGTTGTAACTGCAGGTGTTCCAAGTCTGACACCACTTGTCACGAACGGAGATCTTGGATCGTTCGGTACCGTATTCTTGTTACATGTGATGTGTGCGGCATCCAGACGTTTTTCCAGTTCTTTACCGGTTACCTCTTCGCCTCTTAAGTCGATCAACATCAGGTGGTTATCTGTTCCTCCGGATATGATCTTCACGCCGCGATCCATCAGACCTTTGCTGAGTGCCTGTGCATTCTTGATGATCTGTTTCTGATATTCTGCGAATTCAGGCTCCAGTGCCTCTTTAAAGCACACAGCCTTTCCTGCGATCACATGCTCCAGTGGACCTCCCTGAATCCCCGGGAATACAGCTTTATTAAAGTTGAACTTATCTGCTGCTTCCTGATTGCAAAGAATCAGACCTCCTCTTGGTCCGCGCAGTGTCTTATGTGTAGTAGTTGTAGTTACATCTGCATACGGGATCGGACTTGGATGAAGTCCTGCTGCAACAAGTCCCGCGATATGTGCCATATCGACCATAAGGTATGCTCCTACTTCATCTGCAATCTCACGGAACTTTTTGAAATCAATGATTCTTGCATAAGCACTGGCTCCCGCAATGATCATCTTTGGTTTTTCTTTCACTGCAATCTCACGTACCTTATCATAATCGATCACACCTTCATCGTTCACTCCGTATGATACGATATTGAAATATTTACCGGAAATATTAACCGGAGAACCATGTGTCAGATGTCCGCCGTGATCCAGGTTCATACCCATAACTTTGTCTCCGGGCTCCAGCATCGCAAAGAATACTGCCAGGTTTGCCTGTGCGCCGGAATGCGGCTGTACATTGGCATAATCACAGCCGAATAACTTCTTTGCTCTTTCTCTTGCAAGATCTTCCACTACATCCACACACTGACATCCACCATAATAACGTTTACCCGGATAGCCTTCTGCGTATTTATTTGTAAGCGGACTTCCCATTGCTGCCATGACCGCTTTACTTACCCAGTTCTCCGATGCGATCAGTTCCAGATGCGAATTCTGTCTCTCCATCTCGGCCTGAATGGCATCTGCAATTTCACTGTCTGCTTTTTTAATTTCATCAAATGCGTACATACTTGAGTCCTCCTGGTTTGTTAAAAATTTGATTTATTTAATATGATAGCACTTTACCACGGTGAATGCCAGCATTTTTTTGTATATTTTTCAATACCTGTCAGATTTACAGAACCTGCCGTCACCAGTTTTCCATAGATACTTCTAGACATAAAGAGGAAACCTCTGATGAAATTAATCATCAAAGGTTTCCTTTAATTTATCCATAAATCCTTTTTTCTTTTTACCTTTATGCTCTTCCGTCTTGTCACTCTTTTCTGTTCCAAGAGAATTACCTGTCAGTTCATCGAATTTACGAAGTGCTTCTTTTGCTTCGGCACTTAAGTGTTCCGGTGTCTGGATAACAAGCGTTACATAATGATCGCCGCGAACCTGTGCATTTCTAAGAGATGGAACTCCCTTTCCTTTCAGACGTACTTTTGTATCGGTCTTGGTTCCCGGTTTTACAGTATAGATTACTTCTCCGTCTACCGTCTTGATACGGATATCCGCACCAAGCGCCGCCTGTGCAAATGTAATCGGTACCGTTGAGAAGATATGCATATCCTGACGCTGGAAGATCGGATGTCTTGATACCACGACCTCTACCAGAAGATCTCCTCTTGGTCCGCCGTTTACACCTGGCTCACCTTTTTCACGGATACGCACACTCTGACCATTATCAATACCTGCCGGAATGGATACAGATATCTTCTTCTTGCTGGCTACATAACCTGTACCGCCGCAATCCGGACATTTTTCCTTAATAATCTTACCAGTTCCCTGGCAATCTGGACAGGTCTGTACATTCTGTACAGTTCCAAAGAAAGACTGCTGTGTATATACAACCTGACCTTTACCGCCACATTTCGGACAAGTCTCCGGAGATGTTCCCGGTTTGGCACCTGTTCCGTTACATTTCGGACATGGGTCTTTTAATACAACATCCAATTCTTTCTCGCATCCGAATACAGCCTCTTCAAATGTGATCCTGACACTCTTCCGGATATTCATACCTTTCATTGGTCCTTGGTTCGCACGTCCGCCTCTGCGTCCGCCGCCGAACAGATCTCCAAAGATATCTCCGAAAATATCACCAAAATCAGCACCGTTGAAATCGAATCCGCCATATCCGCCGCCTGCTCCTGCACTTCCGTCAAAAGCAGCATGTCCAAACTGATCATACTGACGACGTTTTTCCGGATCGCTCAAGACTGCATATGCCTCAGAAGCTTCTTTGAACTTCTTTTCAGCTTCAGCATCACCCGGATTCATATCCGGGTGATACTTCTTGGCAACCTGTCTGTATGCTTTTTTCAAAGTTGCTTCGTCAGCATCTTTACTGACTCCAAGCACCTCATAGTAATCTCTTTTTGACTCTGCCATTTCCTATTCCTCACTTAATGTTCTTAGACTTCTTTGTAATCTCCGTCTACGACATCGTCGCCCTGGAATCCTTCTGGAGCCGGACCTGCTCCTGCTGAAGCATCTGCCTGAGGACCTGCTCCCTGAGCTCCTGCTGCTGCACCAGCCTGCTCATACATCTTTGTGAAAAGCTTCTGAGCACTTTCTGTCAGTTTTTCTTTACCTGCTTTGATCTCAGCAACCTGCTCGTCTGTAAGAGTATCTGTATTTGCTTTTTCCAGTAACTCTTTCAGGGCTTTGCAGTCAGCTTCTACTGCTGCTTTATCTGCACCGTCAAGCTTATCGCCAACTTCCTGCAGAGCTTTCTCTGTCTGGAATACCATGGCGTCAGCTTCATTCTTAGCATCAATTCCTTCTTTACGTTTCTTATCCTGAGCTTCGAATTCAGCAGCTTCTTTTACAGCTTTGTCGATATCTTCATCAGACATGTTAGATCCTGCTGTAATTGTGATGTGCTGTTCTTTTCCGGTTCCAAGGTCTTTTGCAGATACATTTACGATACCATTTGCATCGATATCGAATGTAACTTCGATCTGTGGAATTCCACGTGGAGCCGGTGCGATTCCGTCCAGTCTGAACTGTCCGAGAGATTTGTTATCTCTTGCGAACTGTCTCTCACCCTGTACAACATTGATATCAACGGCTGTCTGGTTATC
>OGXW01000991.1_pt1 | contig 21702 bp, 15 predicted proteins | sample 1576341 | NCBI WGS metagenome assembly OGXW01 (sample SAMEA3541592, study PRJEB24748) | human gut metagenome | biome: human gut; feature: human-associated habitat; material: faeces | place: China | collected 2012
TCTGCCATCAAAGAGATTGTGGACGAGGTGCGCGGGCAGTATGATTTTATTTTGATCGACACGCCGCCAAATCTCGGCTGGCTGCAAACAGCTGCGCTGGAAGCATCGGATGATATTGTCATTCCGACCAAGGCGACGGCACAGAGCATCCGCGGCATCCCGACATTTTTTGATACCGTGTATTATGTGCAGAACACCAATCCGAAGCTGCGCATCTTGGGCTTCTTGATTACCATGTCCAACAAGCGTGTGCTTGCCTGCAAGGCGATTGCCGGCGAATTGGAGACCATTGCCCAGCAGATGGGCTGTCAGGTATTTCCGGCATGGATTCGTTTGGCAGAAGGTCTGTTCGGTGAGGCGGAAGCCATGCACACCAATGTATTTCAGATGCATCGCAAAAACAATGCGCTCAAAGACTATGCGGCATTTGCCGATGCACTAATAAAGGCGGTGAAGTGACATGGCACGAGGCGGCAGACCGATTATTCCGACAGGCGGCACAGCACAGCGCATTCAGGATCAGCGCAACCGTTCGACGCACAGCATTCCGCTGGACAAGCTGATCCCGTATCATCGGGAAAATGTGAACGGCAATCCGATTTTCCATGACTACGCACAGGAAAAGCTGGAGCAGCTGGCAAACAGCTTGGAACGAGACGGACAAGTAGAGAACATTATTGTATTCCCGTCTGAGCAGCAGCCGGGCATGTATGAGGTGCTGTCCGGCAAGCAGCGCACGCGCGCCGCGCGATTGGTACAGCAAAAACATCCCGAACGCAACACGTTGAACGCCACGGTTTTGGACCTGCAAGCTGTAAAGGCGAACACCTTTGCACTTGGTGATTTGACCTATGTTTTGACCAATGTACACCGCAGAGACCAATTATTGATCTCTGAATTGGGCATGGCGTTTGAAATGCAGTTCCAAGCGGAGAAGCATCAGGGAAAGGCGACACAGGGAACAGACACGCTGACTGAGCTGGCACAGCAGAATCAAACCTCGCCGTCCTTTATCAAGTGCGCACGGCAGTTCATCCCGGAAATTGCCATTCCTGAAATTATTGACTTGGCAGACAGCGGAAGCATTCCTGTGAGCACGGCATCGCAGACGCTGACGCGCATGAACAAGGAAACCCAGCGTGCCTTAATGGAAAAGCTCAAGCAGGCAAGCGAACAGGAAGGCTGGCAGCTGGCAAGCTATTGCAAGAAAAAGCTGACGACTGCCGCTCTGCGTGCCCTCAAGGCGGCGTATGACACGCGCATCGCTGCGGCGGAAGATGCGCAGAGCAACGTGCTGACAGAGGACGATACCGCATTTCTGTTTACGGATGCCAAGCCAAAGACCGTATTCAAAGCACCAACCAAGCAGGCATTGCAGCGAGTGATTCCGGAACAGCTGTGGGGAGACCAGAAGGCCGCCTCGGACTATCTTGTAAATGCGATGGAGGAGCTGAAGCGGTATAAGGAAAAATATGGGGAGCTGTGAGAGCTGTCATTAGAAAAGTTCCTGCTGATGTAAGAGAAAAAACGTACATGGATGCAAGTGAAATCCTCAGAGGTTGAAACCTCTGAGGATTTTTTGTATGAGAGAATAGTAGACCTATATTCCTATAATTTTCTTGTTCCTACAAAAAACTATACGTGAAATAAAGATACAAATTGGAATTAAAATGGTAGCACAAAGGGAATAAATGCAAGGAAAGTGCCTTGATTCCGAAATCAAATTGTAGGCAAAACGGAAAGTTGAGATAGGAGACCAGCAGAAGCGAGGGATTGACAAAGCATAAAATCGGTGTAAGATATAGTTAGCGTTGACTTACCAAGAAATCGGAAAAACCAACTATAAAGAAACAAAAATGGGAAATTTGTCTAAAAGAAACAAAAAATAGCATAATTAACAAGTAATTAAATTAACTAACGTTAATCAATTACAGCGTGTTGCGATAGGGAGGCAAGAAAATCGTGTGTCAGCCGACGGCGTATCTCCTTCGCCATGCGCAGCGAATGCCGACGGAGCAGTATAGGCGGCTGGAACAAATCTTGCCTGAGAATCGACGGGAGCGTATGCTGCGTTATCGGCGAGAGGAAGATCGAAAAAACTGCGTATTAGCCTATTGTCTGTTGGAATATGCACTGAAAAGGCAATTCGGCATACGCAGGATGCCGGAGATGCGACATGCAGATTCAGGAAAACCGTACTTTACTGACAAAGCCATGCCGCGGTTTAACTGGTCGCATTGTCACGGCGGAATTCTCTGCGCTGTGGATATGCAGGAAGTCGGATGTGATATTCAAGACGATATCCTGGATGCACAGGTGCTGTATTCTCGCTGCCTGCATGAACGAGAGCGGAGCAACCTGCCGCAAGAGGAGGCGGACGCCGCCTTTACGCGGCTTTGGGCTTTAAAAGAAAGCTATCTCAAGTACTTAGGAGTAGGTCTGCGCCGCGATATGAGAGAGCTGGATTATTCCGGTTGTGTACAACCGTGCGGAAGCCGAGACATTGGTGATGCTGTGCTGACGTGGGGGCGATACCCGAGACTGTATTACAGCGTGTGCGCACAAGCACCGACGGATATTTGTGAGATAAACAGCGAGATGCTATATCAAACACTTTGCTGTGAGTAAATAGAGAAAGAAGTTAGACTATATGAAAAAATTATTTTGTATTCCAGGTGCCGGAGCCTCTGCAGTGATGTTTCTGCCGTGGATGAAAGAACTCAACGGCAGTGAAGATTTCAAACTGTGCCTGCTGGAAATTCCGGGACGCGGTATGCGAAAGAAGGACGCTCCGGCCAAAACGATGGAAGAGCTGGTGGATGTCCTGATTCAGAAGATAGACATTCAGCTTAAGCCGGACGAATCCTATGTGATTTATGGATACTGCTTTGGCGCGATTATTGGCTATGAATTGTGCCGCAAGCTTCGGATGCTGGGAAAAAAGGAACCTGAGCACTTTTTTTGCAGTTCTATCGGATCTCCGGGAAATCGAAAGATTGCGGAACCCGTGTTTGCGAACCGTTCGTTCCGAGGAGAAATTCGACAGATGTTTGTCCGATATTTTCCGGAACAGCTGTTTACCCACACAGAGAGCTTAGCGCAAATTACCGAATTGTATACACAGCATGCGTTTGACAAATTTGATGAGACGCAGTGTATTCAGCCCGTCCCGCTGGATGAGCTGATGCAGGACTGTGGCGAACTTGCCGGAAAAGAGGAAAACCTCGCGCGTATTGTGGATTTTGCCAATGACGCGCTGGACATTTTCCAATATGATCAGCAGATGTTGTTGGATTACAGTCATTCCGAGCACGAATCGTTTTTGCTGGGGTGTCCGCTGACTGTCATGCGCGGCGAGCAGGACACGCTGACCGGAGAAGCGGATCTCATGGAATGGAAGGATTACTGCGACGGCGGTTTGGTATTAAAGACCGTGTGCGGCAATCATTTTACCTTTGAGGAGAGCCGTGACGAGATCATGGAGATCATCCGACAGGAAAGCGGCGGAGACAGTATGATGATTTTAGATATTTGAGCAGGAGTAAAGGAGTAAAAAAGCGATGCAGTATCATCAAATCGCAGTCATTGGCATGAGCGGGCGGTTTGCCCAGTCGGAAACGCTGCTGGATTTCCGGCGCGTGCTCAGTCGAAAGCAGGACTGTATTGCGGAGGTGTCGGAAAAGCGCAAGCGTCTGCTGGGTTTAGAACCGGATGCCGATTGCATTCAGTTGGGAAGCATCGAGGACATTGACTGCTTCGACCACAAGTATTTCGGCATTCCGTCCAAAGAGGCGGATTTTATGAGTCCGGAACAGCGATTGGGTTTGGAACTTGCAACCGAAGCCGTACTAAATGCAGGTTATTCGTTAGAGCAGTTCCGCGGAAAAAATTGCGGCGTGTTGGTTTCCAGCTCGGAAATCGCGTACAACAAAGAGCGCGCCGCATCGACGTCTCTGTCGGTGCTGGGCAATATGAAACTGATGATCTGTGGAAAGATTGCATATTTTCTCGATCTGCGGGCGGCCAATGCGATGTATGACGCGGGTTGCTCGTCCTCGCTGGCAGCGATTCACGATGCGTGCATGAAGCTGATGACGGAGGAATGGGAGTATGCGCTGGTCGGAGGCATTTCTCTGTTCACAGACATCGAAGATAAGAAAAAACAGAAATATCAGACTATGGGTTTATTGTCTCCAGAGTACCGTAGTAAGGCATTCGATGAGCAGGCAGACGGCACGAGCGCAGGAGAAGGCGCTGCCTTTGTTTTGCTCAAGCGATTAAAAGATGCAGAGCGCGACGGGGATTTTATTTATGGCGTGCTGACCTCCGGCGCGGTCAACGGTGACGGCGCGCGGTGCAGCAAGGTGACGATGCCGAGTCCGGAGGCGCAGAGACAGGTCATTGAACGGGCATGGCGCGACAGCGGCAATCCGGAGCTCACAGAGATTGAGGCGCACGGCATTGGAAACAAAATCGGTGATTCTGTCGAAGCAGAAGCGCTATTTGAAAATTTGCGTGCCGCTGGGCTGGATAAAAAAGAAATTTACCTCAGCGCGGTCAAGACCAACATTGGACACTTGTATGAAGCTGCCGGTGTGGCAAGTCTGGTAAAGGTGTTGCTGGGCTTCCGCTATGATGAGGCGTATCCGCTGGCAAACTTCCAGCAGGCGAACGCCCTGATTGATTTCGCTTCGGTGGGTTTGGCTCCACTGACCGAAACCCGACATTTTTCACCGGGCAGCCATCGGGTTGCCGGTATTGACGGTTTCGGAATCAGTGGAACCAACGTCCATGTTTTGGTAGAAAACTATGCCAACAAGCAGGTACAGGAGCGCGATGACGCGCCGAGCCTCGTCAAACTGAGCGCCCAGAGTGAGGAATCCTTCTATGGCAACAGCGAGCGGTTTGCGCAGGCGCTTCGTGACGGCAAGACCGATTACGCGGCCGCCGTGTACACAATGAACACAGCGCGCGACGACGGTGCTGTGCGTCGGCTGGTCTATTGCGACAGCAAACAGGATTTGCTGGAACGGCTGGATATGATGCGCCCGACAACGGAGCCGCAGCCCAAGAAACTTGTATTTGTGCTCAAACAGGAGGACTGTGAGCAGGCGCAGTGCGGGGCGTATGAGACACTGTTTCCCGGTATGCGCTCGTTCTGGAAGGAGACTGGCATACCGGATCTGACGTTTAAGTGCGCGGCCTATCGGTATTTCACTGCGTGCGGCATGACCCCGGATTACGTTCTGGCAGACAAAGCTGGCAAGGCGGTGGTACAGTATGCCGCGGGACGCCGGAGCATAGAGGATTTGCAGGCGGCTGTAAACCAGACGGACAATGATTATACAAAAGTGGTCAAGCAGCTGGAAAAGTTAGCAAAAGATAATAATTTATTGGTTGTCGATTTTGGACATAAGGGCGCTCTGCGCCAGTTGGTTTGCCTTGAGGGCGTACAGGTCTTGTCTGTGGCGCGTCCGCGCGAGATGGCAGGATTATTTGTCGATTGGTACAACAACGGCAAATCCATCGACTGGGAGGCATTCTATCAGGAAAAGCAGCCGCGCGTGTGCCTGCCCGGCTACGCGTTTGAGAAGTGCAGCCACTGGATCACACCGGAAAAAAAGCAGGCGGAGCGCGTTTCCGGCGTGACGCCGAGCGTTGTGCCGCTGACATCGGCACCGGCTGCTCCGTCGCCAGCTGAGCCGATTCAGCTGCCGCATTTGGCGCAGCCAATCAAAATGCCGCATCTTGCACAGGCACCGGCACAGAACGAGCAGATGAAACCGGAGCCGCCGACAAACGGAGACGAAAAACTGATTCAAGTTGAGCAGTTTTTGGAAAAGCTCTGGATGAAAATTTTGAATTTCTCGGATAGCATTGCTTACGACGAGGACTTCTTTTATTTGGGCGGGAATTCGCTGCTCATTGAGATGATGGCGGACCCGATTGAACAGCAATTTGGCATTGACTTTGATATTTATGAGATTTACGAGAACGAGACCATTGAAAAGCTCGCGCATCGTATTTTGGAGACTGCATCGTAAGGGGGATGGATAGATATGAATACGCTGGTTCAGCTGGTAAGACGGCAGGCAGAGAGCCGGCCGGAGCATCCGGCTGTCATCTATCGCGGCGAATGCCTGACCTATGAAAAGCTGTATGAGAGCGCAGCGCGCATGACCGCGCTGCTGCGCAGCATGGGTTTGCAGCCGGGAGACCGCGTGATGCTGGAGGCGGTACCGAAGCCAATTTTTGTCGCGGCATTTCTCGCGGTACAGGCAGTCGGTGCTGTAACGATTCCGGTAGCGCGGGCAGAAAAACGCCATGTGCTGGACTATATCACCGAGCTGACGGGCGCGCGCCTGTATTTACATGCATCGGCGGTGCGGGACTTTTGCGTAACAGCGGTACCATATCACGATATGGAATGCGCCATGGTACAGGCGCCGCTGGAAGAAGCTGCACCGGTTGACGAGACGACGCTGTTGGAGCTGATTTTCACAACGGGATCGACCGGACGCCCCAAGGGAGCCATGCACACGGCAGGTGCTCTATGGTGCAATATCAAAAATACCAGAGACGGCATCGGAATGCGAGAGAGCGATGTCGTGCTCATCCCCCTGCCGCTCAATCACTCATTTGCTCTGCGCGTGCTGCGTTCCGCGTTTGCAGTTGGTGCAACAGTCGTGCTGCAAAATAGCGCTGTTTCCGTCAAAGAGACGGCGGAAAACATCCGGCAGTTCCACTGCACCGCGGCAATCAGCGTCAGTGTTGCGATGGAGACCATGCTGCACGCGGTAGGAGAGGAGCAGGTGAAGCGCATGTTTGGCGGCTTGCGGTATATCGAATTCAGCGCGGGAGCCGTATCGGTTCCGCTGCGCAAGCGGCTGTTAGACCTGCTGCCGAACACGGAGATTCACAACACGTGGGGTTCCTCGGAGAGCGGCGGCTGCCTGTTTCTCCCTGTCAGCAAACGGACAGACAAAATTACCTCTGCCGGACGGCCATTAGACGGTATTGAGGTCGGTATTGTGGGTGCGGACGGAGAGCTAATGGACGGCGTTGGCCCGGATACCGTCGGACGGCTCGCGCTGCGCGGCGGTATGCAGATGTCCGGCTATTACGGACAGGAGGAGCTGACGCGAGAAACCCTGCGCGACGGCTGGATGCTGGTCAATGATCTGGTTTGGCGTGATGCGGATGGATATTTGTACATGGTCGGCCGAGCGGATGACATCATCAATGTCGGCGGCGAAAAGGTTGCGCCGCGCGAAATTGAAGAACAGGTGATGCAATCCGGATGGCTCACTGAGTGCATGGTGCTCGGTGTAGAGGATAAAAAGGGCAGCATGGGACAGGTTCCCGCTCTATTTTATGTGGCAAAGGATGCAAATCATCCGGTTTCGGCAGACGAGCTGAAAATGTATTTGAGCCGAGAGCTGCCGCAGCACAAAGTGCCGCAGGAATACATCCGCTTGTCCGCGATTCCGCGCAATGCTATGGGAAAGCCCGACCGCAAAGCGCTCAAGTGCGACTGGGAAATACAGAGCAGCACGAATGAGACCATTGAGACCATTTTTCAGCGCCGGAGTATTCGGAAGTTTCAGGACAAAGCCGTGCCTGCGCAGATGGTTTCTGTGCTGGTGGAATGCGCCAAGGCCGCGCCGTCCGGCAAAAATCTCAAGACGCGCCGGTTTACAGTTATACAGGATGCTGGAGAAATCGCGGCATTCAAACAGGTAATACACGAGGCAACGGCAAAGAACAACTTGCCGCTTAACGGATTTGAGAATCCGCCGCTGTTGATTTTGATCTCTAACGATCGGCGCAATCAGGATGGCATTCAGGATGCCGCGGTGTCGGCAGAGAATATCATGCTGGCGGCGACGTCGCTGGGCTTGGGCAGCGTGTGGCTCAATGCGTTGATGACGCTGTGCGACGAGCAGACCATTCGTGCGAAGCTGGAGGAATATCATATTCCACGCAACCATATTGTGTGGGCAATGATGGCAATCGGATGGCCGACGGCACCGGGAACGGCACCGGAACAACGCGGCAATGAAGTCTATTACGTGGGAGGAGAGAACGAATGAGCGAGAGCCAGACCGTGGTGCTGCGACGAGGCAAACCGACACCGCCGAGTGCGATTCGCTTTGCCAGAGATCTGCTGCTGCGAGAGGGCGCGTGGCAGGAACGAACGCTGATTTGTTTGTCCGAACCACAGGATTGTGTTGAGATGACCTATCGTGAGCTGCGGGAAAACGCCGAAAAAGCGGCGGCAAATTTGCAGGCGATGGGCATCGGCTGCGGGGACAGTGTGTGTGTCTCCGTGTGCAACAGAGCGAGCTTTTTGACTGCCTTCTGGGGTGTCGTGCTCAGCGGCGCGGAGGCGATTCCCATTGAGCGCACGGCGTTCGGCAGACCGAAGGAGGAGGCAGCGCGGAGCAGAATTGCCAGTATCCAGCGCATCGCGCAGCCCAAGGTGATGATAACCGATTGGTTGGAGCAAGTAGGCAGTGTGCCGATCTTAACGTCGGAGCAGTTGACGGCGCAGCCTGCGCAGGCATGGAACGCGCAGCCGCTGGACGACGATCATGTGATGATGATTCTGTTTACCTCCGGCAGCACGGGACAGCCAAAGGGTGTTCCGATTACCGAGCGAATGCTGCGGGCAAACCTTGCCGGACATGCGGCCGCGTTTCCGTTCACGGATGAAGATATTTTCTTGAATTGGATGCCGCTCGATCACTCTGCCGCTATGGTGCAGGCGCATTTGCTGCCGGTATATATGCAGAGTGCGCAAATTCAGATTTCCACGAACAGAATTCTTTCCGAACCGGCGCAGTGGATGCAGCTGGCAAGTGCATATCAGGTGACGATCAGTTGGGCGCCGAATTTTGCTTATGAATTAACTGACGCTAATATTAAACCGCTGCGTCCTCTCGATCTCTCTCGCATTCGCTGCCTGTTCAGCGCAGGCGAGACCGTGACGAGGACGGCATGCGAGCACTTTGTCCAGCAGTGGGCGCCGTTTGGTCTGCAAGATGATGTGATTCACGTCGGCTGGGGCATGACCGAGACCGCAGGATATATGCTGACCTCGCGGGGATGGAAACATAACGCGTCTGTCGGCAGCATCTGCTCGACCGGTGAACCGATTGCAGGCGTTGAAGTCGGCGTGCAGTATCGGGAAGATGGATATGGAGAACTGCTGGTGCGCGGCGACACGGTTGCACAAACCTATGTCGGCGGATGCGATGAGATGTGCTGTGACGCGGATGGATGGCTGCACTCCGGTGACGAGATTTTTGTGCAGGGTGACACGTTTGTCATTGTGGGACGGCAAAAGGATATTTTTATCCGAAACGGACGCAATATTTCCTGCGCAGAGATGGAAGCGTGCGTCTTACAAGAGCTGTCAGGCGATTGTGCGAAGGTCGTTTGCGTGGTGCTGCCGGATACGCACAGCGGAAGAGATAAACTGGCGGTCTTTGCCGTTTGCGATCCACAAAATCAGGCGGCGTGCAGCGAGCAGCTGCACCGGGTACTGATTGCGCATTTCGGATTCAGCTATGATGTCCTGATATTCGTCTCGCCGGAGCAAATCCCACGGACGAGCGTCGGCAAAATCCGGCGCAAGACGCTGCGGCAGCTGCTGGAGAGCGGTGCGCTGACCCCGTACCGCGAACCGGAGATGCAGCCGTGCGCAAACGAGTTCCAAGAGCACAAGCAACACATAGAAAAAATGCTTGCGCTGTGGCAGACGGTTCTTCACAACACGCAGCTGACAGAGCAGGATAATTTCTTTTTTTCCGGCGGCTCATCGGCGCAGATTCCGCGCCTGATCGCCATGATTGCAGATGCCTTCGGGCGCACCATTCACGCGACGGATATCTTGAATGCGCCGACGGTTGTGCGCTTGGTGAAAGAAGTATTTGCAGAACAAAAGGAAGAAAACCAGACCGACGATGTGTTGGAGGATATAGATATTTTGGACATCTAAACAGGAAAGGAGCCAGCAAAATGAAGATGTTTTGTTTGGTGCACGCGGGTGGATTTGCCATGCGGTACGACGCGATGGCAGATATGATGGCGAAAAAGTCGAATGACGGCATCACCTTGATTCCGCTGGAATATGCCGGACGAGGAAAAAAATATGGGCAGCCGTTTTATTCGACGTTTGACGAGCTGACGCACAGCATGAGCGAGGAGATTGCCGGTATGCTCGGCCCGTCGGAACCGTATTGCTTGTTCGGACACAGCATGGGTGCGTATGCGGCGATTGAGACGGCATATCAGATGCAGAAAGTGCATCACAATGCCCCTGTGATGACGATACTCTCCGGCGCGGCCTCTCCGTATGTGGCGGCCAAGCAGGAAGTGGGCATGTCAAACGAAGAGATGATCGCTTATCTGCGTGACATCGGCGGCACGGAGGAAAATGTGCTGAAAAACCGCATTTTTGAGACCGAACTGCTGCCAATTTTACAGGCGGATTTGGATACGCTGCGGACCTATCGGTTTGCCCATGAGGGGGAGCTGCTTCCGTCTTATATCGTGGCGACGTATGGACAAGAGGACCCTGCGTACCGGATCGGACAGGTTGAAGACTGGAAAACGGTGGTCGGCAAAGACGTCGTGATGCAGACTTTCCCAGGTGATCACTTCTATTTTGAAAAGGATTTGGATTCGTATACGAACTTTCTGTGTGAGCAGTATCGAAAGGCACTGGCGGCGTATGCGGAAAAGACCGGTGGGTATCCGCTGACGGATATTCAGCGGAGCTATTTGCTTGGACGCAATGCGGCATTTTCCTCCGGCGGCATATCGACGCATGTCTATTTTGAATTTCAAAATCACGTGGATATTCATCGCTATGAGACGGCGCTCAATAAGGCGATTCGCCGCCATCCGATGCTGCACACGGTCATTTATCCGGGCGGCTATCAGCGCGAGCTGAATCCGATTCCGTCCTATCAGATCCCAACATATAATATGTCGGGTGCATCAGAACAGGAAAAGAAGGCTCTGATTTTACAGCGGCGGCAGGAGCTGTCGCATAAAATCTTTGCGGTTGGCGCGTGGCCGATGTTCGCGGTGGAGGCCATTCGGTTGTCAGAGACAGAGACCTATCTGTTTTACAGCTTTGACCTGATGATTGCGGACGGCAGCAGCCTGCGCCTGTTGCTGCGCGAATGCATGGAATATTACCGCAATCCAGAGGCGACAGAGGACGCGCTGCCGATGTCGTTTCGAGACTATGTCCTCAAATCCGAGGTCAAAAAGAGCAAGAAAAAATACACTGGTGATCGGCAGTACTGGGAACAGCGATTAGAGCGTATCGCGCCGCCGCCGGATCTGCCGTATGCTGCAACGGACAGCGACAAGCCGCAGTTTGAGCGTCTGACATGGAACATGAGCAAAAGCTGCTGGGAACACTTACAGGCGCAGTTTGGTAAGCGGCAGATTACGGCATCGAATTTCTTCCTCACGGCCTATGCCGCTGTGCTGGGGCATTACGCACCGGGAAAAGACTTTTGTTTGAATGTCACACTGACCAATCGAACCAGCTTTGCCGGAAAGCTGCTGCGGACGCTGGGCGACTTCACCTCGCTGCTGCTGCTGGAAATTCCGGCAGGAAAAGAAAATGAGAGCTTTTGGGATAAGGCACAGCAGGTGCAGGCACAATTTCTCAAAGACTATCAGCATCGCGCGTTTGACGGTGTGCTGGTGGAGCAGGAAATTGGCCGCGTTCGCGGAGAGCAGGCACTGTATCCGGTTGTGTTTACCAGCATGATTGGCATGCGGTACACGGAGGATTTTGACCAATATCTCGGCACGGTACAATACAGCGTCAGCCAGACGCCGCAAGTCTATCTGGACTTCCAGCTGATGGAGACAGAGGACGGACTGATGTTGACATGGGACTATCTGGTACACAAATTTGACCGCAGACAGATTACCGAAATGTTTGCGATGTTCCGCGCGTTGGTGGAGCAGCTCGCAGAGGGAGAACAGGAAGTCCCGTATCTGCGTCCGGTGAGTGAAGCGCTGATGCAGCAGATTGCGCGTTACAATGCGACACAGGCGGACCTGCCGGTAAAGCCGATGCATGTGCTGTTTCGGCAGGCCGCCGCGCGCTTCCCAGACCGTCCGGCGGTGACGGACGAAACCGGAACGCTGACCTATGTGCAGCTGGATCGGATGTCGGATGCGCTGGCGGCGGCATTGCAGCGGGACGGCGTGAAAAAAGGAACGTTGGTTGCGGTGGAAGGCTGGCGCAGAAAAGAAACGGTTGTTCAGTTGATGGCGGTGCTCAAAGCGGGCGCGGCCTATGTCCCGATTGATCCGTCCTACCCGCAGGAGCGCAAGGACGACATTGTGAGACAGGGAAATATCACCCACTATCTGCGCGAATGGAAACCGGCAGAGAGCACAGCTGCACGGGAGCCGGTGGAGCTGGACGGATCGGAGATGGCGTACATCATCTTTACCTCCGGCAGCACAGGAAATCCAAAAGGCGTCGTCGTTACACACCATGAGGCATCCAATACGCTGTTGAGCATCAACCGGCGGTTTGGCGTCGACGAGACGGACAAGGTGCTCGGCATCTCCTCGATGTGCTTTGATCTGTCGGTATATGACATCTTTGGTACGCTGGCGGCAGGCGCAGAGCTGGTCATGGTTCCAGATCTGCACGACATCCTGCACATGGCACAGCTCGTGCAGCGGCATCACATCACGCTGTGGAACTCGGTTCCGGCGATCATGCAGCTGCTCATGGATGTCACGGGCGGAAAAAATCTCGCATCGCTGCGCACGATACTGCTGAGCGGCGACTGGATTTCTCCGACATTGGCGCGAGAAATTCGGGAAAAACTGCCGCACGCGGCGTTGTACAGTCTGGGCGGCGCGACAGAAGGCGCGATTTGGTCGATTTATTATCCTGTGCACACCGTGGGAGAGCACAGCCGCATTCCGTATGGATACCCGCTGGATAACCAGCAGTGCTATGTGCTGGATGCCAACGACCGCATTTGCCCGTGGAACGTCATCGGCGAAATTGTCATTGGCGGTGACGGCGTGGCAGAGGGATATCTGAACCAGCCGGAAATCACAGCGCGGCAGTTTAAGCAGCATCCGACGCTCGGACGCATCTACCACACCGGAGATTTCGGACGGTACTGCCCGGAGGGCTGGATTGAAATTCTGGGGCGCATGGATGGACAGGTCAAGGTCAATGGCTTCCGCATTGAAAAGGGCGAAATCGAAAGCGTTCTGGGACAGCTGCCGTTTGTCAAGCAGGCGGTCGCGGAGCCGGTAGAGCTGCGCGGGCGCAAACAGCTGGCGGCGTTCATTGTCGGAGAGCATGAGCTAAGAGAGGACGAGTGGAAGCAGCTGCGGCAGGAGGCCAAGAACCGGCTGACGGCATATATGGTGCCGACGTTCTATGTGCCGGTGGATGATATTCCGCTGACGGCAAACGGAAAAATAGACCGAAAACAGCTGCAGACCCTCTTTTTGGCGTACAATGTGCAGTCCAAAACACAGCCGGAGACCGAGATGCAGAAAACCGTGTTTGCCCTGTTCCAAAAGAATCTTGGCTACGATGATTTCGGCATGGATGACAGCTTTTTGCAGATCGGCATGGATTCCGTATCTATTTTAAAAATCACCTCGGATCTGAGCAAAACCTTTGGCATGGATGTCAGCTTTGAGCGCGTGATGAACTGCACCAATATCAAGACGCTGGCAGAGATGATCGAGGACATGGGAGGAACTTGCAGTGAAAACCTTTTGGGAACTGACGCGAAAGCAGTATGAGAACGAGGGCGAACACCCGAAATACCTGGTGCGAGATGCCGTTGGCAATACCTATCTCGCCAAAACCAGACGGGAGATTATCGAAAAAGCGGTGCAGGTTGCACGATGGCTGAAAAACGACCGCGTTAAGCACGTGGGCGTGTACTTGGATTCCTCTACGGACTGGATTTCCGCGTACTTGGGAATCGTGATTTCGGGCAATGTAGCGGTTTTGTTGGATAGGCGGCTGCCGCAGGAAACGATTGTCAGCTATGTCAAGCGGGCGGACGTCACGTGCGTGGTATATGATACCATGCAGGAGACGCTGACTTGTGCGCTGTGCGAGCAGGGCTGCCAGGTGGTTTCGCTGGCACAGGCCGTACAAGACCAATCGACCGAAGATATACTCGGATATGAGGGCGCGGCACAGTCGGATGCGCTGTGCACGATGGTATTTACATCAGGCACGACGGGGCAGGCGAAATGCGTGATGCTCAGTCAGACCAATATTGTCAGCAATATTGTGGACACGATTTCCATTTGTGACTATACAGCGGATCAGAGCTTTCTGAGTGTTCTGCCGGTGGCGCACGCCTTTGGCATGACCCAGTGCACACTCGCCCCGTTTTTTAATGGCGGAGATATGCTGATTGCGACGTCGCATTTGGACTTGCTCAAAAATATGCAGCGCTATCAGCCGACCTTTACGGTATTGATTCCGATGATGCTGGAATTTTTGTATCAGCGGCTGCGCGGGATGCAAAAGCGGTTTCCGCAGCTGTCCAAACGAGAGGCGGCGGAAAAGCTGTTCGGGCACAACCTGCGGTATATTGGCGTCGGCGGTGCGGCGTCCAACGCGGACACGGTGCGCGCTATGCTGGACTATGGCATTACGGTACGGCCGGGCTACGGCATGACGGAAAATGCACCGATGGCTACGGTGAATTTGCTGCAGAATCCGGCGCAGGCCGCGTCGATCGGCGAGCCGATGCAGCATACACAGATCAAACTGGTGGACGGTGAGATATGGATTCACTCTCCCTCCGTCATGCTTGGCTATTACAAAGATGCGGATGCGACGTCAGAAATGCTTTCTGATCGCTGGCTAAAAACCGGAGATCTGGGGCGGTTCGATGAAAAAGGCGCGCTGTATTTGACCGGACGAAAAAAGAATTTGATTGTGCTAAGCAGCGGAGAAAATATTTCTCCGGAGTACATCGAGCAGCTGCTCAGAGAAAGCGAGAGTGTCCGCGAGGTGTGCGTGTCGGAAAAAAACGACCATATTCTCGCGGAGATTTATCCGACGGATGCCGTGCTGGAAAAAGATGCGGCAGGGCGCGAGGCGGCCGTGCTGGAGGCGGTCAATCAGACCAACCAAAGGCTGCCGTTTTATTCCCGTGTCATGGACATCACGGTGCGGACGAAGGAGTTTCCCAAAAATATCTATGGTAAAATTGTAAGAGCCTGCGGGCTGTTTTAGGAGGTATTGACATGAGTGATTTGGAAATCGAAATCAGAGACATTGTGGCGGACGTCCTGGATATCGAGGAGCCGGAGGAGCTGGATGCGTCCACCGAGTTCTTCAGCATCGGCGGCAATTCGCTGACCGCCATGATGGTAGTTGAGGCGATTCAGAACCAATACAGCATCGACTTTGATTTCTCCGGCATGATTCAGCATACCACGATTGGCGATATGAGCAAGCTGGTTGCGGAAAAGCTGCACGAACAACAGGAAAACGTTGCCGTCGGCACATGCCGCAAGGAGGAATAACCGGTGAAACAGAAAAAACTGTCTATCTATACCTTTATCGGGTCGCGAAAGCAGGGCTTTATCCTGTCCGTCATTCTGTCGCTGTTGGGCGTTGCCGCGGAAATGGTTCCGTACTTTGTCGGCGTTCGGGTCATCTGCATGATGTATGAGGGGCAGAACGATCTGCATGCATATGTGCTGCCGCTTGGCATTGCCGTGGCGGCGTATATCGCACGTGCGCTTCTCACAACGCTTTCGACATGGGCATCGCATAAGGCGACATTTGACGTACTCTATGAAATTCGCTGTGCGCTCATCGAAAAGATGAAGCGGGTGCCGCTGGGATATATTCAGGAAACGCCGACCGGCACTCTGAAAAATACCATTGTTGACAATGTAGACGGCTTGGAGCAGTATCTTGCCCATTATATTCCGGAGCTGACCGCCAATCTGCTGGTTCCGCTGGTGCTGCTCGTGTATCTGTTTATCGTCAGCTGGCAGATGACGCTGATTATGTTCCTGACGCTTCCGGCGGTTGTGCTGTGCTGTGTCGGCATGATGCGCGGCTTTGACGAAAAGTGCCGCAAGTTCTATGCGGCAAAAGATGCCGTAAACGATGCAGTCATCGAGTATGTCAATGGCATTGAGGTCATCAAAGCGTTCAACCGTTCGGCGGACTCCTATGCCAAGTATTCCAACGCCGTGTACAATAACGCCAAATTTGGCTATGAGTGGCAAAAGGGCGCACAGGGATTTTTGTCCGGTGCCATTTGCATTTTGCACTCTACCATGCTGACCATTCTGCCGATGGGCTATTACTTCTGGCACAAGGACAGCATTTCGGTAGAAGTACTGCTGACGTTTATCATTTTGGCGATTGGCCTCATGACACCGATGATTAAAGCGATGTTTATGTTTGAGACAACAACCAAGATGGAGGCGGAGTTTGACAAGATCGCGGCTGTACTGGAGGCACCGGAGCTGGTTCGCCCGGAGACGAGCGCACCGCTCACGAGCCATGAAGTCGTGCTGAAGAACGTCAGCTTCCGCTATCAGAATGCGGAGGACAGCGCGATGATCCTCAAGGGCATCAATCTGACCATGAAGCCGAACAAAGTGACGGCACTGGTTGGCCCGTCGGGCAGCGGTAAATCCACGATTGCAAAATTGATTGCCGGATTCTGGGATGTCAATGCCGGAGAAATCTCTATTGGTGGTGTACCGCTGCGACAGCTGTCACAGGAAAATCTCAACCAAAGCATTGCCTACGTCTCGCAGGACAGCTTTCTGTTTAATGATACGGTCATGGAAAATATCCGCATTGGCAGAAAGGGTGCGACGGATGAGGATGTAAAAAATGCGGCAAAGGCATGCGGCTGTCATGCATTTATCGAACAGCTGGAGCACGGCTATCAGACGATGGTCGGTGACAAGGGCGGCCATCTGTCCGGCGGTGAGCGGCAGAGAATCACCATTGTGCGCGCCATGCTGAAAAATGCGCCGATTGTCATTTTGGATGAAGCGACGTCGTTCACGGACCCAGAAAATGAAGCGGTATTGCAGCGGTCGATTTCTCGTCTGGTTGCGGGCAAGACCTTGATTATCATTGCGCACCGGTTGTCTACCATCGCGGATGCGGATCAGATTGCCTTAATTCACGACGGACAGGTGGAGGCGTGCGGCACGCATGCCCGACTGTATCAGGAAAGTGCGCTGTACCGGCACATGTGGGATTCCCATGTCGGTGTGCGCAGCGAGGAGATGGAGGAATAACCATGATAGACATTCTAAAAAAGCTATACTGCCTGTCAGAGAAAGAACAGCCGTATATTAGAAAGTCGGTCGTGTACGGCTTGCTGTATTCCGCCTTTGAGCTGCTTCAGTTTTTGGCGGTATATCTGGTTCTGCGTGCGGTAGCGACTCATGCAGAGGGAAATATTCCGATGCAGGCATTTGGGGTCATGCTGATTAGCATCGCCGGTTGTATTGTCATGCACGCGCAGTCTAACATCAAGCAGATGCGCGCCGGCCTATACATGGCGGCGGACAAGCGCATTGACATTGGCAACAAGCTGCGCCATGCGGCGATGGGATATTTTAACGACAGCAGCCTAGGCAAAATTACCGCGGCGGTATCCTCGAAGCTGTATATGATCGAGAACACCGTGCCGTCTATTTTGAGCAATGTCCTGCAGGGCATTTTGTACACAGCGGTCCTTCTCGTCGGATTTTTGTGCTTTCAGTGGAAAATCGGTCTGATTATGGTGATTTCTGCCGTGCTTTACTGTGTCATTGTGCAGGGCATGTTCCGCGCGACGCAAAACGAAGCCCCGCGCAAGCAGCAGGCTGTGACCAAGCTCATTGAGGGCGTATTGGAATACATTCAGGGCATTGTCATCATTCGCTCGTTTCAGGACGACAATAATCGCGCCGAAGTGCGTATGAAGCAGGTACTCAATGAAAGCCGCGCGGCAGAGACATCGTATGAGAAAAAGGTCATGCCGTACACGGTCATTTCACAGATTATTTTGAAGTGCGGCTCGGTGCTGGCGATGTATGCGGCGGTGGTGATGGGTCTCAATGGACAAATTGCTGTCGAAAAATCTGCTTTGGCAGTCATTTGGCTGTTTGTCATCTTCAACCAGCTCCAGCTGGCAGGCAGCATGATTGCAATTTTGCAGAATGTAGACACGGCACTGGGTGAAATTGAGGAGAGCGGAAATCCGCCGCAGCTGGAAAACGGCGGCGAGACGTTCATCGGTAAAAGCTGCGACATTACAGTGAACAATATTTGTTTCTCCTATGAGAAGAAAAATGTGATTGACCATGTATCGCTGACCATTCCGCAAAAGACCTCGACGGCGATTGTCGGATATTCCGGCAGCGGCAAAACTACCCTGTGCAATTTGATTTGCCGATTCTGGGATGTGGACAGCGGTTCGATTTCCATCGGCGGCAAGGATATTCGTCAATATAATACCGATCAGATGCTGGAAAACATCAGTGTTGTGTTCCAGAACGTCTATTTGTTCAACGACACGATTGCCAATAACATTCGCTTTGGAAAGCCGGATGCGACGGACAAGGAAATGATTGACGCAGCAAAGCGTGCGTGCTGCCATGATTTTATCATGCAGCTGCCGGATCAGTACAACACGGTCATCGGAGAGAACGGTGCGGCGTTGTCCGGCGGCGAAAAGCAGCGCATTTCCATTGCGCGCGCGATGATTAAGGATGCGCCGATTGTTATTCTGGATGAAGCGACCTCAAACATTGATCCGGAAAATGAACAGCTGATTCAACATGCGATGGAAGAGCTGACGAGAGACAAGACCATTATTATGATTGCCCATCGGCTCAAAACCGTGCGCAATGCAGACCAGATTATTGTAATGAATCAGGGACGCATTGCCCAGCGCGGCACGCATGAGCAGCTTATGAAACAAGGCGGCATCTATGCTTCGCTCATCAACGTCCGCACAGAGGCGCTGGGGTGGAAGCTGTCCTGATTATCGTGAGATACATATGAAGCGTTGTTTGCTTATACAGCAGCCATTGCAGCGGTCATTTCTGTAGTTCTACAGATTTTAGATCATACAAAAAAGAAGTAACCGCCCGTTTCCCAGACTTGCGGTTACTTCTTTAACACGGTAGGGGGACAAACCGTCTACTGGTAGTGCCCCTTTTTCTACTTAGATTATAACCGCGTGAGATGGAATTGTCAATTCTCATAAAACAATTCTTAATGAATCGCGCAGGAGACTGCCCGCAAAGAGAACGAGAGCAGGATTTATTTGATTCCGTTCAGGAGATATATAATTTTGCAATCAAACAAGATGTATTATAATCTTACGATGTGAAGGAGCCTCTTTTCGAATAAAATATTGATTTTTGTTGAGAAGTATAGTATCCTTATTGGCAGGTACACCATAAACGGATAGGCGGCGCATCTTCTCTATTTCAGAGAGGGAGCGAACAATTTTCTTACCCCTCTCTTTTTAATAGAAGGGAGGGCGATGCTATGTATGTGACATTTTCAGATTTGTTCCAGATGATTTCCACATTTGCGACGTCTGGCATGTTTTTTCTGGCTCTGCTTACCTATTTAAGCAAAAGAAAATAACCGCCCAAGCGACCAAACTTAGCGGTTATTTTCTCAGATAACTTCGTATAAGAAGGCGCGCCGTCTATCGGTGTGCCCCTTTTTCTACTTAAATTATAACCGCATGAGATGGAATTGTCAATTCTCATATCATGGATTCCTCACGAAAGTACCGACAACAAGAGTTATGTTAAAAACAATCATATTTCTTTTGTTCCAATAAACAAAAAGAAAATAGAGAACCGGCAGGAAAGCCGGTTTTCCATCAGATAAAATATTTTCACTTTTTATATATTTTCAAATATAAAGACCATGTTTTAAAACAAGAATGGGTGATGCAGTTTGCTGCGATCGTATTATGGATTGTCTTTATGATCGCATACGCTCTGCACCTGATGTTCGGATTAAAAATAGTTTTTGCTATGGACGTCCTTACATGTATTTATTTGGGAGTGACAGTTGGATATATCGCAGTCTTGGTGTGCAGATATCAGTATCGTCTGTACTTTGCGAATAATACCAATCATGAGCATGATTGGATATGTGAGATGAAAGAAGCCTTTGGCATGCATCCAAGGCGAAAAGGAAAAGTTGTTGCATTTCATGAAAAGCGGCAAGACAAATATGGAAAACAGTATCGGCTTGGAGATGTACAGTGCTCGAGAAAGCTGACAATTTATCATGTGCGAATCTACGATGACGAATTGCTGGTAGGAGATATAACGAAGGTTTTCCGAGACGATTTAGAGGGAAACATCCAGTGGGTGGTCTTTTAAAAATTAAAAGTGGAGAATTTTGATGGGAGGGTGCACCTATGATTTACAATACCGGAATCAAACCGCAAGTGCAAGACGAGATTTGTCATCTGGCTGAAAAATATCATCTGAACCGAGTGATTCTGTTTGGTTCTCGTGCACGGGGAGATTATTGGAGAGCCAGCGATATTGATTTGGCAGTTTCCGGCGGCGACATCACGCGTTTTTCTCTGGATTTGGAAGAAGAAACCTCCACGCTGCTGACGTATGATGTTGTCAATTTGGACGAGAAGGTATCTCCGGAGCTGCTGGCGAGCATTCAAAAGGAAGGAATTATTTTGTATGAAAAAGTTTGAAAATTACTGCTCAAATCTCAATGTTCTGTCGCGCGCCGGACAAGAGGATTTGACGAATGAATTTATTATCGGCGGAATTATTGATAAATTTCATATTCAGTTTGAGCTTGGCTGGAAGGTGCTCAAAGAGCTTCTGAAATACGAAGGTCGGCAGGAAGGGAATACTGGCTCACCCAGAGAGATTTTAAAAGCGGCTTATTCTATTTATGGATTTTTGGATGAAGAAATTTGGCTTTCTATGCTAAAGGATCGCAATAGCATGACGCATATCTATGACGGGGCAGAGGCGCAAAGGCTGGTGCATACAATTTTGGATCAGTATATCCCGGAGTTCATCCGATTGCGTGACAACCTTCAAGAGCAATATCCTTCCTCTTTGAATCTCCTTTAATTAAAAACAATATGATAAAGAACATGCATCCGCCGAATGAGTATTATTCCTCATTCGGCATTTTTTTGCATATAAAAAATGCTTTGTGTATAACTTACTACACAAAGGTTAGGATAATGCTTGAAAAACACAAGCAATTTTATAAGTCAGATACATTGTTGATATATCAAATAACTAGAAATATATAGGCTCAATTGAAAGGCGAAAAGTGAAACGGTTTGGTTGAAAATAAAGACACACTATTGCAACACAGATGCTTCGTGTGTAAAAAGTGTACACAGGTTAAGGTGATACAAGCTGCCGGAAAGAGGTAAGTTTGCAGGGAAAAATGTACACAGGTTAAGGTGATACAGACTGCCGGAAAGAGGTAAGTTTGCAGGAAAAAGTGTACACAGGTTAAGGTGATACAGGCTGCCGGAAAGGTGGTAGCTTACAGGGAAAAAGTGTACACAGGTTAAGGTGATACAAGATGATGCGGAGCAGCTGTATAAACAAGAGTGTGCATGGATGAACGATGGTGAAGCATTATTGAAAGCAGAAAGC
>OGXW01001007.1_pt1 | contig 21546 bp, 15 predicted proteins | sample 1576341 | NCBI WGS metagenome assembly OGXW01 (sample SAMEA3541592, study PRJEB24748) | human gut metagenome | biome: human gut; feature: human-associated habitat; material: faeces | place: China | collected 2012
TATCGCTTGGCACTTCAAGCTTAATGGCAGCTTCTGAAATCGCATCTTCCACTGTCTTTGCACTTACTTCAATATATTCCATGCGTGTAATCCCCCAAATTAATCGTCATGCCGATTCAGCATATGCGCATATCCGGATATGGACTTCTTATCCGCCTCTGCATTGTTCTTATCAACCTTCTTGCTGCTCTTTCCTCCGGCATTGGAAGATTCACTCTTCTTCTCTGCCTTTGCATCTCCATTGCCTTTGCCCGCATTAGCAATCTGAGAAATAGAACGACGATCAATATTCTTTGTCTTCATAGCTGCATATTCTTCAAGTTTTGCGTTCTGTTCACCGCGTTTCTCGGCTTTCTTTGCAGCTTTCTCTTTATTAGCCTCGATAATATCATCTACACTCTTGGTATTAAAGAACTTATCAATAAACAGGTAAATGATTGTTCTGAATACAGCACTTGCAATCCAGTAAATACCGAGACCGACCGGAACAGTAAAACACATTACCAGTGAGAATAATGGCATGGTGCGGTTCATCATCTTCATCTGCTGAGCCATCTGGTCATTATCTCCGCCTGCTGTTGCAGCCGTTGGCATTAACTTGATATTTAAAACCTGTGTCAAATAAGAAATCACAGGGATCAATAATGCAAGAACTGCCATCAGAATACTTCCACCTGCAAATGCAGCTTTGATGATCTGAAATGGAGTATCTGAAATATTTAATCCTATAAAGTTGTTTACATGAGAAACTACACCATATGTAGAATCAATGGAATCTGTGAGCGCCGGGAATGATTCTCTTAAGGAATCCCATCCGGTAGAACTCATTTTTGATAAAACATCTACTACATAATTCTGTAAGGTTGTTGTATCTGTTGCCGTAAAATCAACCTGTACTGTGTTCAATTTTAATGTGCTCATCAGGTTTGTCATAATATCCTGATAGCCGCTTGTTGCCATAATCTTATCAACCAGATCAAGATAAACATCCTTCACTGCATCGAGAGCAAAAAATTGCGCATTCTCTGGAAACAGCCAAGCATCAAAAACCAGAGGAGCTGCACATGCATCGGGAAATGATTGCGGTGCTCTCGCAGGCATTGCACGCGCTGGGAAAGGACGATTAGTATGATTCAGGTAAAACAGATTTTACACTGTCTGGAACAGGCAGCGCCGTATGAGTTGGCGGAGCACTGGGACAATGTCGGCTTGTTGGTCGGAGATCCAGAGGCGCGTGTGGAAGGCGTGCTGTGCGCGCTGGACATCACGGAAACCGTGGTAGAGGAAGCGGCAGAGCGCGGCTGCAATGTGATTGTGGCGCATCATCCGGTCATTTTTACCTCGGTAAGCCGCGTGACTGCCGATACCGTCACTGGACGCATTGTCATCTCTATGATTCAGAAGGGCATTTCCGGCATTTGCATGCACACCAATATGGATTGCGCGGCTGCCGGTGTCAATGATTTGCTCGCAGCATCGCTGGGTCTTACCGATGTCGTAAACATGGGCGCAGGCGAAGGCGGCAACCTCGGCCGCGTCGGCAATCTGCCGCGCCCGATGACGCTGGAGCAGTTTGCACAGCACGTCAAGCTGTCTCTGGATGCCGGCGGTATTCGCGTGGCAGACGGCGGAAAAATGGTGCGGCGTGTCGCTGTCGGCGGTGGTGCTTGCGGTAAGATGATGGATGAAGCGGTTGCCAAGGGGGCAGACACGTTTGTCATCGGCGACTGCAGCTATGATATTATGATGCGTGCGCACGACATCGGATTGAATTTGCTGGATGCCGGACATTTTCCGACGGAAAATCCAGTTGCACGTGGATTCCGCGACTTGATTGCAGAACATTTTCCGGATGTACCCGTCTATGTATCTCAGCAGCACAAGGATTGCATTACATTTTATTAAAACAAAAAGAACCGCGGCACAGCTGCGGTTCTTGCATTGTCAGTGTAAAAATAGACGCACGAGATGGGAATAGCTCTTGCGATAGGGCTGATAGCGCATCGGCAAATCCAGCCAGGTTTTCTTGTCTACGATGCTTTTTCTGTGTGAAAACGTTTCGAAGCCGGTCTTTCCGTGATAGGCACCCATGCCGCTGGCGCCGACACCGCCAAAGCCCATGTGCGGTGTTGCCAAATGGATGATGGTGTCATTGATGCAGCCGCCGCCAAACGAGCAGGTTTCTGTGATATGCCGGATGGTCTTTTTGTCCTCGGAAAACAGGTACAGCGCGAGCGGGTGCGGATGGCTGTTGATGACCGTGAGTGCCTCGTCCAGCGAATCATACGTCAAGATGGGAAGAATCGGCCCGAAAATTTCTTCCTGCATCACGGGATCGTCCCATGTGACATCGGTCAGAATGGTGGGGCTGATGCGGTGCTGCTCCGGCTGGAATTTGCCGCCATAGACCAGCTTGTTTCGGTCAATGAGACGGGAAATTCGGTCAAAATGCTTTTGATTGATGATTTTTCCGTATTTGGGATTGCACAGAGCATCCGCGCCGAATTGACGGCGGATTTCGCGCATGAGCGCTTTTACCAGCGCATCGCGCACGCGTGCATCGCAGTAAATATAATCCGGTGCGACGCAGGTTTGTCCGCAGTTTAAGAATTTGCCGAACACAATGCGGCGCGCGGCGCGTGCGATGGTGGCGGTGCGGTCCACAATGACCGGACTTTTGCCGCCGAGCTCCAATGTACAGGGCGTCAAATGTTCCGCCGCACGGCGGAGCACTTCTCTGCCGACTGCCTGACTGCCGGTAAAGAAAATGTGGTCAAAGGTTTCGTCCAACAGATGCCGGTTTTCCTCTCTGCCGCCGGTCACGACAGCGACATATTGCGGGGCAAAGCATGCGGACAAAATGGTCTGTATCACAGCACTGGTGCAGGGAGAATAGGCGCTCGGTTTGACGATTGCGGTATTTCCGGCGGCAATCGCGTCGATGAGCGGATCGAGAGTCAACAGAAACGGATAGTTCCAAGGGCTCATGATGAGCACCACGCCGAGCGGGGACGCCTTGGTATAGCTGCGGGCGGCGAACTGCGCCAACGGCGTACGGACGCGATGTTCCTTGGCGTAGGTGCCGGTATGGCGGAGCATAAATGTCAATTCATCCAAAACCATGCCGATTTCGCACAAATAGCTTTCCTCGGAGCTTTTGCCAAGATCTTGATATAGGGCGCGCGCAATGTCTGCTTCATGCCGGACAATGGCGGCCTTGAGTCTGCGCAGCGCATCCAGCCGGATGCCGACAGGCAGCGTTGCGCCGCTGGAAAAATAGCTGCGCTGTGCGGAGACAATTTTGTGAATCTGTTCCGGTTTCATAGGACTCCCTCCAACAGGTTTCTAGCTGCATTGATGATAGCACAAGATGTCCGCGGCGTCAAACGAATCTAGAACGGGATGCCTTGACATGATGTTGTGTGGTCAAGTATAATTTTATGTGAAAAAGATTACGAATAAAGGAGTAAGCGTATGCCTTTAGATGCTGTGTGCCTGCTGGCGACCGTGCGGGAAATCAATGCCCACATGGCAGAAGGACGCATTGATAAAATTTACCAGCCGGAGCGCGATGAGATTGTTTTGTCGATCCGGCTGATGCGCGGAAGCGTCAAGCTGCTGCTGTCTGCCGGTGCAGGCTCTCCGCGCATGCACTTTATTGAAAAGGGACGGGAAAACCCATCCGCACCGCCGATGTTTTGTATGCTGCTGCGCAAGCACCTGCAGGGCGCCAAAATTGTGTCGGTTGTATCGCCGGATATGGAGCGTATGGCGATTATCACCTGTGATACCGTTGACGAGATGGGCGTTCCGAGCAAAAAGTATTTGGCTGTCGAACTGATGGGCAAATATTCCAATGTCATTTTGTACGACGCGGACGGGCGCATTCTCGATGCACTCAAACGTGTCGACGGTGATACCTCCGGCAAGCGGCAGGTTCTCCCGGGGCTGTTTTACCGCATGCCGCCACCGCAGGACAAGCTGAATTTGCTGGAAATTTCACAGGCAGGTGTCGCGGCAGCCATTCGAGCCGCAGAGGAAGAAACCGGCGTGGATCGCTGGCTGCTGAATCATTTTAAGGGCTTGTCTCCGCTTGTCTGCAGAGAACTGGCATGCCGTGCCTGCGGAGAGACCGAAAAGCCGATGCACGCTTTGACGGATGGAGAGCGCGGCAGTCTGGCGGATGTGCTGGCGGATTTTGTACAGATGATTGAGGAAAATCGCCTCAAACCGTACCTGCTCACAAAGCGTGCAGACGGAACGGTCTTTGACTTTACGGTCATGCCGGTCAAGCAGTACGGAGATCTGATGCAAAACACGCAGGCAGACAGCTTTTCACAGATGCTTGCGGATTTCTATGAGAAAAAGAGCAATACCGAGCGCATTCGACACCACGCGGCGAATATGACGCACACCCTGCAGAATGCGCGCGACCGCATGCGCCGCAAGCTGGCTGCACAGCGCAAAGAACTATCTGATTCCCAAAATCGCGATAAATTCAAGCGGCGCGGCGATTTGATTACCGCCAATTTGTATCAGATTGAGCAGGGCGCGCGCAAAGTAAAAGTCATTGACTATTACGATCCGGCGTGTCCGGAGGTCGAACTGAATTTGGATGCGCGCCTGACGCCGCAGCAAAATGCACAGCGGCAGTTTAAGCTGTATACAAAGGCAAAAAATGCCGAGGAGCATTTGACGCAGCAGATTGAGCAGGGCGAACAGGAGCTGGAATATCTGGACAGCGTGCTGGAAGCGATTACCGAGGCAGAAAATTTGACGGATTTGGCGCAGATTCACGAAGAACTGGTCAAAACCGGCTATTTGTCTGCCAAGCAGGACAAGAAAAAACGCCGCAACGCAAAGCCTGTTCAGGGCAAGCCGTTTCACTACAGGACAAGCGACGGGTTTGACGTTTTTGCCGGCAAGAATAATATACAGAACGATTTGCTGACGCTGAAAACCGCATTTAAGCGGGATATGTGGTTCCACACGCAAAAGATTCACGGTTCGCATGTTATTTTGGTTTGTGACGGGCGGGAGCCGACGGATGAGGCGATGACCGAGGCGGCAGAGATTGCGGCATGGCATTCGCAGGCGCGGGGTTCTTCGCAGGTTCCGGTGGATTATTCGCAGGTGCGCAACATCAAAAAACCAAACGGTGCAAAGCCGGGCATGGTGATTTATCATACCCATCAAACAGCATACGTCACACCGGATGAGAAAAAAATCGAAAAACTGCGTGTGGAGTGAGAAAAACGCTTGTTGTTTTGGCACAAGTGTGTCATAATAAATAATATATTGAATTCACAAAAAAGGAGTCGTACAGATGCAAAAGCAAGAGCTTGTTGTAATTCTTGACTTTGGCGGACAGTACAATCAGTTGATTGCCCGCAGAGTAAGAGAATGTAATGTATACTGTGAGATTAAGCCGTATACGACCCCGTTGGAAGAGATTAAGGCGCTGCATCCGAAGGGCATTATCTTTACCGGCGGCCCGAACTCTGTCTTTGATATGAGTTCTCCGCACTATACCAAGGAGATTCTGGAGATCGGCGTGCCGATTCTCGGTATCTGCTATGGCTGTCAGCTCATCGCGTGGATGGGTGACGGCGAAGTAAAGACCGCACCGGTATCCGAGTACGGCAAGATTGAGCTGCAGGTAACCGATCCGGCATCTGCGCTGTTCCGCGATGTGCCGGAGACCTCCATTGTATGGATGAGTCATACCGACTACATTGCTACACCGCCGGAAGGCTATCAGATTGTTGGCAAGACCAACGATTGCCCGTGTGCTGCCATGCAGAACACCGAAAAGAAAATCTATGCGGTACAGTTCCATCCGGAAGTAACCCATTCCGAGTACGGCAAGCAGATTCTGCGCAACTTCCTGTATGAAGTGTGTGCATGCTCCGGCGACTGGGTGATGGATAACTTTATTGAGAACACGGTTGTTGCTCTGCGCGAAAAGATTGGCGATAAGAAGGTTATTCTTGGTCTGTCCGGCGGCGTAGACAGCTCGGTAGCAGCTGGCCTGCTGTCCCGTGCTGTCGGCAAGCAGCTGACCTGTGTGTTTGTCGATCAGGGTCTGATGCGCAAGGACGAGGGCGATTTTGTCGAGCAGACGTTCACGACCATGTTTGACATGAACTTTGTGCGCGTCAACTGCGGCGAGCTGTTTATGTCCAAGCTCAAGGGCGTGACGGATCCGGAAGAAAAGCGCAAGATTATCGGCACAGAGTTTTACAAGGTATTCTGGAATGAAATTCGCGGTCAGGCAGAGGATGGATTCTTTGCACAGGGCACGATTTATCCAGACCGCATTGAGTCCGGCAAGGGCAAGAGCGACGGCAAGGCAAATACCGCTGTCATCAAGACCCACCACAACATGGCGAAAATGCCGGATGACATTCAGTTCCTCGGTGTCATTGAACCGCTGGGCGATTTGTTCAAGGACGAAGTGCGCGAAGTAGGCGAAAAGCTGGGTATCCCGCACGAGCTGGTATGGCGTCAGCCGTTCCCAGGTCCGGGTCTCGGCGTGCGCATTATTGGCGAAATCACCGCGGAAAAGGTCAAGATTCTGCAGGAAGCAGACTGGGTACTGCGTGATGAAATGTCCAAGAACGGCTATGAGTCTCAGCTGTCTCAGTTCTTCTGTGTTCTGCCGGGCGTCAACACGGTTGGCGTTATGGGCGACCACAGAACCTATGACAATCTGGTTGCCATTCGCGCCGTTACCACGGACGACTTTATGACTGCGGATTGGGCAAAGATTCCGTATGATATTCTCGCAAAGGTATCCAACCGTATCACCAACGAGGTAGAGCACATCAACCGCGTTGTGTATGATATTACCTCTAAGCCGCCAGGAACGGTAGAGTGGGAATGAGTTCCTCAAAATAAACATCAAGACTGCTTTCTATTCAGAAGGCAGTCTTTTTAAATTTATTGCAAAATGTGGAATAAAACCGCAAATAAAATAACGAAAGCGTTTCAAAAGCCAAAAACAGGCAGGCGAAAGAAGACGGAATATGTCCTAAAAAAATTCAAATAAGCGAATGTTTTTATAAATCACAGCAAATAGCTATGCGTTTGTAAAATAAACGCAAAATAAACATGAAAGAAAAGAGAAAGAAAAAGCCGAAAATTTAAATGAATATGGGTTAAAAAGTTATTTTAAATTCATTATTTCGACGTTTCGAACGAACATTCGATAAAACGGCATAGGGGGATGAAGCTAGATGCACAAGGCGCTGCTGTTTGAGACGGCAAATGATATTTTTTGTACATGCAGTTTGAAAACTAACTATTTTTTACGATGGATGCTTAGGAAAATTTGTATAAAATTGTAGGTTATTTTTAGATATGTTTCTAAAGGAAACTGAAAAGGAGCGGTGTGCTTATCTCTAAATGGTTGACATTTGCTGTTGCAGACCGTATAATAATGATAACCATCATACATGTAATTGTGAAAAGCGGGGGGAAGTTTTGTGAAGATTACGGTATGATTAGCAGAACATATGTTTTCCTACGCTTGTAGAAAATAATCTGACCGGATGATTTTGTCAGGATGCTCCGCTGTACAAGGCACAAGGGGAATGATAAGGAGATTTTTACGAATGAACGAAAGTAAACCAATGCAGACAGGTGTTCCGAGCGCAGACCGCCCGTGGATGCAGTACTATCCGCCGCAGTTGATTGAAAATCTGGAAATTCCAGAACAGACCATTGGCGAGTATCTGCGCGCGCACTGCCCAGGTGATGATGTCGTTGCCATGCATTACTATGGAAATGACATCACATGGAAGCAGCTGTTTGAGCAGGTTGATGCGACTGCACGCGGTCTGAAGGCGCTGGGTCTCGGTGAAGGCGATGCGATTCCGACCTTCCTGCGCGCTGTGCCGGAATTTATCTATCTGTTGTTGGCAGCAGAAAAAATTGGCGCGTCGATTCTTTGCCGCGACAACACGCTGGAAGAAAACGTAGAAGCGGTTCGCCGCTCCGGCGCAAAGCTTATCTTTACGCAGGATTATCTCTCACAGAGAGAACTGAACTCATACCGTCACGGCTCGGAGACGCAGATTGCGGTGCTGGTATCTCCGTACCGCAGCGCACATTACGCATCTATGCCGGCGCATATTCAAAAGTACATTGACAGCAACTATCCGGATAAGCCGGCATACGGCGGCAGAACCATGTCTTGGGATTGGATTCTTGAGATGGGCGAGAAGTATACCGGTCAAGTGGAAGCGCCGAGAGACATAGATCGTCCGCTGTTCCGCGCGTATACCAGCGGTTCGACCGGCCCGTCCAAGCAGGTTATTCATTCCGCACACACCATGATTGGCAATCTGCATCAGATGAATTTTTATGGTGCATCGGACGAATTCCGCCCGACGTGGCTGCTGACACAGCTGCCGCCTAGCTTGGTTGCTGTTGTTGTAGCGATGATGCTGCTGCCGCTGGCATCTAACAAGCTGTTGATTCTGGATCCGTTCTGTGCTCCGGAAGACGTTGACCTTGAAATGATGCGGTATCGTCCGAATTGCTGGCCGCTGATTCCGATGTTTATCGAAACTATCATGCGCAACGGCCGTGTGCCGGATGACTACGACATGTCTCATCTGTTCTCGACCGGCGCAGGCTGCGAGGCATTTAACAACAACCAGATGAAGCGTGCACAGAAGTTCCTGTATGACCACAATTGCAAGGCACAGTTCACCAGTGGTTACGGATGCAGTGAGGCAGGCTCCAATCTGACACTGCCGATGTCCTCTTATCCGCTTGGCAACGGCAATGTTGGCATTCCGATGCCGCTTTCTGTGATGTCGGTTTTCCGACCGGGCACGCATGAAGAACTGGGATACAATGAAATGGGCGAAATCTGTGTGACCGGACCGGGCAACATGATCGGTTACGATACAGCAAGAGCAACGGCTCGCGCACTGCAGAAGCACGATGACGGCCGCATCTGGCTGCACACCGGTGATATTGGATATATGAACGAAGACGGCGTTGTGTACGCGCTGACACGCGGCAGTGCACCGCGCTTTGGCTTCCCAGGCAAGGAGCTGGCAACGCTTCCGATGGAAAACCGTCTGGCAGATGCACAAATTGAAGGCATCAAGGATGAATTCTTTGTTATCATTCCGGATACCGAGCACAATCATCATTTCCTGCCGTATCTGTATGTCGTACTGGAAGATGGTTACACGCTTGACGATATTAGGGATAATGTGGATGCCTGTCTGGATGATTATATGAAGCCGATGGACATTTTCCAGCTTCCGGAACGTCCGTTCTTCCACTTCAAGACAAACCGTATTGGTTTGACGCAGGAACTGATTCATTCCGATTTATAATTGGCTCTTAGACCGCACAAATCCGGTCAGAAGCATATGATGAACAGCAAAAGGGCAGTGTGCGGCGCAGCGCGCTGCATATTGCCCCATCACTGGGAATACTCTAAAAACAAGAAAAGGGGTGTTACATTGGCGCGTTTTCCCAAGGAAAACAAACCAACCAACGCAAGGGAAATGTATGATAAGGGAAGGGCACGTTCACAAATTTGGACAAAGATGGAGAAAAGATTATGAATCAAAAATTCAAACGAATTTTGAGTCTGTTCCTGTCTTTACTCATGGGCATGTCGGCATTGCCGGCATATGCAGCCCCGGAGCAGGCGGCAGACCAGTCCTCCACAACATCACAGACCGCTGAAACAAACACAGAGACGAACAAAACTGCTGCCAAGCAGAAAATCTCTGCAAGCGGTTCGATTACCGTAGGAGACGAGCAGGTTCCGTTCAGCATGGACGAGTCTGACATCAATGCAGCAATGGTTGCGGATAATTCCGAGGATACAACCGTTGATACATCTGATCCGGCTGTCAAGTCCGTAAAGAAGGAACTGAAAAACATTCGAGTAAAGTCTACCAAGGCAGACGGCACCGAAGAAAAGAAAAAGCTGACCACGGAACAGCAGCAGCAGGTTCTGTATATGTTCCAGCAGTATCAGGACAACTGGAAGGCAAACGCAGATGTACTGGGTGCACAGCTTCCGTTCTACATGCAGTACAATGACAAGGGCGAAGACGGCCTTGGCGTTTTGGGCGAGATGCTGGTTCTGGCTGGCGCTACGGTTGATGCTGTCAGAAACGGCGACTACAGCTATGACGATCTGACCGGCACCATCATGACCTTTATGTACGGCGACCAGCTGGGCGTAAAGTACTATGGTGATACCGTGCGCAGCAAGCGCGACGACGCCATTAAGACTGTCAAGGCATCCGGCGCAAAGACCGAGTATCAGAAGCTGTTGGTTCTGAATGACTGGCTGGCATCGCAGGATACGTTTGATATGTCCTATATCATGAATATGGGCAAGGATACTCCTACCATGGCAGCAGAGAACCCGAAGGATCCGGATCATTATCAGGATGTATACGATACTTTGTATGCTAGCTATAAGGAACAGATTACCAATCAGTTCCATGATCAGATCTATGCAGGCGTCGAAGCAGATCTGCGTCAGAAGTTCTATGAAAAAGCAATCAGATAGGCGGTTTATACGCAGGCTTTAGACGGCAAGACTGACGAAACGGCAACAGAGGAAGAAAAGGCTGCTGCAAATGAGCAGGCAGATGCCTATATGGAGCAAAATAAGGCAGCTATCGCTGACGATGCCGCAGGCTTTGTAAAGAAAAACTTTGGCGAAGAAGCTGCTCAGCAGATGAGTGAGCAGGCAGATGCCTTCATCAAGGATGCAGAAGAGAAGGGTGTAGAAGTTCAGCCAGGCGTAACGATGACTGTTGAGCAGATTACCCAGAACTCTATGGCAAATGATAAGATTGTCGATTTGGATCAGGACGGCACGAATGAGACAACCGCTAACGATGCCATCCCGATTTATACCGAACAGGCAGCAAAGCAGCTGGCTCCGGCAGTTATCAACTACTGGGAAGGCAACCAGATCGGTGCACTGGCAATTGGCAAATCCGTTTGCTTGGGTTACTCCAAGGCATACGCATACTTGGTTCAGGCTTCTCATCCGGAAATCTACGGCAAGAACGGCGCTTCTACCGATATGTCCAAGGCGGACAACTGGAAGGAAGCCAAGGATCTGTACACCTTCAGCTCTGACGGCAAGAAGGTGAACACCGATGGCAAATACAGTGTAGACTTGGTTCGTATTACGTTCAAGGCTAATGTTACCATGTATGGTGAGACGCAGCCGGACTTCAACTCCGACCATTTCTGGAATGCAGTCAAGGTAGATGGCAAGTGGTATTATGTTGACCCGTGCTACACCGACTGCTACAGTGAAGTTATGACGCGCGACCGCGTGGAGACCGATGGTTACATGAACCATATGTACTTCATGTTCAGCGATACGACCACAAGAAATCTGTACGATGGCTACTTCAAGGAATTGAATACGGCTTATCAGGATGTAGCTACCGACAAGACCTATGAGGATGCTTGGTTTGCTCGTGCAAAGAGCGATGTCAGCTCGGATGGCACGAACATGTACTATGTATATGATTCTACCAACCTGATTAAGCGGCTCAATGATTCCCAGATGGATCAGATGAACTCTAAGGAAGATCCGAAGTATAAGCTGGTCAGCCACCCGATTACCAATAAGGATTCCGGCGATGGCGATACCGATTATACGACCCTGATTGATTTCACCTACAAGCCGGATTCCGACAAGGATGATACGGTTGTTCAGGTTTACAATCCGGAAACCAAGAAGATGGAAACCAATGATATGCTGACCGAGCTGTATGCAAAGCATGCAGAACAGGCTGATATCTATCCGTCTATCGCAATCACTTGCGCACAGTATGAGGGTAAGCTGTACTTCAACCTGTCTAACTACATCCTGAGCTATGATTTGACCAGCGGTAAAGTTGCAACTGTCAAGAAGTACGATACCGTTTATGGCAAGCGCGACAAGACCAACGCATTCGGCGGCATGTCGTTCGCTCTGGTAAACAGCGCAGATGGCGCAGACTTTACGTTCCGCGATCATCCGATTGCAGGCATCAGCCTGAAGAGCGATGGCAAGCTGTATGTTTCCGTCGCAACCAATCTGGCGTACATCTCCGGTAAGGATGATGTAAGCAACCGTACCAAGCCGACCGATTCTAAGGATTATACCATTGACAGCAAGGACAATGGCTATGGTTACGAATTTGAGGAAAGCAACTACAATCCGGACTACAGCAGCTACAGCAACGATAAGTACAGCGATTCGATGATGGAGCAGTTCGGATACAAAAGAGAAATCAACGACAACGATGAGTTCATGTGGGTTGCAAACCTGAGAGGTACCGAGGCAATGTCCAGCATCGCTGGCGAGAGCGTTGAGTACAAGAAGGAAACCTGCGATCATCACTACATCCATTTTGACGAAACCTACTTCACCAAGAAGAAGGATTCTGACGGCAATAAGACCGATGAATGGAACACTGGCGAGAGCTATGTCTGCACGGTTTGCGGCAAGTCTGTAGAGGAGCCGACCGAACCGAAGAAGAACAGCATGGGCAGCAGCAGTGACTACGAAAAGAAAAAGGCACAGTATGATAAGGACAAGGCAGAATACGACGAAGTTGTAAAGAATGCCGGCCATACCTATACTGCAAAGGATCCGAAGTGGACCAAGAACGATGACGGCACCTATTCCGTAACCTTCGATACGCTGGTTTGCTCCTCTGTTTGTGAGAAGGAAAAGAATCAGCGCGACTGCTTGGTCAATGATGATACCATCACGATTAAACTGAACAAGTCGGTTACAGCACAGGCAGAAATCACCAAGACCGAAGGCTCCTGCACCGATGAAAACGGTGTAAAGGTAACGTATACCGCTACCGGCGAGGCTGAAGGTCACAAGTACACCGTAAGCAACGTTGTGGAGACCGGCAAGGGCGAGCACACCCTGAAGTCTGAGTTCAAGTGGACTAAACTTAAGGACGGCGGCTATTCCGCTACCGTTTCTGCAAAGTGCGAAGTTTGCGGCGCAGAAGAGAAGGACGTACAGGCTGAAGTAACTTCTGTAACGAAGGATGCAACCTGCACAGAAGATGCGCAGATTACTTATACTGCAAAGGCAACCTGTCTGGGTCAGGAACTGACCGAAACAAGGGCTGCTGAAGTACAGGAAGGTACTGCACTGGGTCACAAGTACAAGGGTGAAATCAAGTGGAGCGAGGACTTCAAGTCTGCAGATGCAACGTTTACTTGCGAAACTTGTAAGGATGTTCAGACTGTCAAGGCTGACGTAACCAAAAAGATCGGTGATGCAACCTGCACGACCGGCGGCAAGGTAACGTACACCGCAAAGGCAGAGCTGAAGGACAAGAACGGCAAGGTTCTTGCAACCGCAACCGAGTCCAAGACTGTGGATGTACAGGCACTGGGTCATGAGTACGAGTCTAAGTTCGACTGGGCGAAGGATGGTTCTTCTGCAAAGCTGACGCTGACCTGTAAGAGAGGCGACGACAAGCAGACTGTTGACGCAGTCGTTACCAAGGATGAAAAGAACTGTGTTGCACCGACTTGTACCGAAGCTGGCAAGAATGTATTCACTGCAACCGCAACCTACGAGGGCAAGGAATACACCGACACCAAGGAAGTAGCAGTTCCGGCACTGGGTCACCACTATGTTGATGGTGTTTGTGATCGCTGCGGTGCAATCAAGCTTCCGTTTACCGATGTAAACGAGGGCGATTGGTTCTACGACAAGGTAGTATATGTATACCACAATAAGCTGATGACGGGCACTTCCGAGACGACTTTTGAGCCGAACGCAACACTGACTCGTGCGATGATGGTTCAGATTCTGTACAACAAGGAAGGTCGACCGGCAGCAACCACGAACGGAAATCCGTACACGGACGTTCCGAAGGATCAGTGGTACTACAATGCTGTACAGTGGGCATATGAAAACAAGATCACGAGCGGTACCAGCGAAACGACCTTTGAGCCGAACAGCGAGGTTACCCGTGAGCAGTTTGCACGGTTCATGTACAATTATGCAGGCAATCCGGCAGTTAGCGGCAAGCTTGACTTTGTAGATGCTGATCAGGTTTCTGATTGGGCATATGACGCAATGGTTTGGGCAAACCAGAACAACATTATCCTTGGTAAGAAAAAGAGCGATGGCAGCGTTGTTCTTGATCCGAGAGGAAATGCAACCCGTGCTGAAGCAGCAACCATTCTGATGGGATACTGCAAGGCGCAGGAAAATCAGTAAAAGAGTCGGAGCAATTCCGATAAACTGATTCAGAGAGCCATATCTCTGGCCCCGCAGTGGTTTTCACTGCGGGGCTTCTTTTTCATCCGGAATTCACAAAAGAAGAAATTGGAAAAATTGTGATTTTTCTTGATTGTGGTATAATGGAACAAGATGCATGCAGGGAGGTGCGAAATATGGAAACAGAGAAAAATAGATTTAGCCAGCTTCTCGAACAGCTGATGAACTTGGGAGAAATCAAAAACGCAGCGCTGGCGAAGGCTCTGCAGTATGATGTGAGCTACATCAGCAAGTGGGTCAGCGGGCGGATGCTTCCGGCGGAGAAAAACAAGCGCAATGTGCTAAAGCGCATTGGACAAGAGCTTGTGCGGCTGAGTTCCCAAACAGGCAAAGAAAACCTGTATGAAAATTATCAGATTTGGAACGATGCAGAGCTGGAAGAAGCGATTTTTGACAACTTAGAAGCGGAATATGATTTTGTTCAAGATACACAGCGCCTATATGGCTCCTCGATTGAACCGAAAACCGTATTTTTTGCGGAGCTGAGCCCTGCACAATACATTGCGAAAATGCATCATCCTGTGCTGCGGAGAGTGAGTCAGCTGCACATTACGGCGGAAATGGACTTGCTTGCGCTCACACATGAATACCGCTTACAGATTATTCAGGGCAATATTCGTCGGGATGTACATGCATTCTATCCGGATGTACACTTTTCGCTGATGGTAGATCTGTCACCGGAAAAATTTGACTATACATATGATCCGATTTTTCTTATCAATATGATGTCGGATATGGCGCGTATTGATTTTAAGCTGTATAAAGGGGCGCAGGCGGCAGGACGGCTGATTTTTGCTGTAAAAGATGAGTTTATGATCAGCGGTATGCTGATGGACTTCAACCGCTGCATGGCAGTTACCGTGAGCAGTGACGCGGAAAACAGCAATCCCATGTACCGCAGCATTCGGGATTTGTGCACGCGGGAGATGCTTTTATACCGCAGCACGACCATGCAGAAAATGATAGATGGAAAATACTATGTGCGTGCAATCTTGGCTGTAAATCAGAAATGGGTTGTCGGGCATCTAACGGAACATTTTCTGCCGGATGATCTGTTTGAAGAATTGCTGGAACAGGTAAAAGAACAATACGATGAGGAGCAGGAGCAACGCATCAGGTATCTGCATACGCTGACCAACAAGATGATGGAAACGACAAATATATCTGTTATCCTGCACAGCATCGCTTTGGCCAATCTCGCGGTAGACGGAGAGCTGGACTTTTTCGATCATCCCATGCATCTGTCGCTGCAGCAGAGAAAGCGCTGTTTGCAGTATATTCTAGAACTGTGCACACAACGAGAGAATTTCAATGTGAAATTGGTATACGGCTGTTTGGTGGCGGATTTTCAGTATGCCGAGACACAGTGTGTATTTTTGTCGGATACCATTTGTTATGTCAGACTGCACACGGAAAACCGAAAAAATAATCTTGCTGTTTTTCATCATCCGGATATGAAAATAATTTTCCTGCGTTTTTTTGAACACATGTGGTCAAAAAAGAGAAAAGTTATCCGAGAAGAAACTGAAGAAATTTGCGCATTTATTCAGGAGGCAATCCAAAGAGTTGATATTTTGGATCGTGCCAGTAAAGAAAAAGAAATCGATTGACAAATCGTAACCAGCTGTTCGTATGACGAATAGCTGGTTTTTTGCTTTTTTTGTAACTTTCCACTTCCTTCACGTTCATTCCTGTATTTTCATGGTAAACTATATTCATCTCATAGGATGATCCATGTATTTAGATGGATAACAAAGTAGGGCTTAAAAAAGAAAGGGGAATACATATGAACAAAACGTTGACTGGTAAGCCGAGTGTAGATCGTCCGTGGATGCAGTATTATCCGCCGCAGATGATTGAGGGGCTGAGCATTCCGGAGCAGACAGTGGCAGAGTATCTGGAGGAGCGTTGCCCGGGAAGCGATGTTGTAGCTATGCATTATTACGGCACAGACATTACATGGAAAGAATTGAACGAACAGGTCGACAAGACAGCCCGCGCACTGCGCGCGTTGGGATTTGGTGAGGGAGACCAGATTCCGACTTTCCTGCGTTCGGTTCCGGAGTTTTTGTATCTGCTTTTGGCAGCAGAACGAATCGGTGCATCGTTGCTCTGCCGCGATAACACGATTGAGGAAAATGTGGACGCGGTGAAAAAATCCGGTGCAAAGATTATTTTTGCACATGATTTCCTGTCGCATGATGACCTGAATGCATACCGCAATGGTGCCGGTGTGCACGGTGCGGTTTTGCTCAGCCCGCTGCGCAGCGCCGACCGAACACAGATGCCGGATTATTGCTGGGATTATATGGATTCGCTTTACAGCGACTATCCTGCATACGGCCCGTGCACGATGTCTTGGGATGCATTCCTGCGTCAGGGAGACGGATTTACCGGTACCGTAGAGGCGCCGAGAGACATTGACCGTCCGTTGTTCCGCGCATATACCAGCGGTTCGACCGGTCCGTCCAAGCAGGTTATTCATTCCGCACACACGATGATCGGCACCATGCACCAGATGAATTTCTATGGCGGTGCCAGCGATTTTCGCCCGACATGGATGGTAACACTTTTGCCGCCGACGCTGGTTGCCGTGGTGGTAGCTATGCTGCTGATGCCGCTGGCATCCAACAAGCTGTTGATTCTGTCTCCGTTTGTCGATGTCAATGACGTGGACTTGGAACTCATGCGCTATCGCCCCAATGCGTGGCCGCTGATTCCGATGTTCATTGAAATTGTGATGAGAAACGGCCGTGTGCCAGACGATTATGACATGTCGCATCTGTTTGCGGCTGGCGCAGGCTGTGAGGCGTACAACAACAACCAGCTCAAGCGTGCACAAAAGTTCCTGAATGACCACAATTGCAAGGCGCGCTTCACGACCGGATACGGCTGCAGCGAGGCAGGTTCGAATATGACGCTGCCGATGACACCGCATCCGATTGGAAACGGCAACGTTGGCGTGCCGATGCCGCTGACCGTGATATCCATTTTTAAGCCTGGCACAGAGGAAGAGCTGACCTATAATACAATGGGTGAGATTTGCCAGTGCAGCCCCGGAACCATGATGGGATATGATGACCCGAAGGCAACAGCAAAGGCAATCAAGGTTCATTCGGATGGCAAGAGATGGCTGCATACCGGTGATATTGGCTATATGGCAGAGGACGGAACGATCTATGCGCTGACACGTGGTTCTGCACAACGCTATGGCGGCGGAGAGCTGATGACACTGCCGATGGAGAACCGTCTGGCAGATGCCAACATTCCGGGCATTGATGATGAGTTCTTCGTTATCATTCAAGATCCGGAGCATCACCATTGCTTCGTACCGTATCTGTTTGTCGTGCTGGAAGACGGATACACAGTGGACGACATTCGTGAGAAAGTCGCTGCATGCTTGGAGGATTACATGCAGCCGGTTGAAATTTATGCACTGCCGGAACGCCCGTTCTTCCACTTTAAGACCAACCGCATTGGCATGGTAAAGGCAATTTGCGAGGGGACTTTGGGAAAAAAGTAAGCGTATAAACACAGAAATGGCATAGGGTACATCGTTGGCACGGTGATGCTGATCGGTGCTTTGGCATCCGGCGTCACGACGCATGTTCCCAATTATTTGATGTCTGTCGGCTGGACGACGCAAGGAACAGGCTATATTTTGTCTGTATACTCTATTGTCGTTTTGGTTGCCACGATTATTGCGGGATTTATGATGGATCGCTGGGGCATTCAAAAAACGGTGCTTACCATGTCTGTTTTGATTGTACTCGGCATGATTTGTCTGTACTTATCAGAGTTCAACATGAATTTTGCGTGGGGATACTGTGTGTTCTTCGGGCTTACGATGAGCCTGCCGAGAATGCTTCCGTCTCTTTTGACTTCCACAGTATTCGGCACAAAGGATTATGCAGGAATCTATGCGTTTTTGAATCTGTTCTTCCTGATTGGTGCAGCGGTCGGCTCTGTGCTGACGAGTATCTTGCAGGGTATCTTGGGATATGGCATCACGTGGATGATTTATGCGGGATTTGCAATCTTGCTGTTCTGCTGCGTGACGGTTGCACTGTCTAACGGAAATAAACTTCGCACGGTATATCCGGATGGAGAGCTGGCGTAACCGTAAAGAAAACATAAAAGCTGTGTGTGGTAAAAACCATGCACAGCTTTTTTCGTCTTGACAAAATAGATAGTGTGTGCTAATATGAAGCTAGCTTCACGAGAAGTAAACTTCATATTCGAGGAGACGCGAATGAAAACAAGAGTCAAAGAGCTGCGGCAAGCGGCAGAAATGACACAGCTTCAGCTGGCAAAACGCGTGCATGTGTCATCACGCACGATTATTTCCATTGAACGAGGGCAGTACAATCCGTCACTCATGCTGGCGTATCGCATTGCACAGGTGTTTGGCGTCAGCGTAGAAGATTTGTGCTGTCTGGAAGAAAACAAGCAGGAGGAGGATAAACAATATGAAATACTACGATAAAAAACGCGCAGCACATGGCTGGTGGCGTGTCGGTCTGGGCATCCTATGGATCATTTTGGCGATACAAGAGCGTGGAAATTGGCTCAATTGGATTGTTTCGGGAATCCTTATCGTTGGCGGTATCTGGGATTTGGTTCGTGCGCGGACAAGAAAATTGACGGAAGAGGAACGTATTGAATTGACAGACGAGCGCAATCAAATGCTTCTATTACAGACGAAAAGCCGAGCATATGACATTATGAATGTAATTTATATCATATGTATGATTGCCTTTTTATTAGTAGCGCAGATTTTTCATGTGCAGGTAATGCTGGTTTTGTCAGCTGGATTTAGTGTACTCTATGCAATTTCTGGACTTGTAAACGTCATTGTATCCGGTTACTACGATGAAATCTAACAAAAAGACGCTGTACTTGAGAATCTTCTCAAACACAGCGTCTTTTGCATGATAAATGTTAGCTTTTTAATTTTCCGACTGCACAGAACAGCGCAAACGCAACAATATTGACCGCAACGATGGTAGAACCGACCGGTGTGCTGGCGAGAATGGAAACAAGGATTCCCAAGAATGCGCAGATGACGGACAACACCGCGGAACAAATGGTCACAGCGCGGAAGTTTTGAAATACGCGCATCGCAGACAGCGCGGGGAAGATGACCAGCGCGGAAATCAGCAGCGAGCCGACCAAATTCATCGCCAAGACAATGATAACGGCAATGACAATTGCAATGAGCAGATTGTATGCGTTGGCGTTGGTTCCTGCGGACAGCGCAAAATTTTCATCAAAAGTCACAGCAAAAATTTTGTTGTAGAACAAAATAAAGATAGCAATGACAACGAGCGACAGAATCGCACACAGCCAAACCTCTCCCTGCGTCAGGGTCAGAATAGAGGTAGAGCCGAACAGTGTGCTGCACACATCGCCGGATACATTGGAGGAAGCGGAGAACAGATTCATAATCAGATAACCGATTGCCAGTGCTCCGACAGAAATCATAGCAATGGCGGCGTCACCCTTGATTTTCGTGTTTTGTCCGGTGCGCAGCAGCAAAATCGCGCACACAATGGTGATTGGAAAGACCAAAATCATTTGGTTGGACAGATTGAGAACCGCTGCTATGGCGATGGCGCCGAACGCGACGTGGGAAAGGCCGTCTCCGATAAAGGAAAACCGCTTGAGCACCAGCGTCACGCCGAGCAGAGAGGAGCACAGCGCAATGAGTACGCCGACAATCAACGCGTATCGAACAAACGGATAGGCAAAATAAAATGCCAGTGTGTCCAAGAAACTCATTGTGCGTCACTTCCTTCCAGAGAGGCAAAGCGTTTGCCGATTTTGCTGTTGAGATATTGTGCCTTGGTGCCATAGAACGAGGTCTCACCGATGTGAAGGATGTGACTCGCATAGTGCAGAGCAGCATCCATATCATGAGAAATCATGATAATGGTGATGCCGTCCTGCTTGTTCAGGTCATCAATGATGCGGTACATCTCGGTGGTAACTTTCGGGTCGAGACCGGCAACCGGCTCATCGAGCAGCAAAACCTTTTGCGTGGCGCACAGAGCACGCGCGAGCAGAACGCGCTGCTGCTGTCCGCCGGAAAGCTCTCGGTAGCAGCGGTTTTCCATGCCGTCCAGACCCAGCTTGTGCATCATCTCTGCGGCGAGCTTTTTTTCCTCGCGATTATAAAAGGGACGCAGTCCGCAGCGCCCTTGACAGCCGGAAATGACAACTTCGCGGATAGAAGCCGGAAAGTCACGCTGTACTGCTGTTTGCTGCGGCAGATAGCCGATTTCATTGGGGCGGAGACCGTCTCCGGCTTCAATGCTGCCGCTGATGGGCGGCTGTAAATGCAGCAGCGTTTTGATAAGCGTGGATTTACCGGAACCGTTTTCGCCGACGATGCACAAATAGTCGCCGGTGTGAACGGAAAAATCAAATGCTTGTGTGATGGCTCGGCCGTCGTAGCCGAGAACCAAGTCTTTACAGGTAATGAGTGCCATGGGGTATATGCTCCTTATTGCAAAGCTGCCGACAAAACAGAAAGGTTTTCTTTCATGACGGAAAGATAGGTTGTGCCGGATGCGAGATCGTTGGATGTGACAGTCTGCATGGAATTGAGGGTGCGAACCTGCTGATCTCGGCTCTGCGTGTTTTGAATGATGGTGTTTGCAATTTTATCATCGGAATTTTCAATGGTTAGAATACTGTGCAGTCCCAATTTGTTGACTTTATCTGCCAAAAAGATAATGGTATCAAAGCTGGCCTGCGTGTCCGCCGAGCAGCCGGAAAACGCCGCATAATACGACAGCCCATAGTCATCTACAAGATAGCGGAACGGAAAACGGTCTGCAAACAAGACGGTTTTGATCGGCGCGGCGTCTACCGCGGATTGATAGGCGGCGTCCAACTGTGACAATTGTTTGTTGTAAGCAACTGCATTGGCAGCATATGCATCTGCATGGGCGGTATCTGCCTGAGAAAGGCTGTCGGCAATGGCGGAAACAAACAGCTGCGCATTTTTGAGGGATAACCAGACATGTTCATCATATTCCGGTTCTTCTTCAGACGGTTCTCCGCTTCCGTGCTCGTGGTCATGGTCATCGGCACCCTGCATCCCTTCGACAGTTTCTTCTTCCTTAGCATGTTCGCCGAGAACATCCAGCAGATTGATTACCTGCATGTTTTTATTGGATGCCCAGCTACTGGACCATGTTCGGTAACGACAATCCCGAGATGGC
>OGXW01001012.1_pt1 | contig 21441 bp, 18 predicted proteins | sample 1576341 | NCBI WGS metagenome assembly OGXW01 (sample SAMEA3541592, study PRJEB24748) | human gut metagenome | biome: human gut; feature: human-associated habitat; material: faeces | place: China | collected 2012
CCTTTTTGCATTATCCCATCTTATCCTTTTGTCTCTGCGATGTTTTCTGGTTTTCAATATACTGTTTTACTGTTTCCTGCGGAGCACCGCCTACCGTCGATACAAAATAGCTGTTTGTCCAGAGAGTCGGCATTTTCGTTTTAAGATAGGGAAATTCCTGTCTTAAAATTCTGGACGTATAGCCTTTAAATGACTTTACAGCTTTGTGGATGCCAAACTGAGGATCTACTTCCAAAAGCATATGAACATGGTCTGGCATGATCTCCATTTCCAGAATGTCTACAGAAAGATTTGCAGCATACTCTGTGAGCAGCTCCTTCAGCCGGACGTCCACACCGTTAATTAATACTTTTCGTCTATACTTTGGACACCATACTACATGGTATTTACAGGAATAGACGACATTGTTGTTTGATTTATATGTTGTGTTCATATTTGTATTATACCATTGTTCATCAGTTAATACAATTACTATTTTGTCCATCTTCAATTACTTGCATAAACAGTCAAAAACAATATCTGATTTTCTCATCCTTTCGTTATCCTAGCAGAAATATCTGATCCCTGCAACTCAAAAAAAGCCTGGAAGAAATCAGCCACAGGCATTTTATTTCTTCCAGGTTTTTCTGTTTTCTGATTCTCAGTCAGCTGTCTTTGATCCGGCAGCTGATACAGCTCTGCATCCAATTACATTCAGACTTATTCTGCCTGTGGTTTGCTTACCTGTGCTGTATCATTCTTTACTCCGGCAGATTTTTCGGCATGCTCTTTCGCAAGATTCCGTCCAAGCAGAGTCAGACATACAAATGCGATCACTGCAAAAACAGCTCCGATTCCAAATACCACGTTCATCTCATAGCCTTTGCTGCTCACCAGACCGGAGATCGCCGGTGCGCCAAAGGTTGCAAATACGATGCCGAACATGACGAATCCGTAATTTTCTCCGGTGTGCTTCATTCCGAAAACAGAGCTTGTCAGAGACGGGAAGCTTCCCATGATGCCTCCGTAGCAGCCGTACATCAGAACAATGGCAACCGTTACTGCCAGAGATCTTGATACAGCGAGAACTCCCATAGCGATCACTGCCACGATCAGCACTCCTTTGATGCAGACGATCCTGCCTGCTTTATCTGCCAGTGTTGGAATCACCAGTCTTGCTCCCGCATTGACAATGGATCCAAGCATAACGGCGCTGACTGCCACAGCAGACGGGATTCCAAGGTCGATCTGATAGGTTTGGGATACCGGTGAAACCATAAAATAAGAAATCAGTCCAAAGAACATGGTCGCAAGAAGAAGATAAAAATTTCTTGTACGCATCATCTCTCCGGATGTATACTGCTTCATCTCCGATGTTCCGGACTTTGCCGCAGAGCCACCTGCGTTCACCAGACTCTTATCGGGTGCCTGAAAAAAGATGCCGCACAGGATCCAGGAAACTGCGATGGCTGCCCCAATGATCAAAAAGGTTTTCTGCACGCCCTCTGCCTCCAGCAGCTTTCGACTCAATGGCGCCAGGAAAAATCCACAAAATCCGTTGGCAGTTACCACAACACCGGAAGCAAATCCGGTACGGTCCGGGAACCATCTCTGCACGGTTGCCAGGATCACCGTGTAGATCATTCCCTGTCCAAATCCCTGCATCACTCCATAGGAGAGATACATAGGAAGCGGTATGGGAACGATCAGAAATGCGGATGCCAAGATTCCTGCCGCAAAGATCCCGCCTCCGATCCATACAATCGTCTTTTCCTTAAAGCAGTTCTGCATCCTTCCGCCTACGATATTTCCGAATACAAAGGTGCTCAGTGCCAGATAAAAGCACATGGATGCCTGTCCCTGACTCCAGCCTGCCAGCTCCATCACATAGGGCTGGTAAATAGACCATACATGGGGATATCCGGTAAAAAAAATCGCGAAAGCTCCGAATATCATAGTCAGCAAACGCTGTTTTTTCTGTATTCCTGTCATAATTTCCTCCTCTGAAAAAGATTTCCGGCCTGCTCTGTACTCTCTGCTCACAGAATGCAGCCTGTTTCTGTACTCACGATCTGCACGTTTTCCTGCACATTAGCTCTGCTTATTCCTGATATTCTTTTATTTGCGTGCCATTGTTCTTTATTTGCGTGTCAAATGCGTGTTAATTATGTTGTGTGTATGTTATCACACGCAACATTGTTATGCAATATAAATTTACAGCTTTTTCTGTTTTCTCGTTTTTGTCCAAATTTTCCTGTTATTTCTTTGTATATTATTCACAACAGCTGTATTTCTAGCACGCATATGCACGCACGTGTTTTTTATTTAAAATACCGTCTTTATCCGTTTTTTCATTTTATATTTCTTTATTTGTGCAAAAAAGCACGCCATATTGCAGGCGTGCTTTCGTAATTTTATATGATTTCTTTTTCTTATTTGATTATCTTCAGCTCATATTCCCTGGTTCCCAGGCCGATCTTTTCTGCCTGATCCAGGGTTGCCTTCCACTCAATATTCGGATTGGAATCCTTAAAGTGGTCATGGTGACAATGCCATCCCGGCTCTGCCAGATGCTCTCCAAGCTGGCTGTTGGCGATCGGTGTTGCCTTCAGGCAGGCATCTGCACAGGCCTGATCCAGTGCAACCGGGTCAAAGCTTGCGAACATTCCGATATCCGGAAGGATCGGCGCATCATTTTCACCATGGCAGTCACAGTTGGGGCTGATATCCTGTACCAATGCAATATGGAAATGGGGACGCCCGTGACAGACAGCCTGTGCATACTCTGCCATCTTGCGGTCAAGAAGCTCATTTGCACTGCTATTCGGATTGTATACGGCATCATAGCTGCAGGCACCGATACAGCGGCCACAGCCTTTGCATTTATCGTAATCGATAACTGCTTTCTTGTTTACATATGTAATCGCATCACTTCCGCACTCTTTCGCACAGCGGCGGCAGCCACGACAGACATCTTCATGGATGGCCGGCTTTCCACTGGCATGCTGCTGCATTTTTCCGGCACGGCTTCCGCAGCCCATACCGATATTCTTCAGAGCACCGCCAAAACCGGTTGCCTCATGTCCCTTGAAATGGCTGAGACTGATAAAAATATCTGCGTCCATGATAGCATGTCCGATCAGGGCAGTTTTGCAGTATTCTCCGTTCACTACCGGAACTTCTACTTCATCGGTTCCTCGAACTCCGTCACCGATGATGATCTGGCATCCGGTTGTGATCGTGTTAAATCCGTTAAGATTTGCACAGTCCAGATGCTCCAGTGCATTCTTTCTGCTTCCCGGATAAAGAGTATTACAATCTGTCAGGAACGGCATTCCGCCCTGCTCCTTACAAAGATCTGCGACTACCTTTGCATAGTTCGGACGAAGGAATGCCATATTTCCAAGCTCTCCGAAATGCATCTTGATGGCTACGAATTTTCCATCCATATCGATATCTTTGATTCCTGCGGCAACACAGAGTTTTTTCAGTTTGTCCAGCTGACTGGTTCCCACCGGACAACGAAAATCAGTGAAATAAACTGTTGATTTTTCCATTCTGGTTTTTCTCCTGCTGATTCTTTTTATGTAATTACATTTATTTAAACTCTACACGTTTTTTCTGTTTCTGTCAACGGATACTCGCATTTGTAAAACTCCATCTATTTCTCCCATATTCCTTTACAAAATCCTTCATCTTACCCATGGAAAAGAACCTGGGAAAAATAACGGATCATTCCGTCGCTGGTCCAGCATAGCATTCCTGCAGCGTCTGCCATTTTCTGTGCATCCACACAGTAAGCGGACATGCAGGAATTATGTTTATAAGGTCCCGCACTCATGATCAGAAGATCAGTTATTCCCTCTTCTTTCATCTTCTCTGCCAGCTGTTCTGTCAGTTTGTTATGAGCAAGTTTTGCCTTTTTGTAGTCCATAAGGCCATCCTGCATTGTCTGGAGTATCAGCGTTTTTTCGTATTTCAGCGCATGCTCTTTCATCTCCTCTACAGTGCCACTCTGTGGTGGACATGCCGGGTTTTTATCATAATTCCCGCAAAGATTGTCCTCGCAGAAAACCCGGTATTCCGGCACAAATACAAGCTGATCGGTACTTATGACCGCTGCGTCGGAAAAACCAAGAGCTTTTGCTTCTTCAATAAGATTCATTTTTTCTCTCCTGTGTTTTTCTTTTATAGTGCCACATTTTATTTGTTTTTACAAGTTCTGACTTTTACTCTGCAGCCAGACGGATAAACTCCTCCATCTCTCTCGTCTTAAACTTATTTTTGTGGTAAAAGATCTGTCGGTACATGGATATCTCCACATCTTCCACATGTAAAAGGGCAATTCTTCCTTTCCGGATATCCCGCTCCACAGCCAGATAGGGAAGAAAGGAAAGTCCGTGGTTTTTTTCCAGCATGCGGATGATAAAAGCGGTATCGCTGATCTCCAGCACCGGTGACAGAGCCTGCTTCTTAAGTGCCAGCTGCTGATCCAGAGCCTGTCGATAATTGGCATTCTTTTCTGTGAGAAAAAAAGGCTCTTCCAGGATATCCTCCATCTTCAGCGTCTTTCCCGCAAACTCCGAATCTGCAGAAGCCACAAATACTACCGGCTCCGCCTTCTCCATGACCTTCATCCAGTTCTGCTCCCACCTTGGGGTATCCAGTATGTAAATCAGATCCAGTCCGTTATGCTCCATCATCCGTATCAGCTGTTCCGGCGTATCAATAGTCACCTGCATATTTACTTTCGGGTGAAACTCACGAAATTTGCTGAGAACAGCCGGAAGCTTTGCTGTGCAGAGAGATTCAATAGTCCCGATATGTAATGGATTTTTCAGTTCCGCATCATCATTCATTGACTTTTTTGCTTTATTTACGTCATATAAGATCCGGCTTGCATGCTCCATAAACTCTTTTCCGGACGGAGTAAGCACCACACGCTTTCCGGTTCTGTCAAAAAGTCTTGTTTCCAGCTCATTTTCCAGAAGACGGATCTGGACAGTGATCGCTGACTGGGTGTATCCCAGAACCTCTGCTGCCCTGGAAAAGCTCTGAAGCTGTGCTACATGTACAAACGTCTCCAACTGACGGATTTCCATGATTTTCTCCCTTTTTCTATGAAATTTTTTCATCGTGATGATGAAATCTGTGAATTTGCCTTATTTTTATGTCAATGTTACAATACAATCACGAGGACGTCAATCGTATTTTTGTGCAAAATGAATAAATTCATACTTAGGAGGAAAAAATCCAAATGGAAAAGAAAAAAATCAAGATCGGACTTGTGCCGAAGCTGATCATTGCCATCATCGTAGGTATCCTATTCGGCCAGTTCCTTCCGGAAGGCTTCTGTCGCTTTGTTGTAACCCTTTCCGGATTTTTCAGTACCTTTCTGAAATTCGTCATCCCGCTGATGATCCTTGCCTATGTGACCATGGGTATTGCGGATCTTTCACAGGGTGCAGGGAAGCTTCTCCTGATCACAGTGGCTCTGGCCTATGGTTCCACTCTGATCGCAGGTTCCGCATCCTATCTGGTATCATCCAGTCTGTTCCCGCACTTTATGAGTGAAGGTGCACTGGATCAGATCGCAGCTACCGCAGACGCATCCTTGACACCGTTTTTCTCCATCACACTGGAGCCGGTCATGGATACTCTTTCTGCAGTTGCCCTTGCCTTTGTCATGGGACTGTGCCTCTCTTCCATGCGTGGAAAAGAAATGGGAAACAGCCTTTATAACGGAATGAGTGACTTTTCCAAGATCATTGACAAAGTCCTTCATACCATTATCATCCCGCTGCTTCCGCTTTACATCTGCGGAACCTTCACAGATATGACTATTTCTGGAAAAACCTTTGCCATCTTAAGCATCCTCTGGAAGGTATTCCTTGTTGTTATCATCATGCACCTGATCTGCATTACGATCCAGTTTGTGATCGCAGGTACTGTCAGCAAAAAGAATCCTTTCACTCTGATCAAAAATCAGATTCCGGGATATACAACTGCTCTGGGAACCCAGTCTTCCGCAGCTACCATCCCGGTCAATCTGGAATGTGCAAAGAAGGATGGCGTATGTGAGCAGATCCGCAACTTCGTAGTACCGCTCTGTGCAAACATCCACATGGCCGGTTCCATGATCACCATCACAGCCTGTGCTACTGCAGTCTGCCTTATGAACCAGCTGCCCATCAGTCTCGGGATCATCGTTCCGTTCATCATGACTCTCGGTGTTGCCATGGTTGCATCTCCCGGTGCTCCCGGTGGTTCCATCATGACTGCCCTTCCATTCCTTTACATGGTATTCGGAGCGGAAGCCGGTGATCCGGACGGTGCTATCTGTGCTATCATGGTTGCCCTTTACATTACCCAGGATTCCTTCGGAACTGCCTGCAATGTATCCGGTGACAACGCCATCGGCGTGATCGTTGACACCATTTATAAGAAATTTATCGTAAAAACACCACAGGAGAATTAATCAAAATGTCTTTTATCAGTGTATTTGACGTTATGGGCCCCAACATGATCGGCCCTTCCAGTTCTCATACCGCAGGGGCTGCACGCATTGCTTTCCTTGCCCAGAAGATGATCACGCCGCCCCTGAAAAAAGTGGAATTCATCCTTTACGGTTCCTTCGCCAGAACATACAAGGGACACGGTACAGACCGTGCCCTCCTTGGCGGGATCATGGGCTTTTCCACAGATGACATGCGCATACGGAATTCTTTTGATATTGCCAGGGAACAGGGGATCGACTTTTCCTTTACTCCAAATGAAGCGGAAACCGATGTCCATCCCAACACTGTAGATATCCATATGGTCAATGAACAGGGACAGGAAATGACAGTCCGGGGGGAATCGCTGGGCGGCGGCAAGGTCCGCATTGTGGAGATCAACCACGTGAAAGTGGATTTCACCGGCGAATACAGTGCCATCATCGTGATCCATCAGGATACTCCCGGTGTTGTGGCCTACATCACCAGATGCTTAAGTGAACGTAACATTAACATTGCCTTCATGCGCCTCTTCCGTGAATCCAAAGGAACCACAGCCTATACGATCGTGGAATCCGATGGTCATCTCCCGGAAGATATCGTAGAAAGCATTCACCGGAACACCAACATCCATGATGTCATGGTTGTTCAGATGTAGGGAAAAGGAGGATGTGTTTTATGGATTTCAAAAATGCCAAGGAACTTCTTGCTCTCTGCCAGGAAAAAAAGCTTCCGATTTCCGAAGTAATGCGCCAGCGTGAGATCCTTCTCGGTGAAACCACTGCTGAAATCGTGGACCAGCGCATGGACCGTGTTCTGGAGATCATGAAGGATGCTGCTTTTTCCCCCATCAAGGATCCGGTGATATCTATGGGCGGACTGATCGGCGGTGAAGCCCGAAAGCTCTGCGAATTTCATGACCTGGGAAAAAGCCTGTGCGGAAATGTTCTCGGAAAGGGTATCACCTACGCTATGGCAACCCTTGAGACCAACGCTTCCATGGGACTGATCGTTGCCTCTCCTACTGCCGGCAGTGCCGGGATCGTTCCCGGAATGATGCTTGCTCTTCAGGAGGTCTACGGCTTTTCCGATAAAAAAATCCGCCAGGCACTATTTAATGCAGGCGCTATCGGCTATCTTGCCATGCGTAATGCAACAGTTGCAGGTGCTGTTGGCGGATGTCAGGCTGAGGTCGGAATCGCTTCCGCAATGGCTGCTTCTGCTGCTGTGGAACTTCTTGGCGGTACACCTCTTCAGTGTACTTATGCTGCTTCCACGGTTCTTATGAACATGCTTGGACTTGTGTGCGATCCTGTAGGCGGCCTGGTGGAATATCCCTGCCAGAACCGTAACGCAGCCGGTGTTTCCAATGCCCTGATTGCAGCGGAAATGTCACTGGCCGGTATCCCCCAGTTCATCCCGCTGGATGAGATGATCGATGCCATGTATACCGTAGGCAAAAAACTTCCTGCCGAGCTTCGTGAAACTGCGCTTGGCGGCTGTGCAGCCACACCGTCTGCCTGTGAGAAATGTCATCTTTGCAGCTGATGAGCAGAGTATAACACATAATAAACAGGGTCTCGACTGAAATGACTCAAACAACAAAAACGGAGAATTCCTGAACTTCTTTTTCCAGGAATTCTCCGTTTTCTTTTGGGCATGCGGACATTTTACAGCCCTGCTGTTTTTTCTGCTGCCAGCTTCTGATTTTCTGGTTCTATTGGCTCCGGAGCTCTGCTCTGCTCTGACTTCTGAGCCGGAGCATCCTTTTTGGGATTCTCCTTCTCCTGCTCTTCTTGGTCCTGTTCGAATCCATCTTTAATAGATTTCTGTTTTTTTCTTATTTTTTTCTTTGATTTCTTTTTTGTCATGTCTGCCTTATCTATTATTTTTAGTTTTTGTGTACTTCTTATATATTATACCAGCCACATGATATTTTTCATCAAATCAACGTAAGACTATTATTAAATCTGTGGTAAAAAAGTCCTCCGAAAAATCTCAAGATCATATCTCCTGATATCCCTGTGATTTCCTGAAAGACTCTTTCACACATAATTTACATATTAATAAAACAATTTACAGAAATTCCGACTGCAGCGCATCGTATCCGGTCTCACCTGTACGGATACGAACAGCGTTGCGTATCTCATAGCTGAAGATCTTTCCATCGCCGGGATCACCGGTAAACGCTGCTTTCTGCACAGCATCAATGACTTTGATCTCCCAATCTTCCGATGATACCACAATTTCAAACTTGATCTTCGGTTTCAGAAATACGTCGATCTTGGAACCACGGACATATTCTGTATAGCCACGCTGTGTTCCGCAGCCCATGATCTGGGTTACTGTAAATCCGTTTACCTGGATCTCATTTAACGCTGCTTTTACATCTTCCATTTTTTCTTCTCTTACGATTGCTTCTATCTTTATAAGCATACGATTTCCTCCATTTTCACACGATCATTGCCGAACAAATTCTTTTATCAGTCAAATCCATTAAATGACGGATATGCATTCTCTCCATGCTGGGATGCATCCAGCCCTACCATCTCTTCCTTCGGATCTACACGAAGCGGTGTAAAGATCCGCACGATCCCGATACAGATCAGCGTTCCCACAATAGCAACCGCAATGGTGATCACAATACTCAATACCTGCGCCAGGAACAGACGGTGATCTCCAAACACAAGGCCATCCCATTTTGCAACAGAATTAATGGAAGTTTTTCCGAAAAGTCCAGTTGCGATTCCTCCCCATATACCGCCAATACCATGGCAGCCAAAAGCATCTAGGGCATCATCGATCTTCAGCTTCTGTTTCAGAAGGATCACAGTAAAGTAACAGATCGGGCTTACCAGGATCCCAATGATAAAGGATGCCCATACCGGTACGAAACCAGCTCCCGGTGTAATGGCTACCAGTCCGATAACAAGACCTGTGGATGCACCAACCAGTGTCGGTTTTCCCTCACGAATGACTTCGATCAGCATCCAGGTAAGCAAAGCACACGCAGAAGAAATACTGCTTGTCATAAAAGCATGTGCTGCAAGACCGTCTGCCTTCAGTGCACTTCCTGCGTTAAATCCGAACCAGCCAAACCACAGCATAGCTGCACCCAGGAAAACAAATGGAATATTATGGGTGCGGTAGGTTGCTTTTGCATAGCCTCGTCTCTGTCCAAGATAAATGGCAAGAACCAGTGCACTGACACCGGAACTGATATGTACCACGTTTCCTCCTGCGAAATCCACGGAACCGATGGTTGCCAGAAATCCACCGTCTCCCCAGACCATATGTGCCATTGGATAATACACGATCAAAGACCAGATCGCAATAAAGAAAAACAGCGCCTTAAAACGCATTCTTCCAACCACGGCACCAGTGATCAGTGCCGGTGTGATCATGGAAAACATCATCTGGAACGCCACAAATACCAGATGCGGGATCGTATCCGCATAAGGTCCCGGCTCCCAGCCTACGCCATTCAGCGCAAACCAGCGAAAATCTCCGATGATCCCGCCATGATTTCCTCCAAATGCCAGCGAATATCCAAACAATGTCCACATAACTACGGACAGTCCCATGATCGCCCCACAGGCCATCATGGTATTTACCACATTTTTCCTGCGGACCAGTCCTCCGTAGAAAAACGCAAGCCCAGGTGTCATAAAGAACACAAAGGCTGTACAGATCAGCATAAAGCCGGTATCTCCTGCATTCATCATTCATTTCCTCCTCGATTCCCTCAATTATTCTGCAACGCAAAAAGCGCCCGGAAACTCAATTTCCAGACGCCTTTGTCATGTCAGTTAGCATAGCAGATAATTTGTGGGTTTTCAAGAGTTTTTTCGCTATTTTTCTGTTTTCTTACAGAATTACTATGTTTTATGTGGATATGAAATTTATTTTCGGCAATCTATCCGGTTATAAATATTGGAGAGATTTTATTTTATCTCTTACTGTACTATAACACGGACTATGCTCAGGATCAGCAGATGTGCTGGATAAAAGATATAGAAAAACCACTTGGAAAACTTCGGTGCTTTTTCGGATTTTTTGCCATTATAGAAGCACAGGATGATGATTCCTGATGCCACGATCCCTGCTGCCGAAAACAGAGCATGGAGCATCGCCGGTCCGGCTGCCATTTTTTCCACATAGGAGCTGTAGTTAAACAGCACAAAAAGGGCAGCACCGACTCCGTACGCTGTTATCATCCTCTTCCTGTTCCCCCAGCTCTCATGGAACCAGATGGTAAAAACCGGTGCCAGGATCGCCCAGTCCGAACAAACGGATAGTAAAAGGAGCAGGATCAGAAGTGGAATTCTCCATTTACTTGCCATCATCCTTTCCTGAACAACCAGGATCATAAAGCAGATAAACAGTGTAAAGATCATATTCAGCTGTGAAAAATCAAAGGCCATCATATAGGGAACCTGGGAGATTCCGGCAAAGATCAGAAGCCTTTCACCGTATTTTCTCCGGGAATGTGTATAGTAAAAACCTTCCACAAGAAAATAGCACATGGTAATGGCTGTGAAGTAGCCAATGTCTATAAACACTTCCCACAGGATCGTGTTTTCCGGCAGAAGCACGTTGGCGATATGATTCAGAAGCATAGTGAAGATTGCTATGTATTTAATGGTATCCCGGGTCAGACCCTGCTTTTTTTCTGTTTGCATAATTTTCTCCTTTTCCTGCATAAGACAACAATCTTATCTTACACTTCCCATTTGCTTTCAGCAACTATTTTTCGTAAATTTACAGAATAGTTGCCTTTTTCTTAAGGTAAGTTTATACTGTAGAAAGCATACATAAAACACTCATACAGAACCAAAAACGAAAGGAATTTATCATGATCCAGGATATCGCACCACATACCTACCATAATGAATACAAACCTGTTGTCCCTGATAAAGCAAGCCACATTCTCGCCTATGAAGAGGGCAGGATCCTTATGAAAAAGGATGGCGAGACTATGACTCTTCCAAGCTTTGGAGAGCTGGAAGGAAAAGTTGAAAATCTCTATGAGAATTATATCTATCTCTTCTCCATTGACGAAGAACATTTTTATCTGATCCCGGATCTTGACACCAGTCTCCTTCCTGGTTATCAGTTTGAAATCACAAGAGTTCTCCGCACAGCGGAGCCTCAGTATCTGGCTTTTGCCGGAATCACCGGATACCAGCTCTTTCAGTGGTACAGCAAGCGTCGTTTCTGCGGCTGCTGCGGCCAGCCAATGGTACACGATAAACATGAGCGCAAGATGATTTGTCCTTCCTGTGGAAACGGAGAATATCCGGTACTTTCCCCGGCTGTGATCGTTGGCGTTACCAATGGCGACAAGCTGATCCTTTCCAAATATGAGGGCCGAAATCACACCCGCTACGCCATGATCGCGGGTTTTGCCGAGATTGGCGAGACCATCGAGGAGACCGTTCACCGTGAAGTTATGGAAGAGATCGGCGTAAAGGTCAAAAATCTTCGCTACTACAAGAGCCAGCCATGGTCCTTCTCCGGAACCCTTCTGTTTGGCTTCTACTGTGACCTGGATGGCGACGACACTCTGACTGTAGACCACGATGAGCTTTCCATGGCCTCCTGGTTCAACCGGGAAGACATTCCGGATGAAGGAGATAATATCAGCCTTACCAAGGAGATGATGATGGCGTTTAAGCATGGAAAAGCCTGAAATATCGCTTGCCTGATTCCGTAAACAATTTTTCGCAACCAATTTCACACAAAAACACCGGCCATTCATCTGTACCATGTCCTGTCCAGGCTGCCAGATCCTCTATGACATCTCAGCCCCTGTACATATTCCGATGAATGCCGGTGTTTTTATTTTCTATTTTTCTATTTTTCTTCCGAGTCGGAGCAATCTGCCTAAAACCGTTTTATTTCTCCGGTGTCAGATGCCAGATATCTCTGTTGTACTCTTCGATGGTTCTGTCTGAAGAGAAGTATCCTGCTTTTCCGATATTTACAAGCATTTTCTCTGCCCATGCGGTTCTGTCCTCATAATCGGACAGTGCCTGATCTTTCACCTTCGCATAATCCTCGAAGTCAAGAAGAGTCATGAACCAGTCTTTGCTTACGATCTCGTGATGCAGTCTTCTTAAATGCTCCTCACTTCCGATAGCAAGAAGTTCATTTCCAATGATGAAATCTACTGCGTGGCGGATACGCTCGTCTTTGTCGTAGAAATCTTTTGCACAGTAATCTGCTTTCTCATAGTGATTAATAACCTGCTCACTGGACTCTCCGAAGATATAGATATTATCCTTGCCTACCAGCTGGCTGATCTCCACATTTGCGCCGTCCATGGTTCCCAGTGTTACAGCACCATTGAGCATGAACTTCATGTTTCCTGTTCCGCTGGCCTCTTTGGAAGCAAGAGAGATCTGCTCGGAGATATCGCAGGCAGGGATCAGCTTCTCTGCTGCACTTACGTTGTAGTTTTCCACCATAACAACCTTCATGTATGGAGAAACCTCCGGATCATTGTTGATAAGCTCCTGTAAGCAGAGAATCAGGTGGATAATATCCTTTGCGATAACGTATGCAGGAGCTGCCTTTGCACCGAAGATAAAGGTTACCGGGCGCTGCGGCTTCTCGCCTGCCTTGATCTTCAGGTAACGGTCGATGATATAAAGTGCGTTCAGCTGCTGACGTTTGTACTCATGAAGACGTTTGATCTGGATATCATAAACACTGTGTGTGTTGATCTCCTCACCTGTATTGGCTTTGATAAACTCCGCACATCTCTTCTTTGCATCCTGCTTGATCTTAAGGATATTGGCAAGAACGTCCTGATTTCCCTTAAATTCAAGCATCTTGTCAAGCTCAAAGGAATCCTTGCGGAAGCCGTCACCGATCATGGATGTGATGTACTCAGTCAGCGGATGGTTGCAGTGAAGGAGCCATCTGCGGAAGGTAATTCCGTTTGTCTTGTTATTGAATTTCTCCGGATAGATCTCATAGAACTGATGAAGCTCTGTCTCCTTCAGGATATCGGTATGAAGGGATGCAACACCGTTGATGGAAAATCCGTAGTGGATGTCCATATGTGCCATGTGTACCAGGTCGTTCTTGTCGATGATGGCAAGATTTTCCTGCGGATATTTTGCTTTGATACGCTCGTCCAGCTTGCGGATGATCGGCATCAGATGCGGAACAACCTCCTCAAGATAGGAGATCGGCCATTTCTCAAGTGCCTCTGCAAGAATGGTATGGTTGGTATAAGCGCATACATGAGATACGATCTCGCATGCCTCCTCGAACTCGATTCCACGCTCTGTGAGGAGACGGATAAGCTCCGGAATTACCATACTCGGATGTGTATCGTTGATCTGGATCACTGCATAATCGGCAAGGTCATGAAGATTGCAGCCTTTTGCTGTTGCCTCATCCAGGATCAGCTGTGCCGCATTGCTTACCATGAAGTACTGCTGATAGATACGAAGCTTTCTTCCTGCGTCATCGCTGTCATCCGGATACAGGAACAGTGTCAGGTTGTGGAGCAGATCCTTCTTATCAAAGGAGATTCCCTCGCCCACAATACTCTCATCTGCAATATCAATATCAAAAAGGCGAAGCTTGATCGCTTTGTTCTCATAGCCTGCAACATCAATATCATACAGTGTGGATTTCAGCATAAAGCCCTTAAACGGCACGTAATAGGAAACGCCTGCATCTGTAAGCCAGCTCTCCGGCTGGATCCACGGATTCGGTGTCTCAAACTGAAGATGATCCTTAAACTCCTGTTTGAAAAGTCCGAGGTGATAATTAAGTCCGATTCCTTCTCCCGGAAGTCCCAAAGTTGCGATGGAATCCAGGAAGCAAGCTGCCAGACGACCAAGTCCGCCGTTTCCGAGAGATGGCTCCGGCTCGATCTCCTCGATCATGGAAAGCTCTTTTCCGTTTTCTTTAAGATATTTCGCAACTTCATCGTAAACACCCAGATTGATCAGGTTGTTGGAAAGAAGCTTACCGATAAGGAACTCTGCGGAAATATAATAAATTTTCTTTTTTCCTTCCTGGTAGCCGCGGCCCTTCAGCTGCTCCTTTGTCCAGGAGAGAAGTCCGTGATAGATTTCCTCGTTTGTACAATCTTTTACATTTTTGTTATATTTGTCTTCAAATACTTTGCTTAATGTTTCCATTTTGATCTCCTTTCATGGATCTTGATGGGATGAAATATGTTTTTACAAGGTTGTTTGCTTTGTTTTTGATGATATTAGGATATCACGCATTTCTTTTCAAAAATATAACAATCCTGTCATGATATGCAAGATATTTGTCAGACTGTTTTTCACTTTTTACTGTAGCTCTGGATAAAAACGTAGCCGATACATATGCGGTTGCTTCGGGAGCTTTCTCAGATCTGTCTCATACTCTTCCTGTACTTATGCGGTGAAACCTTATTGGACTGCTGAAATTTCTTTATAAAATAACTTGTACTGTTAAATCCCACCTGCATGGCAATCTCCGTCACAGGTGCATCGGAATGCGTAAGAAGATACTTCGCCTTCTCCATACGGAAGTCATTGATGTATTCCACCAAGGTTTTTCCCGTATACTGGCGGAAAAGCTTCATAAAATAATACTCACTGTAATTGGAAAGTCCGGAAAGCTCTGAAACGGTAAGATTCTCCTGGTAGTGAAGGCTGATATGATCCAGCACTTCCTTTACTGCTGCAAGGCTCTTGTTCTGCTCTGTACTTACCGGGATAATATAATGCTTCGTCAGCATCTCATAAAAGAAATCAAAGAACAGCATTTTCAGCTTCACATAAAAATATGGCTTCTTCTCCGTATGACAGTCATGGATCTCCAGAAAAATTTCCCGTAGCTTCTCATATCCGGAATCTCCTTCTTCTATATGATGGCAGAATTCTGCCTTGTTTTCTATTAATGGTGATACCACACATTCCTGGCAGATATCTCCCGGCTGACCTGCAAGGAAACCCAGGCTGAAAACCACACTCTTATAATAAAGAGGCTTCTTAAGATCCGTGCGCATACTATGGAGAACTCCGCAGTTCACGATCAGGATATCCCCCTTTTTCAGGCGGATGCTCTCCCGGTTCAGTCTGGCAAAGCCACTGCCTTTTTCAATATACATGATCTCCATCTCACTGTGCCAGTGGTCATACAGTGCATGAAAGATCTCACAGTTCGCCATATAGGTTTCCACCGGCAGCTCAAAGGAACCGTGAGGGCTTAATTCTTTTAAATTATCATCCACTTCGGATACGTGAAGAGGATTTTTTGCGGATGTGTCTGTTTCTGGCATGATTTCCTCCGTGATCAATATCTATCCTGCGGACATTTGCCTTCCGCTGGATATCCAATCCTTGCATAATGATTCTGTTTGACTCCCTTAGTGTAAAGGATATTTACAACCATGACAATATTATATTTCCTGTTTTCTTTTTTATGACGTTACGGTTACTCTGTTCTCAGCAACACGCTTCGCGATGCACTTCCATAAACGGCAATCTTGACTTTTCCCCTTCCAACTGCTATATATAATATTTAGAATAAAATAATTTGACTTTAAAAGGAAAGAAAACTACCATGAATCCATTAAAAAAAGCTTACTGCCGGGTTTTCCAGAATGTCTTTAAATTCGCCCTTCCACTGCTTCCTTACCGCAATCCGAAGATCATCGGAAGCGTCAAAGGTATTCCGGAAGTTCTGGAAAAAAGAAACTATAACAATGTACTCATCATCACAGATGCAGGGATCCGAAGCCTTGGCCTTACAGAAAGACTGGAGCAGACACTGAAGCGAAGCTGCATCTCTTACCACATCTACGACAAAACCGTTGCCAATCCAACAACCGTCAATGTGGACGAAGCCCTTCACATGTATCTGGACAATGACTGCCAGGCGATCATCGGCTTCGGCGGAGGTTCCAGTATGGACTGTGCAAAAGCCACAGCAGCCCGCATTGCCAAGCCACACCAGTCTCTTGCTCAGATGAAGGGAATCCTGAAGATCCACAAAAAGCTTCCTCTTCTCATCGCCATCCCCACGACTGCAGGAACAGGAAGCGAAACAACACTTGCTGCTGTCATTACCGATGCAGAAACACGGCACAAATATGCCATCAACGATTTTCCGCTGATCCCACGCTACGCAGTCCTTGACCCGAAAGTGACTTTAAGCCTTCCGCCGTTTATCACAGCTACCACCGGCATGGATGCCCTGACTCACGCAGTGGAAGCCTACATTGGAAATTCCACTACACCTGGCACAAGAAAAAATGCCCTGGATGCTGTCAGACTGATCTTTGAAAATCTGGATACCGCCTACACAGACGGCAATAATATTGAAGCAAGACGAAATATGCTCCGCGCCTCCTATTTCGCAGGCTGTGCCTTCACCAAATCCTACGTTGGATATGTCCACGCAATTGCACATTCCCTCGGCGGAAAATATAATGTTCCACATGGGCTTGCCAATGCAGTGATCCTTCCTATGGTACTGGAAACATACGGAGATTCCATCACTCACAAACTCCGCAACCTTGCCGTAACTGCCGGTCTCTGCGATAAACATGAGGACGATAAAACTGCTGCCCGGATGTTTATTGATGCAATAAAAGATATGAAAAAACGCTTTGGCATCGGAGACTATATCCCGGAAATCCAGGAAACGGACATCCCGGAGCTTGCCCATTACGCAGATAAAGAAGCCAATCCTCTGTACCCGGTTCCTGTGCTGATGGATGCCGGCGAACTTGAGACACTGTATTACAGACTGATGCCTCCGGCAGGCAATTGCTAAAACAGCCATTGGCATAGAAAGATTTTTTCGATATTTCGAATACAGTTTTTTCAGAAAGGACTACAATTCCATGGAAAAAGAACAGATCAACCAGCTTTTAGATAAACAGCGCCAGTACTTCTACTCCGGCGCAACTCTTGACCTTGATTTTCGCATCAGCGCCCTGAAACGTCTCCGCACTTCCATCCGGAAACACGAGGATCAGATCCACGCCGCGCTGAAAAAGGATCTGGGAAAAAGTAATTTCGAAAGCTATATGTGTGAGACCGGACTGGTACTCTCCGAGATCACACATATGCTGAAAAATATCCGCTCCTACGTAAAAGAACAGACCGTTCCAACTCCACTGGCACAGTTCCATTCCCACAGTTTCCGCAAACCATCCCCCTACGGTGTGGTTCTCATTATGAGTCCGTGGAACTATCCGTTTCTTCTCACCATAGAACCACTGGTAGACGCCATTGCAGCTGGAAACACAGTCATCCTGAAACCAAGTGCCTACTCACCGGCAACAAGTGAAGTGATCCGTCTTCTCATCCATGAATGTTTCGATGAAAAATACGTTGCAACTGTCACAGGCGGACGTGCGGAAAACACACATCTTCTCAGTCTGCACTTTGATTACATCTTCTTCACGGGAAGCCAGTCTGTGGGAAAAGAGGTCATGAGAAAGGCTTCCGAACACCTCACACCAGTCACTCTGGAGCTGGGTGGAAAAAGCCCCTGCATCGTGGACAAAACAGCCAATCTCCGCCTTGCGGCAAAACGTATCGTATTCGGCAAGTTTCTGAACTGTGGCCAGACCTGCGTGGCTCCGGACTACATCTACTGTGATCCGGAGATCAAAGAAGCCCTAGTCGCAGAGCTTCGCAGACAGATCACACGCCAGTATGGAAAAGAACCACTGAAGAACCGGAATTATGGAAAGATCATCAACGAAAAGCATTTCGACCGTATCAACAGTCTGATCGATCCTTCCAAAACTGTCTGCGGCGGTGGTTCCAACCGTGAAACACTTCAGATCGAGCCGACGGTTCTTGATAACGTAACCTTCGAAGATCCGGTCATGCAGCAGGAAATCTTCGGTCCGGTACTTCCGGTCCTCACCTATGACTCTCTCGGAGGTGCCGTAACAAAGATCAATTCCATGGCACATCCGCTGGCTCTTTATATCTTCACCGAAGATGAAAAAAATGCCCGGGAAGTTACTTCCCGATGTGGTTTCGGCGGTGGCTGTATCAACGATGTCCTCATACATTTGGCAACCAGCAATATGGGCTTCGGCGGCTTTGGTGAAAGCGGCATGGGATCCTATCATGGCATCGACGGCTTCCGGACATTCTCTCATTATAAGAGTATTGTAGATAAAAAGACCTGGATCGATCTTCCTATGAGATATCAGAAATATCGGAAGATTTATGAGAAAATGGTACGGTTGTTTATGCGTTAGATATAAAGGGAGGGCGCTGCCTGATGCAGCGCCCTCCCTTCAAGCAGATTTTTATTACACTTTGTGATCTGTGTTGCGATTTCAGCCGGGAACTTATCTGATCGCATCCTTCATCTCTTTCACATAAACCTTCACCTTCGGCACGCAGTCTTTGCCGTAGGCGCCACAAAGCTCCACGATCGCAGATCCTACAATGGCACCGTCTGACTGATCTGCCATTTTTTTTGCCTGCTCCGGTGTGGAGATTCCGAATCCTACTGCACATGGAATGTCTTTCTGGGCTTTTACCAGCTTCACCATAGCTCCGATATCTGTGGTAATGCTGGTACGCATTCCTGTTACACCAAGGGAAGATACGCAGTAAACAAAGCCTTCCGCCTCTTTTGCGATCATGGCGATCCGCTCATGGGAGGTTGGTGCGATCAGGGATATCAGGTCAAGGCCGTACTGTTTGCACACAACATCAAACTCTTCTTTTTCCTCAAACGGAACATCCGGAAGGATCAGTCCATCCATTCCAACTTCCGCTGCTTTCTTGATAAAACGCTCTGTTCCGTAAGAAAATACTACGTTTGCGTAGGTCATGAATACCATTGGGATTTTTGTATTTTTACGGATTTTTTCTACCATTGCAAAAACTTTATCTGTAGTCACGCCACCTGCAAGTGCCCGGACATTAGCTTCCTGGATCACAGGTCCCTCTGCGGTAGGATCTGAGAACGGGATCCCAAGCTCGATCAGATCTGCTCCTGCTTCTTCCATTGCATAAACCAACTGCTCTGTTACCTCCAGAGACGGATCTCCGCAGGTTAAAAAAGGAATAAATGCTTTTCCGTTTGCAAATGCTTCTGTAATTCTCTTATTCATGAATATCCTCCCCTCTGTAGCGGGCAATTGCCGCACAGTCCTTATCTCCACGTCCTGAAATGGTAACTACCATGATCTTGTCCTTTCCAAGTGTCGGTGCGATCTTTTTCGCATAGGCCACTGCGTGGGCACTTTCGATCGCAGGAATGATTCCTTCTGTTCTGGAAAGATATTCAAAAGCCTCTACTGCTTCGTCATCTGTAACAGGAACGTACTCTGCTCTTCCGATATCATAAAGGTGTGCATGCTCCGGACCTACACCCGGATAATCAAGACCTGCGGAGATGGAGTATACCGGTGCGATCTGTCCGTATTCATCCTGGCAGAAGTAAGATTTCATACCATGGAAGATTCCGAGACGACCGGTTGCGATGGTTGCCGCAGTCTCCGCAGTATTCACGCCACGTCCTGCTGCCTCACAGCCGATGAGACGAACGTCTTTGTCCTCAATGAAATTGTAGAAGGTTCCGATAGCATTGGAGCCGCCGCCTACGCAGGCCAGGACAACATCCGGAAGTCTTCCCTCTTTTTCCAGCATCTGTTCTTTGATCTCCTTGGAGATCACTGCCTGGAAATCACGTACGATAGTTGGGAACGGGTGCGGTCCCATAACAGATCCCAGTACATAATGGGTATCTGCAATACGGTTTGTCCACTCACGCATGGTCTCGGAAACGGCATCCTTTAAGGTTGCGGTTCCGCTTGTAACTGCATGGACCTTTGCTCCGAGGAGACGCATTTTATATACGTTCAGAGCCTGACGCTCGGTGTCCTCTTTTCCCATGAATACCTCACATTCCATTCCCATCAGTGCTGCTGCGGTTGCAGTTGCAACACCGTGCTGGCCGGCTCCTGTCTCTGCGATGACACGGGTCTTGCCCATTTTTTTTGCTAGGAGCACCTGACCAAGTACGTTGTTGATCTTGTGGGCTCCTGTGTGGTTTAAGTCTTCTCTTTTCAGATAGATCTTGGCTCCGCCAAGGTCCTCGGTCATATGTGCCGCATAGTAAAGACGGGATGGTCTTCCTGCGTATTCATTGAGAAGCTCTGTGAGCTCACGGTTGAATTCCGGGTCGTTTTTGTAATGGTTGTATGCTTCCTCAAGCTCCAGAACGGCGTTCATCAGTGTTTCCGGGATGTACTGTCCGCCATGGATGCCGAATCTTCCTTTTGACATGTTATATTTCCTCCTTTATGTTCCTTACTGCGTATACTGCTTCTAATATTTTATCCGGGTCTTTGTGACCGTCGGTTTCTACACTGCTGCTTAAATCTACTGCCCAGGGGTGAAGCAGATGTATGGCCGATTCCAGATTTTCACAGCCCAGACCTCCTGCCAGAAACCAGGGACGTTTGATCGCCGGTACCAGACTCCAGTCGAAAGTTTCTCCTGTTCCTCCTGCGCCCTGATCCAGCAGAATATAGTCTGCTTCCGAACGGATCGCTTTCTTTATATCTGCTTCTGTTTTTATGGAAAAAGCCTTTATCAGAAGCTGGTCTGTCATGGTCTTAAGCTGTCTGATATAATTCTCGTCCTCCTGGCCGTGAAGCTGTGCCAGTGCGATGGTTCCTTCGTTTAAAAGCTGTGCGGGAAGCTCCACCGGTGCATTGACGAATACGCCTACCGGCAAAATGCTATCATCCAGTTCTTCCCGGAGACCCTTCAATTGCTCCACGGTGACGTTTCTTCTGCTTTTTGGGAATTCTACAATGAATCCTGCAAAGTCCGGTTTAGCCTGGTTAACTGCCTGGATATCTTCCGGGCGGGTCAGGCCGCAGATCTTGATCCTGGTTCTGCTCCCATGTTTCAACGGTTGTTCTCTCATATTCAGCCAATCCTGCCCTTTCTGTCTG
>OGXW01001018.1_pt1 | contig 21392 bp, 21 predicted proteins | sample 1576341 | NCBI WGS metagenome assembly OGXW01 (sample SAMEA3541592, study PRJEB24748) | human gut metagenome | biome: human gut; feature: human-associated habitat; material: faeces | place: China | collected 2012
TGCTCTCAGAAAAACCGAGGGATCCTAAGAAGGGAATACTGACATCTGACTTTATATGAATATGCAAATAGGAAAGAATTAGACGATTATACATTGTATCAAATTAAAAAATTATTAGTATATGCTTATGAAAATGTAGAATTTTATAAAGATAGATTTGATGAATGTGAATTTAATCCATATACATTTAATGAAATCCAAGAAATAGAAAAAATACCAATTCTTACTAAAAAAGAAATTATTGATAATAAAGAAAAAATGATTTCAAAACAATTTCGAAATAAAAAACTAAATAAGATAACAACTGGAGGAACAACTGGTACTCCAATGGAATTTTATTTTTCTGAACAAAGTAAATATATAAGACAAGGTAACTGGGCAAAGTGGAAATTAAGTAGTAAAGTTGACTATAAATATGATAAATATTGTTATATTGGAAGGATATTGGGATCAAACAGTGCTTGGGAATATAATGGAAATATTCTACAAATAGCATCAAATCAACTATCTGTACAAAATGTAAAAAAAATCATAAAAGAAATGGAAAGGTTTCAGCCTAAATATATACAAGGGTATGCATCTGCTGTATATATTTTGGCAACAATAATAGAAAGAGAAAACATAGATATTTCTAAAATAATGATAAAATCAATTTTAACCTCATCAGATACTATGTTTAAGGAATATAGAGAAAAAATTGAGAAAATATTTCAATGTAAAGTATATGATCATTATGGTCAAAATGAAGATTGTGTTGCAGCGACAGAATGTGATGAACATAATGGATATCATATACATGAAGAATCTACTTATATAGAAGTAGTAGATATTTATAGCAATAATAAAATATCAAGTGGAATAGGGAAAATAATAGGAACAAATTTATTCAATTATGCTATGCCATTGATAAGATATGAAATTGGTGATGTAGGAGAAATTACTCTTGAAAAATGTAAATGTGGAAATGAACATAAAAGAATCATAAATTTCCAGGGTAGAATAGATGATATAATAAAATTGAAAGATGGAAGAAGAATAGCAGCGGGAAGTTTAAACCAACCAATGAAATATTCTAATAATGAAATTATAGAATGTCAATATATACAAGAAAGTATGGATGAATTAGTGATAAATGTTGTTCCAGATATAAATTTTTCAGACAAAACATTGAAAACGTTTCAAGAAGAATTAGAAACATTGATAGGAAATACTCTAAATATTAAGTTTAATGTGGTAGAAAATATACCAAGAGCAAAAAATGGAAAATATAAATTTATTATTAGTAAGGTGAAATAGTATGAATATAAAAGATATAATATTAAAATATGTAAATAAACCAGTGGATAACATAATTAGTTCTCAGACTCTTTATGAAGCATTATTTGCAAATATAAATATGTATTTAAAATATCATAATAAGGAATTTGAAAATAGATGTAAAAATATATCACAATTAATTGTAAAAAGTCAATTGCCAGATGGAGGATTTGATATAGGATATAATTTTAGATTTGGAAATAATATGACAAAAAAATCAGAAAAAGAGTCTACAACACCAGAAGTTTTAAGTATTTATGCACTATTAAAATATTATGAGATTTTTAAGGACGAAAGTGTTGTAATGTCTATAAAAAAAGGCATGAATTGGATAGAAGAAAAAATATATGAAAAAGATGATGGAATATTTGTTATTCCTTATGCCCCATGTTCATACAGAAGTGTTCATATAACAAATGCAATATCTTTTACTGTTGCAACAATTGTGTATTATATGTATATATTTAAAGATAAACGATTAAAAAATGTATGTGACGGAATGTTAACATATATGAAAAACGAATTAATTATAAAAGATGATATGGGATATTGGAACTACTTTGAAAAAGATATGATAGAAGAAAAAGGCTATTTGAAAACAGATAATTATCATATTGCACAACAATTGTATTATCATATTTTGTTAGATAAATATTATGAAAATGTAAATAATAAAGAAATAATAAGATTAGTAAGTAATTATATAAAATATAAATTAAAAATTAATTTAGCAGTTCCTTATATTGAAATAGGAGAAAAAAAGACAAAAGATATCCATTCTTGGGGATATTGTTCTTTATTATTGTGTGCATTATATTTTGAAGAAAATACAACAAAAGAAGATATTAAAGAATATATTATGAAATATATGATTAAGGAAGATCATTTTTTACCAATTATAAAAAGTAATGGAGAAGTGATAAATGATGACTATTATCCAAGATCTGATGCTTGGGTATTGCATGCATTGTCAGAATATTTATTTATGAATGAAGAAAACAAACAAGTATATGAAATAGTAAATATAGGACTTGAAAAATTAGAAAAAGTTCAATATAAAGGTTTAGAAAATCATGCATATACAATGAGAAAAAGGATATTTACAAGATGTATAGAAATAATAAAAGGGAAAGGAAAATAGTAAATGAAATACTGGATTATAACAAATGAGTATTTTCCTAAAAAAGGAGGACTTGTTTCTTATACAAGAAATTTAGCCTTAGAAATAAAGAAACAAGGAAAAGATATAGAAATTGTTACATCTAATTCCAAAGATAGTGAATTAAAAGAAATAGAATATATAGAAGGGATAAAAGTGCATAGAGTAGATTTTTCAAGAGTTCCTATAATATTACGTTTATTTTCACCTATTGTATATTATTATCGAATAAAGAAATATTTGCATAAATTAGATGTAAAATCAGAGGATGTTGTCATATCAAGATTTTATTCTTTTGCGTTAGCGATGTGCAAAAGTAAAAATGTGAAAAAACATATTTTTATAACTCCTTTAATTGCGGAAAAATTACAAAAGATGGAAGCAAAGAAAAGTAAAGGAATAAGAAAATTATACTATTATTTTATATTACCTCAAATAAAGTTTTTAGATACACAAGCAATTAAACACACACCATATATAGGAGTATTAAGTAAATCTAAAAGAGATGAGATTGAAAAAGAGTATAAAATTAAAAATGTAAAAATATGTGAACCAGGAATAGACATAAATAGATTTAATATTCCAACAAAAGAAATGAAAGAAACTATTAGAAAAAACAATAAAATAGAAATTAAAGAAAAAATGTTATTATGTGTATGTAGGTTATCTCCAGAGAAGAATTTAGAAATACTAATTGAAGCAATGAAATTATTAGAAAATAAAAATATTTATCTATATATTGTAGGAGAAGGAAGATTAAAAGGAAAACTAGAAGAATTAATCGAAAAATTAAATTTGCAAAAATATGTTAAATTATTAGGAGCAAAGAATAATGTGGAAGATTACTATAAAATGGCAGACGTATTTATTCTTCCGAGCAAATATGAAGGCTTTGGACATGTATATATAGAAGCGCTAGCAACGGGTGTTATCTCTATAGCGACAAAACAAGAAATACCCAACTGTATTACAGCTGGTGATGAAATTATTGAAAATGATAAAATTGGGGAACTGGTAAAATATGATAGTAAGGAAGATATAGCTAATAAAATAGAGAAATGTTTTCAAAAAGCAACTGAAAATATAGAATACAGAAGAAAGTATATATTAAGTAAATATACTTGGAAAAAACATTTAGATAAAATAATGAGGAGCTTTGAATAGATTATGGACAAAAAGAAGAATGAGAACTATAAAATATTGATACCAATACTTATATTGATTTTTTTCCCTTTTCCATCTAAAGTTTTAGGATATTCAACGGCCTTATATATAAGCGATATGGTGTTGATAAGTTATTTATTGTTTGGAGCAATAAATAATAGATATAAGATACCACTAAATAATACAACTTATTTGTTGATAGGAATGATGGTTGTTAATATTATAGGGATAATTATAGGAGTATTGAAAGGATATGCAGAAATAAGACAATTAATGGAAATCGTAAGAACTTCGGAGTGGATAATAATATATATATATAATTATAATCTAATAAAAAGAAATCAAGAAGTAGAAACAGCTTTTTTAAAATCAATAAAAGTAATATTACTTTTATTAATTCCTTTCGTAATAATAGAGCTATTCAATTTGCCAGGAAAAAATTTGTTGAGAAATTTTTATGAATTAAGTAAATCAGGAAATATATACCAATATTATAATAGGATTTCAGGACCATTAAGAAACCCTAATTTTTTAGGAATATTTATGATAATTATACTTAATTTTGTATTAATATCAAATTATAAGTTAATGACAAAAGTATTATTTGCTATAATAAGTATAGGAATAATTTATTTTACAGGTTCAAGAACAGCAATCATAATTTCTATAATAACAATAATTATAACATGTTTAACTAATTTAAAAATAAATAGGTCAAGAAAAGAAATTATAAAAAGTATTATTGCTATTATAACTATTTTATTAGTATGTTTATTAGTTATTCAAAAAAACTCAAAACTATTCTATTCTGTAAGAATTAATGAATTAAAAGATGATATGGATGATTTTAGTGGAAGAAGCCAAATATGGGAAAAATATGAAAAAGATATTCAAGCAAATATTTTAGTAGGAAATGGAATTGTAAAGAGTAATGAAATAATTTTTGACAATTTGTATATACAATATATGTACTATTATGGAATAGTAGGCATTATTGTATTAATATGTTTGTTTGTAAAAAACATTGCTAAAATATATAAATTGTACATTTTAGAAAAAGATTTAAAACGAAAGAAATTTGTATTAGGAATTTTTGCAATTCAAATTATTATTATAGTTTCTGGAGTGACAATTCAGATTTTAGATTCCTTGCAAATATTCTATTTCTATATATTAGCAATGGCATATATAGATGTTAGGTACAGTAATTTGACAGATGTGAAATTAAAATAAAAAATTATATTAATATCCAAGAAACTTTTGAAGCCTTGGATTATTTTTTATTACAATAAAAAAGGAAAAAATAATTTATTAGGTTGTTGACAAAATAATATGTATGCCTTATAATATTACTTATAAGTAATAACAAAGGAGAAGGAAAATGAGAAATAGATACATAAGGAGTAGATGAATGTGAGTGCTAAAGATGATTTTACAGCAATGCTAGAAATATTGAAATTAATGCACAATGTGGATTATGTTGAACAAGTTATAGATGATATAAGTAAGCTTGTAAAAACGGATAAATTAGAATTCATGGATGAATTTACAAGAAATATGTCAAGAAAAAATCAGAAAAAGCATAATAGATATGAGCCTTTAATGAAACTAACAAAAAATCAAAAACGAAGATTAGATGGAAGAAAACTATATCGATACGAATATAGAAAAAATTCAAATTTTAGATGTATATATTTAGCAAAAGATGCATATAATAATATGATTATATTGTTAGCTTTTAATGAAGACGGAGACAAAAGTAAAGGAAAAGGCAATTATGATTTAAATATAGAGAAAGCTATAAAAAGATATGAAAGTTTTAAAAAGAGTATGAGGTAAAGAATATGGAAAAGGTATATATTGAAAATGTAAATAAAAGTGAAAATTTAAAAGTTAGTCGAGAAGTAAAAGAAATTTTTGATTTAAATGAAATTTATTATTCTATTTCAAAAATGATATTACAATATAGAGAAGACTATAATTTAACACAAAAAGAATTAGCAAAAAAGTTAGAAGTAAATCAAACAATGATATCAAAAATAGAAAGTGGAAAATATAATCCTACATTTAAGCAAATATATAAAATTTCAAGCAAATTAACACATTCGGCTGATATGTTCAAAGAAATATTAAGAAACATATTAAGGAGTTTAGATAAAGTTGATTATATTATAAATGTTAAAATGACAAAAAATATAAATGAATACAAGTTAAAAAAGTACTATAAGAGCGATGATAAAAATAACGTGTTATATGTACAAGAATTTTACATTAATAATGAAGGAGAAAAAAACAATGAAAGAAATACAAGCAAGTATACAATTAATGGATAGTTATATAAAAAATTATAATCTAAATTTAAAAGGAAGATTAACAGGTGAAGAAAAAGTAGATTTAGGATGTTCTATTACTTTTGAAATTGTAAAGATAGAAAAAAAAGAAGAGAATCAGATTGGTCAAATAAAAATGAAATATCAAATTGAAATAATAAAAAAGGAAGAAATATTTGGAAGAATTGAATTAGAAATTCAAGGACTTTTTGAGACTGATAAAAATTTATCAAAAGAGGAATTTGAAAATATTTTAAAATATAATGGAGCACCCGTAATATCTAATATTGCTCGTTCATATATTATATCTAATACATCTTTAAGTGAAATGCCAACAATAAGAATTCCTTTAATTAATTTTGTTGAATTTTTTGATAAAGCTAATAAGACAAATAAATAGAACAAATAATATTCTTAATATTAAAATTTATGTTTGATAAAGCTCGGTTCTATATTGAATAATATATAGAAAGGGGCTTTTATTACAATATCTTGATTTTTTTTGCTAAAAATCTTGCAAAAAAACAAACTTAAATGTATACTATAAAAGTGCAAAAAACAAAAGAAAAATAAGAAAACAATAAGGGGGAAAAAATGGAAGAATTAGATTTAAAAGAATTATTTATAATGTTTTGGAACAAAAAAGCACAAATAATATTAGTAGTATTAATATTTATAGCAATAGGAGTAATATATACAGTAGGATTTACAACACCTAAATATAGCGCTTCAACATCGTTACTATTAGCTGGCTCAGGCTCTAGTGGAACACAAACAAATACAATAACAACAACAGATGTAACATTAAACTCTAAACTAGTTTCAACATATAGTGAATTAGTAAAAAGTAAAAATGTATTAGGACAAGTTATTTCAAATTTAAACATAAATGAAAATTATGAAACTTTAAAAAATAACATTTCAGTAACAAATGTAAAAGATACAGAAATGATAAAAATCACAGTAACTACTGAAAATGCACAAAATGCAGCTAAAATAGCAAATGAAACAGCAAAAGTATTCATAGAAAAAGTGGCAAATGATTTTTACAACATAAATAATGTTCATATTGTAGATGAAGCAGAAGTTAATACAACACCATCAAATATTAACCATAAAAAAGATATTTTAATATTTGCCTTTATTGGTTTAGTCATATCAGTAATATATGTTTTAATTGCTAATATGTTAGATACTACAATAAAAACAGCAGAAGAAGTAGAAAAAGAATATAAATTGCCTGTATTGGCTTCAATACCATTATATGCAGGTGATGCACAAAAAGGAAAAGGAGGAAGAAGATAATGAAAAGAGAATTAATAGTACATCAAGATCCAAAATCTCCAATTTCTGAAGTGTTTAGAACATTAAGAACTAATATTCAATTTATGAATACTAAAGGAAAATTGAAAACGATATTAGTAACATCAACTTTACCAGGTGAAGGTAAAAGCTGGGTATCATCAAACTTAGCAGTAACTTTTGCTCAAGCAGGTAAAAAAGTTGTATTAATAGATGCAGATATGAGAAAAGGAAGACAATATTCAATATTTGAAGTTTCACCAAGACCAGGGCTTTCAAATTATTTATCAGGAATAGATGAAACTAATGACGAAAATAAGGAATTAGATTTAGCAGACTACATACAAGAAACAGATGTAGAAAATTTATACTTGATAGCAGCAGGTAATATTCCACCAAATCCAGCAGAACTTTTAATTGCTCCACAAATGGTTGATTTATTAGAACAATTAAAAGAAATATGTGATATTGTTATAATAGATGGAACACCAAGCCAATTAGTTACAGATGCTTTGATATTAACAAGACTAGTTGATTCAACATTAATTGTAACTGCTAGTAAAGAAACTAAAAAGGAAGATTTAAAAAGAGTTATTGCTAATATTCAACAAGTAGGCGGAAAAATTGCTGGGGTAGTTGTAAATAAAATACCAATGAATGCTAAAAAATATGAACAATCATATTATTATGGTTCTACTTCTATGTCAAGAACAAAAAACAATAATAGAACAGCACAAAGAAGTGCATCAAGAACGACAACTAAGAGACAAAATAGAGAAATGTATAATAGAGCTTCAAATTTAATGGCTCAAAGTGGAAATAGAAAAACAAGTAGCAAACAAGAAATAGCAGATATCAAGCAAAATCAAGATATGGAAGTAAACAGCAAGCCATATGAACAAACAGATGAAATGCCAAGAGCATTACAAAATAAAATAAAAATAGAAAATAAAGAAGAAATATCAACTGAAAAAACACAAGAGATATTAAATCAAATAAATCAATATCTAGATGAAGAAAAGAAAAAAATGAATTAATAAGGGGAACAAAAGGAGAAAAAGTCAATGATAGACGTACATTCACATATATTACCAAATATTGATGATGGTTCAAGAAGTATAGAAGAAACCTTTAATTTAATAAAAGAAGCAAAAGAAGCAGGATTTGAAGGGATTGTTTGTACATCACATTATATGGAAAATTATTATGAAACAAATAGACCTGAAAGAGAAGTATGGATTAATGCAATACATGAAAACTTAGAAAACAAAAATATAGATATGAATCTATATTTAGGAAATGAAATATATATGTCAGATAATATAATAGAATTGCTGGAAGATGGAAAAGCAACAACCATGAATGACACAAGCTATGTATTATTTGAATTACCTATGAATGCAGAACCAATGAATTTATATGATATGGTTTATGAAATGCAACAATATAAAATAGTTCCAATTTTGGCACATCCAGAAAGATACAGTTTTGTACAAACAGATCCAGAATTAATATATGATTTAATTGATAAAGGTGTGTTAATGCAGGCAAATTATGGAAGCATTATAGGTCAATATGGAAAAAAAGCTCAAATGATAGTACAAAAATTTCTTGAAAACAATATGATACATATGTTAGGAACAGATGTGCATAGACAAAATACTATATATCCAAAAATTCCTGAAATAATATTAGAGCTAAAGTCCTTAATAGGAGAGGAAAAAGTAAAAGAATTGACAACAATTAATCCAGAATTAGTAATAAATAATAAAAGGATAGATATTAGAAAACCATATAAAGTAGAATTAACATTAAAAGAAAAAATATCAATGTATACAGAAGATACATTACAAAAATTAAAGACAATGATAAGAAAAAGCCAAAGTGGTAGACATTAAAACATATGAAATTTAAAATATAAGTAAATAATAAATTAATTATTTAAGTTCAATAATATTGGACAAGGAAGGAAGTAATTTTATGAGAAAATATTTTGGAACAGATGGGATTAGAAGAATTGCTAATACAGAATTAACACCAGAACTTGTATATAAAGTAGCAAAAGCTGGAGCATATGTATTATCAAAACATACAGATCATACACCAACAATATTAATAGGTAGAGATACACGTATTTCTGGAACATTAATAGAAAGTGCAATGGTAGCTGGATTTTTAAGTTATGGAGCAAATGTTAAATTATTAGGTGTAATTCCAACACCAGCAGTAGCATATTTAACAAGAAAATTAAATGCAGATGCAAGTGTTGTTATTTCAGCATCACATAATACATTTGAATTTAATGGAATTAAATATTTTAGTAATAAAGGTATGAAAATTCCAGATACTTTAGAAGAAGAAATCGAAGAAATAATGGAATCAGATAAGTTTACTGAATTAACAGCAAAAAATGAAAAAATAGGAGTTTCAGAATATGCATTAGATTTAATGGATGAATATGTATATTTCTTTAGAAAAAACTTTGATGATATTATAGATAAATATAATAATAAAGATTTCATAGTAGCATTAGATACAGCAAATGGAGCAACATCAGTAGTTGCAGAAAAAGTATTTAAAGCATTAGGAATAAATTATAGAATTATTAACAATCATCCAAATGGAATTAATATTAATGACAATTGTGGATCAACACATTTAGAAGGATTAAAAAAATATGTGGTAGATAATCACATGAGTCTTGGGGTTGCATATGATGGTGATGGTGACAGATGTTTAGCTGTTGATGAAAAAGGAAATGAAATTGATGGAGATAAATTGTTAGCTATTATTTCGCAACATCTTAGAAAAAAAGGAAAATTAAAAAAAGATACAATAGTAGCAACTGTTATGAGCAATTTAGGATTAAACAAATATGCTAGAGACAACGGATTAGAGTTATTACAAACTAAAGTTGGAGATAGATATGTTCTAGAAGAAATGCTAAAAGATGGATATAATTTAGGAGGAGAACAATCTGGACATGTAATTTTATTAGATTATAATCCAACAGGGGATGGAATTTTAACATCATTAATGTTAATTAGTACAATTTTAGAAGAAGGCAAAAAAGCATCTGAGCTAAGTGAACTTATAAAACTATATCCTCAAGTATTAGTAAATGCAAAAGTAAATAGTAATAAGAAATATGATTATGACAAAGATGCTGAAATCAAAGAAGCAATAGAAAAATTAGAAAGAGAATTTGCTGGAAATGGTAGAGTATTAATAAGACCTTCAGGAACAGAACCACTAGTAAGAGTTATGATTGAAGGTGAAGATCAAGAATATATTACTAAAAAAGCTGAAGAAATAGCTAAACTTATAGAAGAAAAACTAAAATAAAATATATTTTTGTTATATGTAATAAAAATGTAATATAAACTTAATTTAAAAATATTGATTTGAAAATATAATAATGATATTATATATTCATAAAAACAAAAGAAAATTGGAGGGGATCAAGATGTTAATTTTTGACATATCTAATCCATTAACATTATTATTAATGTTAGCAGTAACAGTTTTATTAATATTTTTAGCACAAGAAGTGAAAAAAAGTATGATAGTAGCTGGAGTATTATTTGTGTATTTAGTATTATTAATAACACATGTAGCACAAATTGCTACTTTGTCAGAAGAGTACAGATATATGTTAGAAACGTTATCAAGATGTGTTGTTATTGACTTTATTTTTGTATTTGTATCTTTCTTCTCATATTTATGGGTAGATGACATAGAAACAAAAAAATTAGGTAAAAAAAGTTTAGATGATAGTCTAGATTGGTTTTGGAAAAAAGTATAATTGCAGTAAAATACAATTATTTTAAATAAAGATGTAAAAACCTTAAAGGCAGAAAGAAGCTTGGATGAGCTTCTTTTTTTATATAACAGAAAAATTTTCTGAACTTCCTATAATATAAATTATCTAAGTAAATATCATAATTAATAATGTAGTTGAATATATTAAATATAATAGACTTAAGACAAGGAGAATAATATGTTTAATATAGCTATATTAAAATTAAAAGATGTCATAAAATTTGCTATAGTAATTGTAATAGCAATTTTTATTATTATATTTTGTGCAAAAAATTTAAATAGTTTATCTAAAATATTGGATCAAACATTACCTGCTATAAAAAATATGAATGAAGAATATAGAAATATATCTAAAGAAGAAGATCCAGCAATTGATAAAAATATCTTAAAATCTATGATGAAAACTCAAATTAGTTCAGTAAAAGGATTAGAAGAAATAGAAGCTAAACAAAAAGAAAAAGATACAAATAATAGCATAGATAGCAGTGAAAATGTAAATAACAATCAAAATGAAGCCAATGATACAAAAAAAGCTGATAATGCTGAAAGTTCAGAAATAAAAGTAGCAGAAACAGGAGTTACAACACAAGTTATCACTCAAAATCCAATAGCAGAAAAAAGTAATGTACAATATGGTAATGTAAAAATAAAAAATGAAACAGATTATGAATTAACTCAAGAAATGTTAAAACCAGACATTACAATAGAAAATAGAAATATAATAATTTTTCACACACATAGTTGTGAAAGTTATACATCAAGTGAAAAATATCCATATACACCAACAGGAAATTATAGAACAACAGATTTGAATTATACAGTTACAAGAGTTGGAACAGAATTAGAAAATCAGTTGAAAAATTATAATTTTAATGTAGTACATAATCAAGACTATCATGATTATCCATCATATAATGGATCATATACAAGATCATTAAAAACTGTAGAAGGAATTTTAGAAACAGTACCAAGTGACATAATCATTGATTTACATAGAGATGCAGTAGGCTCAAGAAGCGATTATGCACCAACTGTAAAAATAGGAGACGAAGAAGCCGCACAAATAATGTTTGTAATAGGAACAAACAATGGCGGATTGTGGCACCCTAACTGGAATCAAAATTTAAAATTCGCAGTAAAAGTGCAAGAAAAAGCAGAAGAATTGTATCCAGGGTTGTTTAAACCAATAATGCTAACGAAATCAAGGTATAACCAGCATACTGGAAAATATGCAAATATAATAGAAGTAGGAGCAACAGGAAACACATTAGAGCAATGTTTAAATAGTATGAAATATTTAGCTAAAATTATGAATGATATAACCTGATTTTGGGGACGGAGCAATAAATCATTTTTATATAAAATTTTTAAAATGATTTTTTGCTCCGTCCCCAAAATCACTTGAAATTTATTCCAACTTTATATATAATGTGGACAGAAAATTCAAAAGAAAGTTGAGGGATATAATTATGGCAGAAATCAAATTAAATTTAAAAGATTCAGGGATCACACAAAAAAATATTATGGAATATAAAGCTCAGGTCGAAAATATTCATAAAGATTTACATAGAAGAGCAGATGAAGAAAATGATTTTGTAGGGTGGTTAAATTTACCAACTAATTATGATAAAGAAGAATTTAAAAGAATTAAAAAAGCTGCAAAAAAAATAAAAAAAGAATCTGATATATTGGTCGTAATAGGAATTGGTGGTTCATATTTAGGAGCAAGAGCTGTTATCGAATCATTAACAAGTACATTTAACAATATGTTACCTGCAAAACAAAGAAAATTTCCTCAAATTGTATATGCAGGGAATAATTTAAGTTCAAATTATTTAAATGAATTGATAGAATATATTGGAGATAAAGATTTTTCTGTAAACGTAATATCTAAATCAGGTACTACAACAGAACCTGCAATTGCTTTTAGAGTATTTAGAGAAATCTTGGAAAATAAATATGGAATTGATGAAGCAAGAAGTAGAATTTATGCAACTACAGATAAAGCAAAAGGAGCATTAAAAACATTAGCTGAAAATGAAGGTTATGAACAATTTGTTGTTCCAGATAATGTGGGTGGAAGATATTCTGTTTTAACAGCAGTAGGATTACTTCCAATTGCAGTAGCAGGAATTGATATAGATAAATTAATGGAAGGTGCTAGAGTAGCACAAGAAAGATATAATGATCCTAACTTAAAATATAATGAGTGTTATCAATATGCAGTTGTAAGAAATATTTTATATAAATTATATAAAAATACAGAAATTTTAGTAAATTATGAGCCTAAAATGCATTATTTTACAGAATGGTGGAAGCAACTATTTGGTGAAAGCGAAGGAAAAGATGAAAAAGGAATTTTACCAGTTGGTGTCGATAATACAACAGATTTACATTCAATGGGACAATATATTCAACAAGGAAGAAGAAATTTATTTGAAACAGTTATTTCAATAAAAATACCTAATTCTGATTTTACAATAAACTCTGATGATGATAATTTAGATGGATTAAATTATTTAGCTGGTAAAAAATTAGACTATGTAAATAAAAAAGCAATGGAAGGAACTGCACAGGCACATGTTTCAGGCGATGTTCCAAATATAGAAATTTCTCTGAACAAATTAGATGAGGAAAATTTAGGAGAATTAATATATTTTTTTGAAAAATCATGCGCGATGTCTGGAAGCATATTAGGAGTAAATCCTTTTAATCAACCAGGAGTTGAAGAATATAAGAAAAATATGTTTAAATTATTAAAAAAACCAGGTTATTAAAATAGAAATCCCTTTTAAAGGGATTTTTATTATATTGTACATAATATTGCAAAAAAGAAAAGACTGTGATATATAATAAAACAATTAATGGAATTACAAAAATAGAAGGTGAAAGCAAAAATGATTTATGAAGAAAATTTTAAAATAGGACTAAAGGATATAGGTAAAAATAATTTAATAAAAAATAAGGCAATTTTAGAAATGCTAGAAAATATAGGCGCATTTCAATCTGATTTAGTAGGGTATGGAATAAATGACATAATAAAAAATAAAATTACGTGGATATTATTAGAATGGGACTTAAAGGTAATAGATAGACCTGAATATGGAAATGAATTGAAAATAAGAACATGGGCAAGAAGTGCAAATAGATTTTTTACATATCGAGATTTTGAAATATATGTTAAAGATAAACTTGTTGCAGTTGCAACATCTAAGTGGGCACTAGTGGATATAGAAAAAAGAAAAATAGCTATAATAACAGAAGAAATTATAAAAGCATATAAAATGGAAGATAAGAGTGTATTGAAGATAGATAATTTAGAAAAAATTAAGATGCCAGAAAAATTTGAAAATATAGTAAAATATGAAATTAAAAGACGAGATATAGATGTAAATAAACATTTGCATAACTTGTATTATTTAGATTTAGCCTATGAGGCATTACCAGAAGATATTTATAACAATAAAAGACCATTTAATAATGTTAAAATTGTATATAAAAAAGAAATAAAACTAGGAGATATAGTAAACTGTGAATATTCAAAAGTAGAAGGAAAACATGTTATAATAATAAAAGATCAAGAAGAACAAAAAGTTCATGCAATTATTGAGTTATATTAAAATATAAAACATTCAATTAAAATGTTTATATAAAGCCTAAAATTGTTAAAAACATAAAAAAATAGTGAAAAATGAAAGAAAAAATCAAAAAAAGTGGTTAAAAATCTTGAAATTCGGAAAAACTATGTTATAATAACAATTGGTTTAAAAAGGGAGGAATTTGTAATGAATGAACAATTAAGAAAAACAAAAATAATAGGAACAATAGGACCTGCTAGTGAAAACGAAGAAATGTTTACAAAATTAGTAAAAGCAGGACTAAATGTAGCAAGAATTAACTTTTCTCATGGTGGATATGAAGAAAATAAGGAAAAAATTGAAACAATAAAAAGAGTAAGAAAAAGTTTAGGAAAACCTGTTGCTTTAATGTTAGATACAAAAGGACCAGAAATTAGAACAGGTGTATTAGAAACAGGAGACGAAAAAGTAGTAATAAATGAAGGACAAACATTTACATTTGTTCATGATGACATTATAGGAAATAATGAAAAAACAACAATTACTTATAAAGATTTATATAAAGAAGTAAAAGTTGGAACAGAAATGTTAGTTGATGATGGAGCTATAAAATTTAGAGTAACAGAAATAAAAGATAAAGATATAGTTTGCGTTGCTTTAAATACAGCAAAATTAGGAAGCAGAAAAACAATGAATATTCCATCAGTAAATATTCAAATGGAATTTTTATCAGAAAAAGATATTAAAGATATAACACAAGGAATTACTGCAGGATTTGATTATATAGCAGCATCATTTGTAAGAAGAGCACAAGATGTTAGAGATATAAAAGAATTATTAAAAGCAAATGGTGGAGAAAGAATAAAAATAATCTCTAAAATTGAATGTCAAGAAGGAATTGAAAATTTTGATGAAATATTAGAGGAATCAGATGGAATAATGGTAGCTCGTGGAGATATGGGAGTTGAAGTTCCAATGGAAATGGTTCCTATATATCAAAAACAAATCATTAAAAAATGTAATAAAATAGGAAAACCAGTTGTTACAGCTACACAAATGTTAGAATCAATGACATCAAATCCAAGACCAACAAGAGCAGAAGTAAGTGATGTTTCAAATGCTGTATATGATATAACAAGTGATATTATGTTATCAGGTGAATGTGCTATGGGTAAATATCCTGTAGAATGTATTGAAGCTATGGTAAAAATATCTAAAGCAACAGAAAACTCAATTCATTATTGGAATAGATTTTATAAAAGAAGTTTTGACCATAACAAAAAAGATATGGAAGAAGCTATTGCATACACAACAGCTATTACAGCAGAACAAATTGCAGCAGATGCTATTGTAGCTTATACAAACACAGGAAGATCAATAGAAAAATTAGCTTCAGTTGCAACTGAATGCCCTGTATTTGCAATAACAGATGATGAAAAAACATTTAACCAATTATCAATAGTATTTAATGCTACACCAGTATTATGTGAAGATGAAAAAACTATAGATGATACAATATCAGCAGGAATTGAAAAATTAAAAGCTGAAGGATTATTATCAGAGGGAGACATGGTTGTTTTATCAGGAGGAGCATCAGCATTAAAGAAAGAAGAAAAAGGTAAAGTTATTGGGGGATGTGTTAGAATTTAGTTTCATAACACCATAAATATAAAATTAAAACTTAAATAACTAAAACGAAGTTTAATATTGTAATAAACATAAATTATTAAATATAAAATTTAATAATAAGCTTATTATAAAAAAACTTCGTTTTTTATTTTACGAAATTTACATTTTTATTGTTATTTAGATAAAAAGTATGTTATACTATAAAAAGTACAGAAAAACTACAGCAAATAAGATATGAACAAAATATGAACATCAAATGTATACAAAAAATTATAATCAGAAATAGATTTAAGAAAGGAAAAATAAATATGTCAAAACCAATTGTAGCAATAATAGGAAAACCCAATGTAGGAAAATCTACTTTTTTTAATTATTTAGCAGGAACAAGAATATCTATTGTAGAAGACACACCAGGTGTTACAAGAGATAGAATTTATGCTGAAACTAATTGGAGAGGTAGAGATTTTACTCTAATAGATACAGGTGGAATCGAACCTGATTCAGATGATATAATACTTTCTCAAATGAGAGAACAAGCAAACTTAGCAATAGAAATGGCTGATGTAATAATATTTTTAACAGATGTAAGGCAAGGAGTAACAGCTGCAGACCAAGAAATAGCATTGATGTTAAAAAAATCTAAAAAGCCAATTGTTTTAGTTTGCAATAAAGCAGACAATTTAGAAAAATATCAAAATGAAGTATATGAATTTTATAATTTAGGAATAGGAGAACCACATCCAATTTCAGCATCAAATGCTATTGGAATAGGAGATGTTTTAGACGAAATATATGAACATTTTCCTAAACAAAATGAAAATGAAGAAGAAGGATTAATAACAAAAGTTGCTTTAATAGGAAAACCAAATGTAGGAAAATCTTCTTTAGTTAATAGAATTATAGGCGAAAATAGAAGTATTGTAAGTGATATTCCAGGAACAACAAGAGATGCAATTGATACAAACTTTAAAAATGATAAAGGCGAATATATTTTAATAGATACAGCAGGATTAAGAAGAAAAAGCAAAATAAAAGAAGATATCGAAAAATACAGTATAATTAGAACAATGCTTGCAATCGAAAGAGCAGATGTGTGTTTAATGATGATAGATGCAACACAAGGAGTTACAGACCAAGATACTAAAATTGCAGGAGAAGCACATGAAGCGGGAAAAGGTGTAATAATTGTAGTAAACAAATGGGATGCAATAGAAAAAGATAATCATACACTAGAAGCATATAAAAAAGATGTTTATGAAAAATTAAAATATCTTTCATATGCACCTATAATATTTATTTCTGCAAAAACAGGACAAAGAGTAAATAAATTATTTGAATTAATAAATTATGTAGCAGAACAAAATTGTATGAGAATAAAAACATCTGTGTTAAATCAGGTTGTAAATGAAGCAATTGCAATAGTTCAACCACCATCTGATAAAGGAAGAAGATTAAGAATCTATTATGGAACACAAGTATCAACAAAACCACCAACATTTGTTATATTTGTAAATGATAAAAGTCTATTCCATTTCTCATATGAAAGATATTTAGTAAATCAAATAAGAAAAGAATTTGGATTAGAAGGAACACCAGTAAGAATAATCGTAAGAGAAAAATCTGATAAAGAAGCTCAAAAGGAGGGGTATTAAAATGGTTATATACATAATTATGGCATTAATTGCATATGTAATAGGAAGTATAAATTTTTCAGTTATAATAAGTAAAAAAGTAGCAGGATTTGATGTAAGAGAAAAAGGAAGCGGAAATGCAGGAAGTACAAATATGTTACGTTCTGTAGGAAAAAAAGCAGCAGCATTAACTTTGGTATGTGACATTTTAAAAGGAGTTATATCTATAGGAATTGCAGTTGTATTAGGAAATATGGTACAAGATATAAATAGAGAACTATTAGTACAAATAGCAGGAATCGCAGTTGTATTAGGACATACTTTCCCAGTATTTTTTGGATTTAAAGGTGGAAAAGGTGTTGCAACATCATTAGGAGTACTATTAATAAGCAACTGGCAAATAGGATTAATATGTCTAGTATTTGCATTGGTACTTATGGTTTTAACAAAAATGGTATCACTTGGATCTTGTGGAGCAGCAGTTCTATACCCAGTTTTAACTTTATTTATAAACCAACATTATACAGTTTTAACAGAAGGAAAAAGTGGAAAAGCGTATTTAATTTATAGTATTATTTTAGCAGTAATTGTATTATATAATCATAGAAGTAATATAAAAAGATTATTAAATGGAACTGAAAACAAATTAAGTTTTAAAAGTGCAAAATAGAAATGAATGTGTAGAAATAGATGACACTGAGAATTGTATTAAGCAAAAAAGCAACAAAGTTGTATAAATAATATGCTGAAAAAATTAATATTTAGTGGTTTTGATAGTAAATTGGAAAGGAACGAAAGATTATGAGAAATGTAGCAATAATAGGAAGCGGAAGCTGGGGTACAGCATTAGCTGTATGTTTAGCCAACAACGGAAACAATGTAAATATTTGGTCTTTTTGTGAAGAAGAAAAAGATTTAATAAATAATAAAAAGCAATGCAAATTTTTGCCAGGAGTAGTAATTCCTAATAATGTGGAATGTATGACTGATTTTGAAAAGGTAATTGATGGAGCAGATTTTATATTACATGTAACACCATCAAAATTTACAAGATCTACATTTAAACAATATAAACAATATGTAGGAGACAAACCAGTAATTATTTGTTCAAAGGGATTTGAAAAAGAAACATTACAAACATTAGATGATGTAATAAAAGATGAATTACCATCAGCAAAAATTGGAGTTCTAACAGGGCCTAGCCATGCAGAAGAAGTTGCTATAAGTATTCCGACAGTATTAGTTATAGCATCTGAACATGAAGAAATATTACCACTTATACAAGACACATTTATGTCTAAAAATATGAGAATATATACATCAACAGATGTAAAAGGACTTGAATTAGGTGGTGCATTAAAAAATATTATTGCATTTTGTGCTGGCGTAGCAGCTGGAATTGGACTAGGAGATAACTCCTTTGCGGCATTAATTACTAGAGGTTTAGGTGAAATATCAAGATTAGGAGTTAAATTAGGTGGAAAACAAGAAACATTTTATGGCTTAAGTGGACTTGGAGATTTAATTGTTACATGTCTTAGTGAACACAGCAGAAATAGAAGAGCTGGAAAACTAATAGGTCAAGGAAAAACACTTGAAGAAACAAGAAAAGAAGTTGGAATGGTAATAGAAAGTATAGACAATATAGATGTAGCTTATGAATTAGGAAAAAGAAATAATATATATATGCCAATAATAGAAACAGTATATGATGTTATTTATAATGGATTAGATCCTAAAAAAGCTGTTGAAGATTTAATGACAAGAGAAAAGAAAAGTGAAATCTAATATTTGTGCTAAAATTACACTAAGCAGAAAATTTGTTTTATAATTTTTCTAAAAAACAAATAAAATTTTAAATTGATAATAAATTTAATAAAAATGGTAATAATATGAAAAAAGAAAGGATGAGTGCAGTGGAATTTTTTGATAAGTTAAGTAAAAAAGCTTCAGAAGCATATAAAATTACAGCTGACAAAACAGGTAAAATAGCTAAGGAAACTAAATTAAAATTAAAAATTAGTGAGTTAAAGTCAGAAATAAATACAATATATACTGAAATTGGTAAAAAAGCATATGAAAAACATACAATAAAAAATGGTGGCGAAAAATGCACTGAAAATGTATGTGAACAAATAAAAGAAAAATGCTTAAAAATAGATGTATTAAGTGATGAAATAGATAATTTATTAAAACAATGTCTAGAATTAAATGATAAAAAACAATGTGAAAATTGTTATGCAGAAATAGAAAAAGATGTTAAATTTTGCCCACATTGTGGAGCAAAGCAAGAAGAAATTGCAGTTGAAGCAGAAGTACTAGAAGCAGAAGAAAATAGTAATTCTGATGACGATGACAATGTATTTGGTGCAGAACAAGAACCAGAAAATACAGATAATAGTGAAGAAGTAAAAGAGCAACCAGAAAATAACGAGAAAAATAATCAAATAGATAATGAAGAAAATTCAGAAGAAAAAGAAAAAACTAATTTAGAAAAAACAGTTGAAGTAGAATCAAATGTAGAAACACAAACAGATTCAGCAGAAATGGAAGAAGACAAGAAAGATGTAAAAGAAGACGGAGAGCAATAATGAAATTAGTTGTACAAAGAGTAAAAAATGCACAAGTAGAAGTAGAAGGTAAATTAGTAGGAAAAATAGAGCAAGGTTTTTTGGTATTACTAGGTGTTACACATAGTGATACCAAAGACCAAGCTAATTATTTAGTGAAAAAATTGTGTAAACTAAGAGTTTTCACAGATGAAAACGATAAAATGAATTTAGGTCTAAAAGATATAAATGGAGAATTACTAATAGTTTCACAATTTACATTATATGCAGACTGTTCTAGTGGAAATAGGCCATCTTTTACAAATGCCGCCAAACCAGAACAAGCGGAAGAATTATATGAATATTTTTGCGAACAATGTGAGAAAAATAACATTAAAGTAGAAAAAGGAATATTTGGAGCAGATATGAAAGTTAGTCTTTTAAATGATGGCCCAGTGACAATAATAATGGAAAAGTAGTTAATAAGGAAAACGTTCGTATAAGTATTTAATTATATTATTAGCATTATCTTCTGTTATTGTAATAAACAAATTCTTGTCAATACATATTAACATTTTTAAATTATATAAATCAGAATTATCAATATAAACACCAATTATCTCAGCAAGTTCAATGGGATTGGTGTATTTTTTTTCCCAATTTAAATTATTATAAATTTCTAAATCTGTATTATAAAAGCGACTTAAAAAATCATTTAATTCACCTTTTTTAGTACTATATAAATTTACAGTAGCAAACATAATAAATTATTCCTTGTATAGTATATTTAGGTTTTTAAGAGGATTTACCTATAAACTAATATGTATTAAAAAAATCAAATTATATTAATAGTATTAAAAAATAAATAAAAATATATACAAAGAATAAATTAAATAAAAAATGTAAATAAT
>OGXW01001022.1_pt1 | contig 21308 bp, 13 predicted proteins | sample 1576341 | NCBI WGS metagenome assembly OGXW01 (sample SAMEA3541592, study PRJEB24748) | human gut metagenome | biome: human gut; feature: human-associated habitat; material: faeces | place: China | collected 2012
CTGCAGGTGTAGATGCTTTTATTGCAAAACCGCTGTTCCGTTCCCGGCTGACGGCAACACTACGGCAGTTTACTTCAGGCAGAAAAGAAAAAACAGCAAGAAATTATCTGGAGGAGCTGTCAGAAGCAGACTATACAGGAAAAAAGATCCTGCTGGTCGAGGATAATGAGTTAAACAGAGAAATTGCTGTTGAAATTTTGGAGATGACAGGGGCAGAAGTGGAAACAGCAGAAAATGGAAAGATTGCAGTTGAAAAGGTGGAAGTGTCTCAGGAAGGCTTGTATGATCTTATTTTTATGGATATCCAAATGCCTGTCATGAATGGTTATGAGGCAACGGCAGCAATCAGGAGCCTTCCGGGTGAACAGGGAAAACTGCCGATTGTTGCCATGACTGCCAATGCTTTTGCAGAGGATGTACAGCTGGCCAAAAATACAGGCATGAATGGACATATTGCAAAACCGCTGGATATGAATAAGCTGAATGATGTTCTGGAAAGCTGGCTGTAGTTCATTTCCAGGTGTATATAGGAAAGAAAAGAGGCAGACGTACAGTCTGCCTCTTAGTTAATTAATTTCAGCCATAATCTCTACTGAATGAATAACATGTTTGATCATGGACAATACATTGTGGCAATTGTCATTATCAGCGAGTGAATTCCGGATATCATGGAAAAAAATTTCGAAAATGCGATTCAGAGCGATCTTGTTTGGCATGCAGATATTGTATTCCAGAGTAAATCTTTTGTTTCTACATACGGGGTGGCTTTCAGACAGAATAACACAATCGACCGCAGATTAAAGTATTTCGGGATCAATGCCGGAAATATGGATGTGACTGTCTTGTATTCCACAGACGGGCTGAATAAGCGGTTTGGACTGGTGACTCTGGAGGATGATCTGCACTTCTTCCCGGAATACAATGGTGTATATCTGCTCCGTGCAGACCGTTATGAAGATTTTCCGGAACTGGAAGAACATAATATGCGTTAAATTTTTATCTAAAGTCGTGGTGGGTATATGAGATGCGAAGATACCTGCCGCGACTTTATAACTAAGAGCATTCCTGATCAAATTCTATAACAAATGATATCGTATGCTTTAGTTGTGCTAAACATCTGATTATTAGCAATAAATTTTTATATTTCCTACGACAAATAAGCAGATTTTCAACTGCTTCAAAAAATGATATACTCTTATTGATAATACTGTTTATGCAGCTCGATATATTAAATAGTTAGGTAACTATTCAGAAAGCAGTATCCCGCGAGGCATTTTGGCTCGTGACTGTGAGGGTGCTGAACAGTTACGAAATAGAATGGAACAGGAAAGGGGACTTTATGGGGGCACATTCATCAGGATATTACAGTATTGACGGGGATTACAATATTATTGGGTTTAACGAGACAGCGAAGGAAATCTATCCGAGCCTTCAGATGGGAATGAGATGTTACAAAGCACTGATGGGACTGGACGCACCATGTCCGCCGTGTCCGGTGGTCAATGGAATCTGTGGTCCAAAGACGTATCTGGATCCCATTCGGCATATTTACGAGACTGTGGATGCGGTGGATACCATCCTTCCGGACGGCAGCAGAGGGCATACACTGGTTTTCAGCACCGTTGCAGAGGGAGAGAGACTGTCAAGTGCGATTCCTACAGGAGAGAAATCTCTGCGTCTTCTGGGGGCAGTCAATCGGCTTGCTTCGGACTATGTGGCAGTTTATTCTGTCAACCGTCAGCAGAAAACAATTTCTGTTTACCGCTCTGAATTTACAAATGATCCGGACAACAGTATCGTGAAAGACAATGCGGATTATGATACAGTGAGGGAATATCTTACCCGCTATATCCATCCGGATGACCGCAGCTACGTCCTGAAAAAAATGGAACTGGATTATCTGGAACAGAAACTCGCAGATTCATCGAGCTTCAGGGTGCATTTCAGGAGTGCAGGAGAAGAGACGCATTATTATTATCTTCTGGTTGCCAGAAACGGTGAAACGGAGGATGAGCAGGATTTTATAATCGCTGCCGCATGCGAGGATAATGATGTAAATGCACGCAAAATATATGAAAATCAACTGAATTCCCTGATCGGTTCCATTTCTCATGCTGCGGGATATTTTCATCTGGATATCACGGATGATAAGATACTCAAAATCGGTGGAACATCTGCGATCGTGGATACACTGGACTCGGATTGTACGATTGATGCGTTTGTCCGGGATACGGCACAGTATATTCCGAAGGAGCAGGACAGACAGGAGTTCATCGATGCTTTCAGCAGAAACTCCATGCTTGAGAACTACAATGCGGGACAGGTAGAGATAACGAGAATTTCGAGATGCTATTATGATGACAATATTGCACGTATTTCAAAGTACGTGGTACGGCTTTTGATAAATCCGTCGAATAATCATCTGGAGGGACTTTTGTATGGAGTGGATATTACCCGGTCACAGGAGGAATATGAGACGCAGGTCAGTATTGTCCGTACACTCAGCAGCAATTACAGGGATGTATATCTTCTGAATCTCCGAGAAAAAACGCTCTCGATCATCAAAGAGGAAGAGGGAAATGAAGATGGCCTGAAGAAGAAAGAGGACGGCAGCTATTCTTATAAGAAGTTTCTTGCAAAATACATTGAAGAGCGGGTGCATCCGGATGACCGCGATATGCTGCATGAAGTACTGAGGCTTCGCAATGTGCGTAAGAGGATCAGGAAAAAAGAAGAGTACAAGGGCAACTACCGGGTAAAAAACGGAGATGAGATTCATTATTATCAGTTCCGCGTTATCAGAAACGAGGATTCAGGGATCATTGTGCTGGGATTCCTGAATGTAGATGATGTTGTGGAGGCTGAAATCCGACAGCAGAAGCTTTTGAAAGAAGCACTGGATACTGCAGAGCGTGCCAGTGAAGCCAAGACAAATTTCCTCAGGAGAATGAGTCATGATATCCGCACACCGATCAATGGAATCTGCGGGATGCTCGAGGTCGCGGATTATTACCATAATGATATAAATAAACTGGCAGAATGCAGAGAAAAGATCAGGGATGCCTCTCACCTTCTGCTGGAGCTGATCAATGAGGTCCTTGATATGGGAAAACTGGAATCTGGTGAGATTATGCTGGAGGAGGTTCCGTTTAACCTTTATGATATAGGGCAGAATGTTCTTAAGATAATCGAAAAAATGGCGGAGGAACGAAAAATAGAAATCACCCAGGACAACATTGGAGTTGCCCACTGGAATCTGATCGGCAGTCCGGTTCATGTAAAACGTATCATGATGAATTTTATAAGTAACGCAGTCAAGTATAATAAGGAGCATGGCAAGATTATGCTGAGATGCAGAGAGATTTCTACAGAGGGTGATACTGTGGTGTTCGAATTTACCTGCAGAGATACGGGAATTGGCATGAGCCGGGAATTCCAGGAGCATCTTTTTGAACCGTTCACGCAGGAGAGGGTCGGCGGTCACAGCAAATATGGCAGTACGGGACTTGGAATGTCGATTACGATGGGGCTTGTAAAAAGAATGGGCGGAGATATTACTTTTGAGAGTGAGAAGGACAAGGGGACTACATTTGTGATCACGATACCGTTCAAAATTGATATGGAAAAAAGAGAGGCAGAACAGAAAGCAAAGAAATCCGTATGTTCCATTGCCGGACTGAATATCCTTCTGGTTGAGGACAATGAACTGAATATGGAAATCGTGGAATTTATCATACAGAATGCGGGGGCAGTTGTGACAAAGGCCTGGAATGGCCGGGAAGCCCTTGAAATTTTTGAAAAATCTGCGGAAGGCTGCTTCGATGCGATCCTGATGGATGTCATGATGCCAGAGATGGATGGTTATGAAGCAACCGAAAGAATCCGCAGATTGAACAGAAAAGATGCCAGGACAATTCCAATCATCGCAATGACTGCAAATGCTTTTACAGAAGATAAAATAAGGTCAAAAGCAGTTGGGATGAATGAACACATTGCGAAGCCGCTGAATACGGAACTTGTACTTCAGGCAGTGGCAAAACTGGTTCAGCCACCGGTGGTGGACTGATCAGAATCGTTTCACAAGGACTGTTTTGGAGTGCTTTCGCAGCAGGCGGTTATAGGCTGAATATTTTGCCTTTGGAACGCGGACGGTCATTTTTTTTACACCCTGATCGATTTTAGAGGAAATGGTGGTAAGGCGGGTGCTTTTGATCGTGATGACGCATTTTGCTTTTACATTTCGGAATGCCTGGGAACTGATGCGTGTCAGTCCGGTACCGATCGTGACGGTCTTAAGATTCCGGCAGTTATAGAAGGCCTGGCTTCCGATGGCAGAAACATTATGTCCGATTACAACACTGGAAAGCTTCTTCTTGTTGGCAAAGGCCTTGCTCCATACAGAAGTTACCTTGTAGGTGGCACCTGCATATTTGATGGTGAGCGGTATGACAGCCTTGCCAAGACGGCTGTTGGAAGTTCCATAGCAGGTGACGGTCTGCTTTCCGGTCACACGATAGATCAGAGAGGAAGTGGTATGACTTACCTGCCATTGAGCGTACAGGGTAACATTTCCTTTGATCCTGATATTCTGGCCCGGCAAATAGCGGGTTCCCTTTCCGTCGGCTCTGGTATTCCAGCCGGCAAAGAAGCGGGAAGTACAGTAAGGTGCATTCTTAACCCTGGCAGTTTTGCCGGAAGTATAGCGGGTTTTGTCAGAAGGAAGACCGCTCACATTGAGTTTGGTGTTCTTGACATACTTTACCTGATAAGTACGCGGCTTCGGAGTTGGAGTCACGGTAGGAGTCGGAGTTGCGGTAGGAGTCGGAGTCACGGTTGGCGTTGGCGTTGCAGTCGGTGCCTGGTCAAGGGTTCTGGTGTGTGCTTTGATGGAGAAGCAATAGGGACTGTTCAAGGTTGCGACATCCTTCCAGATCTTGGAATCTCTGGAATAAAAGCTCTGTCCGGGCATGGTTCCGGCGACAGTTTCCAGCCAGTCAAGATTTCTGGATGTTTCCACATAATAACTGATCTGTGAATCTGCCAGAGTCAGTACAACCGAAAACTGGGAACCGGGAGTCAGCATGACTGGTTCCGGGAGAGTCACGGTATCGATTCCGGCGAGTGTCTGTGTGTACTCAAAGGGTTTGGGATAAGCAGGGACTCCGCTGGCAGGATCTTTTGGATCTGTAAGGTCTGTATAGATCTGGATCTGATAGGAAGCGTTGTCAGTTTTGGAAGCAGTCACGATCTCACCGAGTTGTTCGTAGTTTCCTTTTCCGGCCTTTGCGGTAAAAATATTGGCGATCGAATAGCCAGTCTTTAAATTGAAAGTTGTTGTACCTGAATTTGCCCCGTCATAAAAATAATTATTCGGATATGCCGGAGCCGTGGCAGCTGTGTTGCATATAAGGTTTCTTAAGGACTGATCCTCATAGGAAATATAGAAATATCCATTATCTCCCCAGTCAGTATCATAGCTGTTTTTGACGATCCAGGCACCATTATTCTGGACACCGGAAGCGGAGGTGAAATTTTCCTTTGAATAATGATCATTCCACCCGATAAGGGTGACAGCGTGATTTACGGAGCCTGATGAGGGATAACAGGAGGCTGCAGTATCTGGATTATAATATCTGCCGCTGCTGTCCATATAGATCATGGCAGAGACAGACCCGTACTGAGAAAGAAGCAGTTTGGTCCGTTCTTCCTCATACTGCGAAAAAACAGCATTTTCCATATAGACAGAGGTATCATAGGCAAGGCTGCTGTCAGGAACCATGGATGCCGAAAAATCCTGTGTGTGGGTGCTGTCAGTAGGAAGCGGAACCTTATCCTCGGTAGTCATGCCGGACCAGGTGCTTAAGAAAAAAGACGCAATCATACCATTTCCCCTGTCGTGATAATCACTTCCTTTGTGGATATATTTGTCATTTGGGGCGTTTCCAAGTGGATCATCCGTGCGGTGAGCAAAGAAATAGGCAAGATGTTCCTCAGAAAGATCCCAGCATCCAAGCTCCTGAGAAAGAAGACTGGTTTCTGCATTGGAAATAAGGCTGAAAGCCCAGCAGATACCGAAGGGATTCTGAAATTTGACAGGAGTTACAAGGTTCTCATCTCTGGAATCGTATACTTCAGGAAGGACGGCGTATGTGGCGATGTCGGAAGAAAGATCACTGTCGACATCGTCCAGGGGTGTCATAGGCTTGAGGTTTTGTAGTGGTGCCAGTTGTGCCTGACGTTCTTCCTCTGTCATAGGACGTCCGAGAATATAATCCAGATCATCATCTGCCGAAGCGGAAGAATCGTCGGAGGTAAACAGAGCATTCTCTCCTGAGGAAAAAAGTCCATCTTCGGTGTTCAAAGAGAAGTCGGAATCATCTTCTACATGGCCGGAAGCAGAATCGGATTCCTGAGTATCATCAATGGATTCCTCAGTGCACTCTACATCCGGTGAAGGTTCTTCTTCAGGAGAGGAGACAAAATCAATGTCCGCAGATTCAGCAGAAACCGTCTGCATATCGGAAAGAAAGCTTCCGGCAAGAACGGTGGCACAAAGAATAACTGATAGACTGCGCAGTAAGTTGGGGGTTTTCTTATTCATATCATGTCCTCTGTGAAATTAATTTCTGACTCTGTGTTTATCATAACATGAAAAAAAGCTCCGAACAATAAAGTTCGGGGCTTTTTATAAAGAAAAGATGGCCATGATTTAATTGTTGATGACAACACCCTTCTGCAGCATAACGTTTGCATAGAGAGCTTTTTCACTTGTGGAAATGATGCAGTAAGCTGTTTTAGCTTCATCATAGAAAGCAAAACGCTCGATGTTTCCTACAACTGCATCTCCTCTGTCATCATATTTACGGATGATTTCTTTGTATGTATCCCAGATCGGTGTTTCAACTGTATCTCCAGGCATTACTTCCATCAGGTTTACAGGATGCTCTGTGTAAGTATCCAGAGGGAAAACTTTGAGGATTGCTTCAAGAATTTCCGGAACACCATGTCCGTCACAGCGGATTGTGATAGCATTTTTACCCATGGATTCTACAGGGAAGTTACCATCTGCGATAACAAGACGATCGCTGTGTCCCATTTCACATAATACCTTTAATAATTCTGGTGATAAGATTTCAGGAATTCCTTTTAACATATCTTTATGCCTCCGTTTATTAAATTTAGTAAATCGTGTCAATCTCTCTCAGAGATTGCTCAGATATAGTTACTGTACCCGTATTCTATTCATTTTTCAAGAGAATATTTTCCGATAAAAGATGAAATTTTTACACTATTGTGAATGATTGCAAAAAGTACTTTTTATGATTGACAAAAAGGTCTGGAGAGATGTATGATTAGCTCAAACAGAAACGTTTCGGTTTTTGAAAATGTTTCCCCAGACTAAGCTATTTATATAAGAAAACATACATCTATTATGAGGAGGAAAATCATTATGCCACTTGTTACATCAAAAGAAATGCTGACCAAGGCTCAGGAAGGCGGTTACGCAGTAGGCGCGTTTAATGCAGAGAATATGGAGATGGTCAAAGCAATCATCCAGGCAGCAGAAGAACTCAAAGCACCGGTTATGATCCAGACAACACCATCCACGATCAAATACGGAACAGTCGAGACCTATGCTGCAATCGTAGCAGCAGAGGCTGCAAAAGCATCTGTTCCGGTATGCCTTCATCTGGACCATGGCAGCAGCTTTGAACTTGCTATGCAGGCAATACATGCAGGTTATACCTCTGTTATGATCGATGGATCCAAAATGGATTTTGAGGGAAATATCGCAGAGACAAAACGTGTTGCAGATGTAGCAAGAGCTCTGGACATTCCGTGTGAAGCTGAGCTTGGCAAAGTTGGCGGAAAAGAGGATGATCTGGAGGCTGAGGCAGATACAAATACTGATCCGCAGGAAGCGAAAGAATTTGTTGAGCGTACAGGCGTAACTTCTCTTGCTGTTGCTATCGGAACCGCTCATGGTTTTTATGTGGGAACACCTGTCCTTGATAAAGAACGCCTCAGTGAAATTCGTGAAGTCGTGGATATTCCGCTTGTACTTCACGGTGCATCTGGTTTAAGTGATGAAGATGTTATGGATTGTGTAAAACGAGGTATCTGCAAGGTTAATTTTGCAACAGAACTTCGCGCAGCATATTCCAGGGCAGTAAAAGAACTTCTTACAGAAAAACCAGATACGATCGATCCGAAAGCATATGGAAAGACCGCAATCGCTGCAGTAAAAGAACTTGTTATGGCAAGAATGAAAGTCTGCGGATGCGACGGTAAGGCAGAGTAATAAAAATGGCAGCAACGATGAAAGACATAGCCAGACGCACAGGACTTGGTCTGGCCACGATTTCTTCCTATTTTAACGGGGGGAATGTCAGGGAAAAAAACAGAATAAAGATTGAAGAGGCCATCGAGGAACTCCACTACGAGGTCAACGAAGTTGCAAGGGGACTTAAGACCAATGCGACAAAAACCATCGGTGTTGTGATCCCGGAGCTGAATAATATATTCTGTGCTGAGATCATAACTGGGATGGAGGATATCCTCAGAAGTCATGGCTATGCAACGATCGTCTGTGATTGTCGTACAGATAAAAAACTAGAGCAGGAAGCGGTGGAATTTCTGATTCGCCGCAGGGTGGATGGAATCATTAATATGCCGGTTGATGAAACAGGAGTGCATTTAAAGAAATTTTATAAATCAGGCAAACCCATCGTATTGATCGACCGTAAGATTCAGGAAATCTCCTGTGACAGTGTTCTGGTGGATAACAAAAAAGCAGCCGAAGATGCAGTACAGCTTTTTATAGAAAATGGACACAGAAATATCGGTATTATAGGTGGCCCTGAGGGAATCTTTACAGCAGAAGAACGTCTGAGAGGATATTATACGGTTCTGGAAAAAGCCGGTATCCCGATAAAGGATTCCCTGATCTGCCGTGGGGATTATACGATCCAGGGTGGTGTCAGAGGTTTGGAAGAGCTTGTTCAGAATAATCCGGATATGACAGCCGTCTTTGTGACAAACTATGAAATGACAATGGGTGCAATGATTGGAGTAAACGAATTGGGAATCCAGATTCCGGAACAGCTTTCCATGATCGGTTTTGATAACCTTCAGTTTGCACGAGCATGCCGTCCAAAGCTTACGATCGTTTCACAGTCGACAGACGGGATTGCCAGAGAGGTTGCAAGGATCATGCTGGAGCGTCTGGAAAATAAAGAATCACAATCAGAAGAACATTTTAAAGAGAAACTTCAGACAGAGATCATTGAAGGGAAATCAGTAAGGTTTCTTGAATAGATAACAAGGGTTTTTACAAAAAACGGGAGCAGCAAAAGAATGAAAGCATATTTATTGGGAATTGATATTGGAACAAGTGCCTGCAAGGTTGCTGTCTTTGACAGAGATGGGAAGGTTCTTGCGGCAGCCAATGGCGACTATCCGGTATATTATCCGCATGAAGGCTGGGCAGAACAGAATCCGGAAGAATGGTGGGATGCAGTCTGCCGTGCAACAAAAGAAACCATACAAAAGGCAGATATCTCTCCAGATGAGATCGCAGGAGTTGGAATCGATGGACAGAGCTGGTCTGCGATTGCTATAGATAAAGAAGGAAAAGTGCTGACTAATACGCCGATCTGGATGGATACCAGAGCACAGTCTATCTGTGACAGACTGAATCAGGAGATTGGTGCAGACGAGATTTTTGAAGTTGTAGGAAATTCACTTCAGCCGTCTTATTCCACCGCAAAGATCCTCTGGTATAAGGAAAATCTTCCAGAGGTTTATGCAAAAATCGATAAGATCCTTCAGTCGAACAGTTATATTGCATATAAGCTGACAGATGCGATCACGCAGGATGTATCGCAGGGATATGGCCTGCATTGCTTTGATATGCGTAAGGGCTGTTGGGATGAAAAGATGTGTGAACGTCTGGGTATCCCGATGAATTTCCTTCCGGAGATTGTTGACTGCGATCATGTGGTTGGAACAGTTACTGCAAAGGCGGCCGCCGAATGCGGACTCGCAGAAGGAACTCCGGTCGTTGCAGGTGGGCTTGATGCAGCCTGCGGAACACTTGGAGCAGGCGTGATCCATTCCGGTGAGACTCAGGAACAGGGGGGCCAGGCTGGTGGAATGAGCATCTGTACAGATGAATATAAAGCCGATCCGAGATTGATTCTGAGTTATCATGTAGTGCCGGGAAAATGGCTCCTTCAGGGAGGAACCACCGGAGGCGGTGGAGTGATGCGCTGGTTTGAACGTGAATTTGCAGATTATGAGCGGATGATGAGAGAACAGACAGGAGTTTCTTCGTTGAATCAGCTCAACAAAATCGCAGAAAAAATCGCACCAGGCTGTGACGGTATGGTTTTTCTTCCATATATGTCCGGGGAACGTTCTCCGATCTGGAACCCATACGCAAAAGGTGTTTTCTATGGATTGGATTTTTCAAAGACCAAAGGCCATATGGTCCGCGCCTGCATGGAAGGTGTGGCACTGTCCCTGAGGCATAACCTTGAAGTTGCCGAAGAAGCAGGGGCAGAGGCTGAAGTACTTAGAGCTATGGGCGGTTCTGCAAATTCCCTGCTCTGGACACAGATCAAATCCGATATCACAGGAAAACCGATTGCTGTACCGGCATCTGACACGGCAACAACACTCGGAGCAGCACTTCTTGCCGGAGTTGGAGTTGGATTCTACAAAGACTACGATGAAGCAGTTTCACTCACCGTCAAAGAGATTCGCCGCCATGAACCAAACCCGGAGAATAAAGCCATCTATGACCAGACTTATCAGATCTACCTTGAACTCTACAAGTCCCTGGCCCATATGATGGTTGGAAAAAAATAACAGCTGGGAGGGCGTTTCCCTCCTTTACGAAAGGAGAAAATATACATTATGAAAGCAGCAGTAGTAGTTGCAAATGAAGATGTACAATATCAGGAGATCGAAGAACCAAAGGTAACCAAAGGTTATGTTAAGATTAAAGTAAAATACTCAGGAATCTGTGGATCCGATATCCCTCGTGTTTTAAATCATGGAGTTCATTTCTATCCGATTGTACTCGGACATGAATTTTCAGGAGATGTAGTGGAAGTCGGCGAAGGAGTGACAAAGGTGAAAGTCGGCGACCGCGTTTCCGGTGCTCCGCTTCTTCCATGCATGAAATGTGATGACTGTCAGCAGGGAAACTTTGCTCTTTGCAAGCATTATAGCTTTATCGGCTCCAGACAGCAGGGAAGCAACGCTGATTATGTAGTTGTTCCAGAGCAGAACGCAGTTCCTTTTGACAGTAGTGTTCCGTATGAACAGGGTGCAATGTTTGAGCCTGCAACAGTTGCAATCCATGGTGTATTCCAGAATGATTATCATGGCGGTGAATATGTTGCAATTCTTGGCGGTGGCACCGTAGGAATGTTTACTATGCAGTGGACAAAGATTTTTGGTTCCAAGAAAGTAGTTGTTTTTGATATCAGTGAGGAACGTCTTGAACTTGCAAAACGTCTTGGCGCAGATGAAGTGATCAACACAAAAGAAGAAGGCTATATGGAAAAAGCCATGGCGATTACAGGCGGTAAGGGTTATGGCTTTGTATTTGAGACAGCAGGACAGGTTCCGACCATGCATATGGCATTTGAACTGGCAGCAAACAAAGCTCATGTCTGCTTTATCGGAACTCCTCACGAGAATCTGACATTTACACCGGCACAGTGGGAAAATATGAACCGTAAAGAATTCAAACTGACAGGTTCCTGGATGTCCTACAGTGCACCGTATCCGGGACGTGAATGGGATCTGACTGCACATTATTTTGCAACTGGTCAGCTGAAATTTGATCCGGGCTTTATCTATAAAAAGATCCCGATGAGCCAGGCGCAGGAAGCGTTCCAGTTATTTAAGACACCGGGTCTTGTAAAAGGAAAGATTCTTTTATCAAACGAGGAAGAATAAGATGATACTTACAGTAACATTAAACGCCGCAATCGATAAGCGATATGTGGTAGATGATTTTAAAGCAGGCGAAGTCAACCGGGTAAAAGAATGTTCTTATGTTCCGGGTGGAAAGGGTCTTAACGTGTCAAAACCCGCCTCTATCTATGGGGCAGAAGTTGTTGCAACCGGATTTGTAGGCGGGCATGCTGGAAATTATATCGAAGATGCCCTGCAGCCTTTTGGAATCAAAGGAGATTTTTACCATGTGGATGCAGAGAGCAGATCCTGTATAAATATCTGGGACGAAGTCAACCATGTGCAGACCGAATTTCTGGAGCCAGGCTTTACTCTTACAGAAGAAGATTTTCTGGGATTTGAAAAGAAATTCAGAGAATTAGTGAAGAACGCAGATGTTGTCTCTATGTCAGGAAGCGTTCCAAAAGGCCTGGATGGAACCGCATACCAGAGACTGGTCAGAATTGTGAAGGAAGCTGGAAAGCCAGTGATCCTCGATACCAGTGGAAAGCTCCTGGAAATGGGGATTGAAGCCTGCCCGACACTGATCAAACCAAACATTGATGAGATACGGATGCTGACAGGTAAGCAGTGCGATGATATTCAGGATATTATTGAAGCCGCAAAGACAATCCATGCCAATGGTGTTGAGATCGTAGCAGTTTCACTTGGGGCAGACGGCTCCATCGCAGTGGGTGAAGAGGGAATCTTCCGTGCTGTCGTGCCGAAGATCGATGCAGTAAATACGGTTGGCTGCGGAGACTCCATGATCGCAGGCTTTGCACTTGGTTTGAGCGATGGCCTTTCATTGGAAGAAACCTTAAGAAGAGCCAGTGCGATTTCAGCTGCATCTGCAATGTGCGAGGAAACAGGATTTTTTGTGATGGAAGATATGGAAAAACTGCTTCCGGAAATCAAAATTGAAAAACTATAATAATAAAGCGAAAACTATATAAGGTGAAAAATTCAGGAGGAAACAAAAATGGCAGAATTTATTGATCCGGCAATCGTGCCGAAAGTAACCCTTCCGTCAGGAGAAAAAGTTCCATGCATGGGTATGGGAACCTTTGGTTCTGACCGTGTGAGTGCAGAGGAAGTTTCTCAGGCAGTAGCAGGTGCGATCCGCTGCGGATATCGTATGTTTGACTGTGCAGCATGCTACGGAAATGAAAACCAGATAGGTGAAGTATTCAAAAATGCCTTTGAGGAAGGAGTAGTAGAACGAAAAGACCTGTTCATCATGACAAAGGTCTGGAATGATATGCACCGAAAAGTAGAAGAAGCCTGCACAAAGAGCATTCATGATCTGCAGTGCGATTACGTGGATCTGTACTTCATCCACTGGCCATTCCCGAACTACCATGCACCATTCTGCGATGTAGATTCCAGAAATCCGGAATCCAGACCATTCAGTGTGGAAGAATTCATGGATACCTACCGCCAGTGTGAAGAACTTGTCGAAAAAGGCAAGATCCGTTATATTGGTATTTCCAATATGACCATTCCAAAACTGGAAGCAGTCCTTCCATTAATGAAGATCAAACCGGCAGCATGTGAACTGGAACTTCATCCATGCTTCCAGCAGCAGGAACAGTATGATTACCTTGTAGCTCACAATATCCAGCCGGTAGGATATATGCCGCTTGGTTCCCCAAGAAGACCGGAAAGAGACATCTGCCCGGAAGATGTTGCTGATATGCAGACACCTGAAATGCAGGAAATCGCCAAAGCACACGGAGTACATCCGGCACTGATCGCACTTAAATGGGCACACCAGAGAGGAGAGATTTCTATTCCGTTCTCCGTACATAATTATGTAAGTAACCTGAAATGTGTAACCGAAGATCCACTGACAGACGAAGAAATGGCTGAGATTGGCACACTCGAAAAAGGAAATCGACTGGTCAAAGGTCAGGTATTTCTGTGGGAAGGGGCAAAGGACTGGCATGATCTGTGGGATGAAGAGGGATTTATTGTAAAATAATCCCCTTGTATCCCCTGAGAAATTTTTGAAAAAAATATGCGAGGGGAGGGCACTCACAGTTGCGAAGGCCGCTCTCCCCTCGCGCACCCCACCTGGCCACGCTTTAAAACAAAATAATTCTATACCATGTTGTGTATGGATATTTTTATGAGGTATGGCTACGTGGGTTCTTCATCCGTTTTCTCCGTATGGGGTTTTTCATATTTTCAGAGTCAGCTGGAGTGAGAAGTTCCCCTGTCCAGTGACTCAGCGAGGCTTCCGAGATTTTGTGAGTGCTAGCTGTCCCTTCCGTTGTTCTGTCTGAGCGCAGCGAGTTAACAAAAGGAAGGGGCAAATAAGCGCACAAATAAAATCCGGAAACGCAGCGTGTCACCAGACAGGGGAACTTCTTATATCCAGCGTCCTGTAAAATATAAAAATCTTCCAAAAATCTTCTCTAATGTTCTTTTTTTTGTACAAAAATCCCTGGATTCGTGTTAAAATAAAATACTGACAAAAAATAATCAAATTCGTAAAATTTACGATGGGGGAACTATATACATGTATCGAATACTATTGGTAGATGACGAAATCCTTGTCCGGGATGCAATCAAAGAAAATATAGATTGGAAAAGTATTGACTGTGAACTCGTAGGAGACTGCGAGAACGGCAGACAGGCTGTAGAATTTGTAAAGGAGCATCCTGTAGATATTGTGTTGACTGATATTTTGATGCCATATATGGATGGCATGGAATTAAGCCATTTCCTACATGATAACTATCCGGATATCGTGATAGTTATATTCAGTGGTTTTGGCGAATTTGAATATGCCAAGAAGGCAATCCAGTATGGTGTCAGCGAATATCTTCTTAAACCTGTGACTGCAACAGAGCTTACTGCTGTGATTCAAAAAATGAAAGAAAAAGTAGATCAGCTTCGCAAAGAAAAAAAGAAAATGGAATCGCTGACAAGAACATCCGAGAATTATCGCGAGAATGTACAGGTTATCCGTTCGAAGGCAATGGAAGCTCTGGTGAACTGCACTACGGATATCCAGAAAAGTCTGAACAGACTGCAGAAAATGGGAATCACTCTTTCTGGCTGTGGATACCGCGTAGCAGTATTTGATATCGATCTTTATTCCGGGATGTATCAGCTGGATATGGAGAAGCGGCAGGAAAGTGCACTGATGGCATTTGTGCTTTTTAATATCACGGATGAGATCGTAAAGCGTGAAAAGGCCGGTATTGCTTATCAGGAAGGAAATAATCGGGTTTGTGTTCTGTTTCAGACAAAATGGAGCCGCAGTTTTGACGGGAAGATCAAGAGCATCTGTCGTGAGATTCAGACAGAGATCAAGAAGGTCATGGGAACAGATGTCTCTATGGCAATCGGTAAATGGGTAAAAAATCTCGAAAACCTCAGTGCCTCTCATGATATGGCAGAGCAGGCACTTCAGTACCGTTACCTTCAGGGAGGCAGCCTTTTGATCGATATGGAGGAAACTTATCCGGTTCAGGAGATTAATCTCAGAGAATCACTGGATAAGCTGAAAGAGTCACTGAAATCCGGTAAAACAGAAGAGATGGAAACGGAACTTCAGTCTATCGAAGAGCAGATCAAACAGTCACTCGCAGATAAAAGTCGTGCATGTATGTATTTGCAGCAGGTGATCCGTGCTGCGGATATGGCAGCAGAGGAGGTTTCGGCAGATATATCAGAAATCCATGAGGACGGATCAGAACTGCTCTGTCAGATAACAGAACAGAAATCCTTTAGTCAGGCATGTGAGATCGTGCAGAAGTACATTTTGCGGATATATGATGCTATGGCCGCATTAAATACATCAAGTGGAGAGCGTCAGGCAAGAATGGCATTGGATTATATCCAGAAAAATTATATGGATCCGAATCTCAGTCTGAATGATATATGTTCTTATCTGAATATCAGTACCAGTTATTTCAGTTCCATATTTAAAGAAATGACAGGAGAGACTTTTACAGAGGTTCTGATACGTACCCGAATGGAAAAGGCAAAGGAATTGTTGGAAAATACAACCCTGAAGAACTATGAAATTGCGGAGAAGGTTGGATTTGCAGATGCACATTACTTTGGAATTTCCTTCAAAAAAATGACCGGCTGTACACCGACAGAGTATGCAAGGGAGAATCGCAGATGAACAAAAAAGGACTTGCAACTGTGATCGTTGGGAAATTCAAGAGTATCCAGAGTGTTATTTTTTCGACTGTTGCGTTTCTGGTTCTCATTGCAGTTGTGATTGTGACAGCGGTATCCATGCGTTTTACCAATACTTCTATTTTTGAGAATTCTTCGGAATATACACATACGATCATCAAGCAGATGAATCAGAATATAGATTCATATATAGATTATATGGAGAACATTGCCTATCTGATCTCGAGCAGTGAGGATGTTCAGGATTATCTTTTTGATGATGAGATCAATAACGAGGCAAGATATCGTATCCTGAACCAGTTTGAGACGATCCTGGACAGCCGGAGTGATATCCGAAATGTCGGAATTATCAGTAAAAGCGGCAGAATGCTGATCAACCACGGAAAGAAATCAGTAAACAGCGACCTGGATCTGAATACACAGGAGTGGTACACGCAGGCACTTGACAGTCCGGAGGGACCGATGCTCACTTCCTCTCATGTACAGCATATCATCAGTGGGGAACGTCCGTGGGTGATCACATTGAGCCGTGGGATCCGTGACCGCGAGGGCAGCGGCGAAAAAGAAGGAGTGTTCTTTATCGATCTGAATTACAGTGCGATCAGCGGCCTGTGCGATCAGAGCACAGTGGGAACCAAGGGATATGCCTTTATCATGGATGCGAAGGGAAATATTGTTTATCATCCGCAGCAGCAGCAGCTTTATAATGAACTGCAGACCGAGAACATCGATCTGATCATGAAGACAGATGACGATACGGTTCTGACAGGAACCGCAAAAGATGGAAAGCTCTATTCTATTTCGCGTTCAGATAAGACTGGCTGGACGGTTGTGGACTGTACCAGTGTCCGTGAACTTCTGAGCAAGAGCCGGCAGGCGGAGAGTGTTTATGTACTTACAGCAATCCTTCTGGTGGTTGTGGCTCTGCTTTTTTCCAGATTCATGGCAAGAAGTATCACGCTTCCGATCCAGAAACTTCGCGACTCCATGAAAAAGGTTCAGGAGGGAGATTTCAGTATTTCGGATGTTGTTGTGGATTCTGAGAATGAAATAGGAAGTCTTACAAAGTCCTTTGATGTAATGACCCATCGCATACAGGAACTGATGGAACAGAATGTCTATGAACAGGAGCAGAAGCGAAAGAGTGAACTCAAGGCACTGCAGTCGCAGATCAATCCGCATTTTCTGTACAATACGCTGGATTCCATCATCTGGATGGCAGAAGGAAAGAAAAACGAAGAGGTTGTACTGATGACGGCGTCGCTTGCCCGCCTTCTGAGACAGAGTATCAGTAATGAGGATGAAGTGGTTCCGATCATAAATGAGGTGGAATATGCCAAGGGCTATCTTACGATCCAGAAAATGCGTTACAAAGACAAGCTGGAATTCCAGATAGATGTAGATTCTTCTATATTATATATACCACTGATCAAGCTGGTCCTTCAGCCAATTATTGAAAATGCGATTTATCATGGACTGAAGTACAAAGAGAGCAAAGGACTTCTTATTGTAAAGGGCTTCATGAAAGATGGAAATGCAGTTCTTCAGGTGATCGATGATGGTGTGGGCATGGATGAGGAAACACTTGCACATATTTATGATAAACACAAGGTAAATTATCATTCCAATGGAGTAGGCGTTTATAATGTACAGAAACGTCTCAAACTTTATTATGGGGATGATTATGGAATTACCTACGAGAGCAAAAAAGGCGAGGGAACAACGGCAACGATCACGATTCCTGGCAGTCAGGAGGCAATTTGATGACAAAACACAGAAAATGGCTGAGCATCTGCCTGGTGATCTGTCTGATCGGAGGACTGGGCGGAGGCATCTGGTATAGAAATAAGAAGGTAGAAGAAAGGAAGCTTTCACTGATCTATATTCCGAAGGTAGTGGATGGTACGAATGATTTCTGGAAATCCGTGATCCTCGGTGCCAAAATGGCAGCAAAGGAATACAACGCAGAGATAAGCGTTCTTGCACCGTCCGAAGAAAACGATGTTAAGCGTCAGAATGAACTGCTGGAAGAGGCAATACAAAATGAACCGGATGCCATTCTTTTTTCACCCTCAAGTTTTACGGAGTCAGATGAACTTCTCAAAAAGGCCAGAGATATGGGAATCAGGATCAGTTTTATTGATTCCTATACAAAAGAAGAAATCCAGGATCTGACGGTCTCTACAGATAATCTGGAGGCAGGAGAGAAACTGGGGAAATTTGCAGCCACCCTTCTTGGACCGGATGATCAGATCGCGATCGTGGCTCATGTGAAAGGCGTATCTACCGCAGTAGAGAGAGAAGAGGGATTTCGAAAGGGGCTGGGTGAACTGGCGGATAATATTGTGGAGGTAGTCTACTGTGATTCGCAGTATGAGAAGTCGCGCAAGCTTACTGTTGAACTGATGCAGAAATATCCTGACCTCAAGATGATCGCGGGAATGAATGAGTATTCCTCTGTTGGTGCGGCCAGGGCAGTAAAAGCAGCAGGGGCAAAGGACAGTATCCAGGTTGTAGGTGTGGACAGTTCCCAGGAAGCAGTTCAGCTGATGGAGAATGGAGTATTCAAAGGTCTGGTTGTGCAGAAGGCTTTTAAGATGGGCTACATGGGTGTGAAAGAAACGGTTCTTATGCTGCGGGGCAAAAGCTATGAGAAGAATGTAAATTCCGGCTGCGAACTGGTAACACCGGACAATATGTACAACAGTGAGATTGAAAAACTGTTATTTCCGTTTAATACGTTGAAATTTTCATGAATTAAATAATGAAATTATTATAAAAAAGGTTAAATATTTATGTACGAACCGTAAATATTTAACCTTTTTTTGGAAGATATTCCATTACAATTGTGCAGAATTCACGTTATTATATAGAAAACGCAGATATAAAAAACTTTTAAGGAGGGTGAAAAATTGGAAAAGCTTAAACAAAATCCAATCGTAAAAAAGCTCGGCTTGAACAGAATCCTGCTTGTCTGTATTCTCGTTCTTATGTTCGTGGTTTTTAAAGTAGTTCTGGGAAGTAAATTCCCTGTTGGTGACAGTATCAAGTCTACTTTAAACTATGTATACTTCCTGGGCTTTTTGTCACTGGGTGTTACATTTGTAATTGCAACTGGAGGAATTGATTTCTCTATCGGACCGGTAATGTTCTGTTGTGCACTGGTAGCTGGTTACTGCATGACATCTTATGGTCTTCCTTGTGCAGCAGCTATCGTGATCTGTATCCTGATCGGTCTTGCATTTGGTACCTTTAACGGATGGCTGGTTTCCTACCTGTCAGTTCCGGCATTCATCGTTTCCATGGCTTCCATGAACATTGCAAAAGGTATTGCTTCCGTATTTACAAAGACACAGTCCGTAAGCTGGCCGCTGGGAAGCGACCCGGTAAACGGATGGTTCCGTAATATTGTATCCTACAAGGGATTCCCGGTAGGTCTGGTGATCTTCCTCGGAATGGCAGTTGTATGTGGAGTTGTTCTCTACAATACAAAACCTGGACGTTATATCCTCTGCCTTGGTTCCAACAAAGAAGCAGTTCGTCTTTCCGGTGTTAACACCAAGAAATGGAACATGCTTGCATACATGATCTGTGGTTTCCTGGTAGGAATCGCAGCACTGTTCTTCGTAGCTACATATACAACCGTTCAGCCTGGTTATGGTGATCAGTACAACAACGAAGCAATCGCAGGCTGTGTAATGGGTGGTACATCCATGGTTGGTGGACTTGCTTCCATCGGCGGTACTGTAATCGGTGTATTTATTATCTCTCTTCTGCAGCAGGGAATCATGGCATTTGGTCTTGGTAAAGGACAGCAGATGATCATCACAGGTATCATCGTAATCGTAGCTGTATATGCCGACGTTTCTGCAAGACGTAGAAAGAACTGATCGAAAGGGAGGATGAAACAATGGGTGACGTTATTTTAACAATGAAGGATATTGATAAGTCCTTTCCTGGTGTTCATGCCCTGGATCACGTTAACTTCGAAGTGAGACGCGGTGAAGTACATGCACTTATGGGAGAGAACGGTGCCGGTAAATCTACACTTATGAAAGTTCTTACCGGTATTTATCAGAAAGATTCCGGTTCTATTACATACAAAGGTCAGGAAATTGCTTTCCACAATACTCGTGAAGCACAGGATGCCGGTGTTGTAATCGTACATCAGGAATTAAACATGGTCGGAGACCTTACTGTCGCACAGAACATCTTCATCGGACGTGAGCCGAAGAAGGGATTCCGTGTAGATGACAAGAAGATGATTGAAGACTCCAGGAAATTATTCAAGGATCTGAACATTGAGATCGATCCGCGAGAGAAGATGAGCAATCTTACTGTTGGTAAACAGCAGATGTGTGAGATTGCAAAAGCAATTTCCCACAAAGCAGAGATCATCATCTTTGATGAGCCGTCAGCAGCTCTTACAGAGAAAGAAATCGCTGACCTGTTCGTAATCATTCGTGATCTTCGTGCGAAGAATTACGGTATTGTATATATCTCACACCGTATGGATGAGATTAAGATGATCACAGACCGTGTAACTGTCATGCGAGATGGTGGTTATGTAGGAACTCTGATCACAAAAGACAGTACAAAAGAAGATATCATCAACATGATGGTTGGTCGTGTTATCTATGAAGATCCTAAGGAACACAGCATGGTTGCACCGGATGCACCGGTTGTTCTTAAGGTAGAGAACCTGAATGCAGGAAAGATGGTTCAGGATGTAAGCTTTGAGCTTCGTAAAGGTGAGATCCTTGGTTTCTCCGGATTGATGGGTGCAGGACGTACTGAGACAGCGAGAGCACTGTTTGGTGCAGACCCGAAACAGAGCGGCAAAATCTCTATTATGGACAAACAGAGCGGACAGCTTCGTGAAGTAACGATTAACACACCACAGGATGCTGTTAAATATGGTATCGGTTATCTGTCAGAGGACAGAAGAAGATACGGAGTTGTTGTTCAGAAATCCGTAAATGAAAATACCACACTGGCTACAATGGAAGATTTCACCAATGGACTCTTCATCAACAAAGCAAAAGAGAAATCAGTCAGTGAGAAATATATCAAAGAACTTGCTACCAAGACTCCGAGTGGAGATCAGCTGGTTGTAAACCTTTCCGGTGGTAACCAGCAGAAGGTCGTAATCGCGAAATGGCTTACCCGTGACAGTG